>Ga0256404_1000872_pt1 | contig 77241 bp, 75 predicted proteins | sample RumenRJG_01DNA_FD_185990 | JGI IMG/M metagenome (GOLD analysis project Ga0256404, IMG submission 185990) | Bovine rumen microbial communities from Lethbridge, Alberta, Canada - RJG_01 | ecosystem: Host-associated > Mammals > Digestive system > Stomach > Rumen | place: Canada: Alberta | collected...
CGATGTAGCCGTTCTGCGCGATGGACCACGGCTCGTTGAACGTCGCCCAACGCTTCACGCGGTCGCCGAAAGCGTCAAAGCAGATCTTCGCGAAATTCACGAATTCCGGGATGATCGCGCGGCTCAGCCAGCCGCCCGCATGGAAGAACGGCAACGGCGTATCGAAATGATGCAGCGTGACGAACGGCTCGACGCCGTGCGCGAGGCACGTATCAATGAGCTTGTTGTAATAGTCGATGCCCTTCTGGTTCACCGCGCCTTTGCCCTCGGGCAGGATGCGCGTCCACGAGATCGAGATGCGGATGCCGTTCACGCCAAATTTTTCGCAGAGCGCGAGGTCTTCGGGGTATTTATGGTAAAAATCGCTCGCGGGGTCAGCCGTGAAACGGCTGCCCGGGCGATGCATGTCCTCGTCCCACGTGCACGGGCCGCGGCCGTCTTCCGTCGTCGCGCCCTCGACCTGGTATGCGGCCGTCGCGCCGCCGAAGACGAAATCTTTCGGGAACGTATTTGGAACGTTTGCCGCCATCTTATTTCCCTGCTTTCTTCTTCAGCACTTTCAGCATGCGCTTGTCCATGTCGGACAGCAGCATCGCCGTCATGAGGTGATCCTGCGCGTGCACGGTCAGAAAGCCGATCTCGAGCGACTCGCCCGACGCTTCCTTCGTGATGAGCTCCGTCTGCTGGTTGTGCGCGCCGAGGATGAGGTCGTCGCCCTCTTTGATCAGCGCCTCGGCCTTGTCGAACTCATCGCCCATCATCGCTTCCATCGCATCGAGATATTTCGTGCGCGCATCGCCGGAGTAGGCGACGATCTCCATCGCGACCATGGCCATATCATCTTTTGTCATGTTGTTCACGGCTCCTTACGTTCAAAAGTTTCTTTTCATTATACTATGGTTTCAGTCGTGGTAATAGCCCTCGGCCCATTTTTTGTTGTACTCGTCGAAGAGGTGGTCATTCTCGATCGCGTCGTTGTCCGGGATCATGTTGTCAATCTTTGCGATGAGCGCGTCACGCTCCGGCGTCGGCTGATACTCGGCCTTCAGGAACGCTTCGAGGATGTATTCGATCGTGCCGATGCCGACGACGCGGCCGCCGCAGCCGATGACGTTCGCATTGAGCTGCTCTTTCGCAGCGACGGCCGTCTGCACGTCCGTCACGCAGGCCGCGCGCACGCCTTTGATCTTCTGTGCGCTGTTGTTGATGCCGATGCCCGTGCCGCAGATGCAGACGCCAAGGTCGACCGCGCCCGTCGCGACGAGCTTGCCGACCTTGCGGCCGTAGATGGGATAATGCGTGCGGATGAAGTCGTGCGTGCCGACGTCGATGACCTCATGACCCTGCTTTTTCAAAAATTCTGCTGCTTTGATCTTGATATCCGTGACGATGTGGTCACAGCCAATGGCGATTTTCATAAGATATTGCCTCCGTTTTATTGTTACGCTCCGGTTTTACGTTACCCTCTCCGCCCCTTCGGGGCACCTCCCCCAGAGGGGGAGGCGTAAATTGAGGAATGCGGGCATCGCCTCTCCCGCAAGGGAGAGGCAATCCCTGATCAGAGGATTCTGTTCATCATATCGATACGTACCTGGTGGCGGCCGCCGTCGTACTCCGTCTTGCAGAAGTTTTCGGCGAGCTGGCACGAGAGCACGGGCGCCGTGATGTTTGCCGCGAGCGCGATGATCTGCGTGCTGTTGTGGTGGCGCGTCATCGACGACGTGTAGTCTTCGTACGTCGGTGCGCAGACGATGCCGTGGTTCTTCGAAGCGATCATGAACGGCGCGACGGCATAATCATCCACGACGATGCCGCGTGTGATCTCGCCGCCCTGGATGGCTTTGACGACGTTCATCGTCGCCGTGAAGATGTCGTCGTCCGAGAGATCGACCATCTCATAGCCCTTCTTGGCAAGATACGATTTCACGCAGTCCTTGAGCTCACTACCGACCGCGTTTGCTGCGATTGCTACTTTCATAAGGATTCTCCTTTGCTTCCGTCGAATGAAGTTTGTTTTGATGGTTTTATGATACCGCAACGCGCACGCAGAATGTTTTCATGATTTGAAAACACTTTCACTGATTGACCTCCTATACCGATTTTGTTATAATGAATTTACATTTTTACAGATACTTTTATCGAAACGTGTCACAGGAGGAACTAAATATGTCCGAAAAGACGTTCCCGCTTACCTACGAACAATTGAAGGACGTCGTCAAAAAATTCCCGACGCCGTTCCATATTTATGATGAGAAAAAAATCCGCGAGACGCTGCGTGCGCTGAATCATGCATTCCGCTGGGCGCCGAAGTTCCGCAACCAGTTCGCCGTCAAGGCGTTGCCGAATCCGCGCATCGTGCAGATCCTCCACGAGGAAGGCGCGGGTACGGATTGTTCGAGCCTTGCCGAGCTCGTGCTGTCCGATGTCGCGGGCGTCAAGGGCGAGGAAATCCTGCTCACGTCGAACGACACGCCGGCGGACGAATTCCAGAAAGCCATCGAGCTCGGCGCGATCATCAACCTCGACGACATCAGCCACCTCGATTATCTCGAAGAACACGCCGGCCTCCCCGCCTGCCTCTGCTTCCGCTACAACCCCGGCGACCTCATGGAAGGCAATGACATCATCGGCAAACCGACAGAGGCGAAATACGGCTTGACGCGTGACCAGCTGTTCGAAGCGTACGCCACTGCGCAGAAAAAAGGTGTCAAGCGCTTCGGCCTGCACACGATGGTCGCGTCGAACGAGCGCCGCACGGAAGCCTTCCTCTTCACGGCGAAGCTCATGTTCGGCCTCGCGAAGGAACTGCAAGAGCGCCTGAATATCCATGTGGAATTCCTCGACCTCGGCGGCGGCTTTGGCATCCCCTACCGCCCGGAGGAAGCGCCACTCGACCTCGAGGCGATTGGCGAGGGCATCCACCAGCTGTATGAGGAAATGATGGCGCCCGCCGGCCTCGGCGACGTCGCGATCTTCACGGAGTGCGGCCGCCTCATCACGGGGCCGAGCGGCTGGCTCGTCTCGACGGCCATCCACGAGAAACAGACATACAAGGACTACATCGGCCTCGACTCGTGCATGGCGAACCTCATGCGCCCGGCCATGTATGGCGCGTATCATCACATCACGATCGCAGGCAAGGAAAACGCCCCCTGCGATCACACGTACGATGTGACGGGCTCTCTCTGCGAAAATAATGATAAATTTGCCATCGACCGCAAGCTGCCGAAGATCGACATCGGCGACTACGTCATCATCCACGACACGGGTGCGCACGGCAGCGCCATGGGCTTCAATTACAACGGCAAACTCTGGTGCGCCGAGCTGCTGCTGCGCGAAGATGGCACGATCGAGCTCATCCGCCGTGCCCAAACGCTTGACGACCACTTCGCGACGCTGACCGGATTCGACGGCGCAATGATGTAATATTTTTCATTGAATGCACGAACGCAAAAGCGTCCGCCAGCACAAATTCGTACTGGCGGACGCTTTGCTTTGCCTTGAGGAACTTTTACCGTTCGACGATGATGCGGCCGAGGCGGGCGTTGTTGAAATAATTCAACACCCATTTGAGCGCGACGGAGACGTTCGCGTACGTGCCGGCGAGGCGGATGAGATGCACCCAGAGCCAAGCCGACCAAGCGAGGAAGCCCTTCATCTGGAGCTTGCCCGTCGCGAGCACGGCCGAGCTGCGGCCGATCGTCGCCATGGCGCCCATGTCTTTGTAGACGAACGTCTCGGGTTCGCAACCCTCGAGCTTTGCGAGGATGTTCTGCGCGCAACGAATGCCCTGTTTCATTGCAACTGGTGCAACGGTCGCGAGCGGGCGCGCACCTGGCTCCGGCACGAAGCTTGCGCTGTCACCGATCGCGTAGACATGCGGCAGACCCTTGACCGAGAGGTCTTTGTTCACGATGATGCGGCCGCCGCGGTCGTAGTCTGCATCGAGTGCCGCGACGACGGGTTGTGCCTTGACGCCAGCCGCCCAGATGACCGTCGCCGCCTGGATCTTTTCGCCGCTCTTCAGCGTCAGCGTGTGGCCATCATAGTCCGTGACGATCGTCTGCAGGCGCACGTCGACTTTTTTTCTTGCGCAGCAGGTTTGCCGTGTCCTCGCTGAGTTTTTCCGGCATCATCGCGAGCAGGCGCGGCGAGCCTTCGAGGATCTTGATGTCGACTTCGGAGAAATCGAGGTGATGGTAATCACGACGCATGGATTTGTAGATGAGCTCCGAGATGGCCCCGGCCTCCTCGACGCCCGTCGGGCCGCCGCCGACGCAGACGAACGTCAAGAGTTCTTTGCGGCGTACGGGGTCGCTTTCCTGATCGGCGAGCTCGAGGCAGCGGATGAGCTGGTTGCGGATGTCGAGCGCTTCCTGCATCGTCTTCATCGGGAACGCGTGCTTCGCGACATTTTCATTGCCGAAGAAGTTCGTCGTCGAGCCCGTCGCGATGATGAGCGCGTCATACGGGATGCAACGGTCTTTCGTCAGGACGGCCTTGCCCTTCGTGTCAAAGCCCGTGACGTCGCCGAGACAAAAGTCGACGTTGTCGCAGTCGCGGAAGAATTCGCGCACGGGGAACGCGATCTCGCCCGTCGCGAGCGTCGCCGTCGAGACCTGGTAGAGGAGCGGCGGGAACAGCTGGTAGTTGTTGCGGTCGATCAGCGTGACATGCACGCCGGGCTTCCCTGCGAATTCCTGCGCGGCGCGCACGCCGCCGATGCCAGCACCAACGATGACGATTTCTGCTGCTTTTTCCATGATGACGTCCTCCTGCCATGTCGTATGATTTCCGCGCAATCTCCTCGATTGCGTTACGTTCTTTTCTTCACATGTTTATTGTAACACGGACGTCCTATAAATTCAAATTATTTGTTTTCATGATGTCATAGAAAATATCTATTCCAAACACGACAAAAAACGCGATTCCCGAACACGAAGTACGGAAGCCGCGCTTTCTTGTTTCTGTATGCAGTTATGCTTTCTTGCACGTGAAGCCCGCAAACGCGCCGACGTGCGTGAGCTTGACGCCGGTAAAATATCGACCGAGATGCGAATGAAGCGACGCAAAGTCATCGAACGGCGGCGTGAAGTAGCCGCGCCATGTGCAAAACGTCTGGACGAACAGGTCGGTAAACGCGTTCTCGCCGCGGATGTAGACGCAGCCCGTGAACGTGCCGCCGGGTTTCAGCGCACGGCGAATTTCCCGGAGCGCCGCTTCCTTGTCCGGCACGGCGTGCAGGCCGTCGATGGAGAGCACGAGATCAAATGTCTGGTCCTCATACGGCAGATGAGCGATATCGCCTTGATGGAAGCGGATGTTTTTGAGGCCGAGCGCCTCTGCTCGTTGCTCCGCGACGCCGAGCATATTCGCCGAGTAATCGAGGCACGTGATGTCCGCAGATGGAAATGCGCGATAATGCGGCAGCGACAGCACGCCCGTGCCGACGGGGACTTCGAGCAGGCGGCCGCAAAATGCTTTTGGCAGGCCATCGAACATCTGCGCGCGGAAGGCGAGGTACGACTCGGGTGGCAGCTGCCAGAACACTCTGAGCGCCAGACGCCCGAGCCACGTCGCGCCCGCCATCATGTCGTCGTATGGATGCGACATCCGGCCGCCGACGAATTCGTAAGCCTCGTGAACATTTGCTGCGCGCGCCGCCGCGTTGCCCTTCATGCCATCCGCCTCCTTCTCTTCTGTTAATTCGTCCCTCGATGCGATTTTCCTTCTTGCGAATTTGGATAAGCATTCAAAAAGAGCCGTCGCAGTTCTCTATCTACGGCTCCCCCTCTGGGGGAGCTGGCGCCCGTAGGGTGACTGAGAGGGTAACGCCGTTTGAAATTCTCAGTCCTTTTGAAAGGATTGAGAATCGCGTTACGTCGTTACCCTCTCCGCCCCTTCGGGGCACCTCCCCCAAAGGGGGAGGCGTAGAACGAATGAACTGCAACAGCTCTATTTATGCAAGATTTAGCAGTGCATCCCTGCGCCCTTGCGGACGTAGAAATACCACGTGATGATGATCGTGAGGAACGTGAAGCCCGAGAGGATGTAGAACGCGGGCGCGACAGCGCCGAAGCTCGCGTACGACCAGCCGAAGATTTTCGGCACGAGGAACGCGCCGTAAGCACCGATGGCCGCCGTGAAGCCCGTGACGAGCGAAGCCTGGAACTGGTCATTGAAGATGTACGGGATCATGCGGAACGACGAGCCCGTGACGAAGCCCGTCATGAAGAACAGCACGAGGAACATCACGAAGAACATGATAAAGCTGTGGTTCTGCACGCCGATGAGCACGAGGATCGACGCGACGAACATGCCGATGAGCGCGAAGAACGTGACGATTGAGCCGCTGTCAATCTTGTCGGACAGCCAACCGCCGAACGGGCGCACGCCGGCGCCGAGGAATGGGCCGAGGAACGCGGCGTACGTGAACTGCACTTCTGGGAATTCTTTCGAAGCGAGCAGGCCGAACGCGACGGAGTAACCGATGAACGCACCGAAGCCGCACGTGTAGATCCACGTCATGAGCCACGTGTGCTTTTTGCCGAAGATCGAGAACATGACCTGCGGGCTCTGGCGCGGGATTGGCAGGTTGTCCATCCACTTCCAGATGGCAAAGAGCGCGATGATGATCGGGATGATCCAGACGTAGCATGCATTCTGGAGATAAATCACACTGCCCATCGCCGTCTTCTGCGGATCACCGAACAGCGGCGCGAGGAGGCCGGTGCCGATGGCGAGCGGCGCGACGAGGTAGACGATCGAGACGCCGAGGTTGCCGACGCCGGCGTTGATGCCGAGCGCCGTGCCCTTCTGGGATTTCGGGAAGAAGAAGCCGATGTTCGACATGGACGACGAGAAGTTCGCGCCCGCGATGCCGAGGAGCGAGACGAGCAGGCAGAACGTGCCGTACGATGTCGTCGGGTCCTCTACTGCGCGGCCGAGGCCGATGAGCGGCACGATGAGGATGGCCGTCGTGAGAAACGTCCAGTTCTTGCCGCCGACGATTGCCGGCATATACGTGTAAAAGAGACGCCCTGTCGCGCCGATGAGGCCTGGGAGCGCCGCGAGCGTGAAAAGCTCGCTGTCAGCAAACGCGAAGCCGACGCTATTGAGACGCGAGGCGACGGTCGCCCAGAGCGTCCAGACGCAGAATGCGAGCGTCAGCGCGCCTGTCGAGACGTAGAGATTTTCCTTCGCGATCTTTTTGCCGAAGCGCTCCCAGAATTCCTGGTTCTCCGGCTGCCACTTTGCGAGGATTTCCTTGCGCGACGCGCCGTCCTCCGGCAGGCCCGCAGGTGTGCTTTTTGTCATCTTGGTTCTCTCCTTCTTGATTCTTTCCGAGATGCGAATGAATGCGGTGCTTTCTGAAAAAAATTATATGCAAACAATTTCTCATTGTATGTGTGATTTATCACAGTATTTCTGAAAAGATTCCGATATTCTATTGTTATAGTGAGTTTTTAAAAGAAAGCCGACAAAACGAGAACATTCGTGCAAGGGGGCGTTTGCATGGAATCGATGGTCCGGAAGCTCTACGAGATTCCCGGCCGCATTCGCAAGGTGGACAAAAATGAAACGCTGTTCGCCGAAGGCGATGAAGCTCAATTTTTTTATATCGTGCGCAGTGGGCAAATTTGCGTCTCGAAGAGCGTCTGCTCCGGCCGCACGCTGTCGCTGCGGCTCGCGCGCTGCGGCAGCATCCTCGGCGAGCAAGTGCTGTGCCACGTCGGCGACACGTATCTCTTCAACGCCGTCGCGAAGACGCGCGCCGAAGTCTATGAGATCCGCCTCGACGTGCTCGATGATTATCTCCGGCGCAAGCCGCAACTCGCGTACGACATGCTGACGATCATCAGCCAGCATATGCGCAAGCAGCACACGAAGTTCCGCGACCTCATCCTTTATGGAAAGAAAGGCGCGCTGTGCTCGACGCTCCTGCGCATGGCGAAAAGCTACGGACAGCAGACGGCCGAGGGCATCTTCATCTCCGTGCCGTTCACGAACCAGGAGCTCGCGAATTTTTCGGCGACGACGCGCGAAAGCCTGAATCGCATGCTGTCGGAACTCAAGCGCGAAGGCGTCGTCGAGAGCCGCGGCAAGCATCTCCTCATTCTCGACCGCGCCGCGCTCGAAGCAGCGATCGAGTGCGAGGGCTGCGACGCGGACTGCTGCAATATCGAGTAAGCTTAGAAGCCATTTTGGAAACCATCCAATCTTCATAGGAGGGCTGACCATGCATCATCTGTGGGAAAAGTTCCGCTACGTGAGCCCCGTCGAGAAGACGGCGGACGGACGTGCGGAAACGAAGGAAGGCGGACGCGGCTGGGAAGATTTCTACCGCGGCCGCTGGTCGTATGACAAGGCTGTGCGCACGACGCACGGCGTGAACTGCACGGGCTCGTGCAGCTGGAACGTCTTCGTCAAAGACGGCCTCGTCGCGTGGGAAAACCAGAACCACGACTACCCGGAGACGGACCCTGACATGCCGGACTTCGAACCGCGCGGCTGCCCGCGCGGCGCGTCGTTCTCGTGGTATCTCTACAGCCCGCTGCGCGTGAAGTATCCGTACGTGCGCGGCGAACTCATCCGCCTCTGGCGCGAAGCGCGCCCGAAGGCGAAGAACGCGCTCGAAGCGTGGAAGACGATCGCGGAAAATCCAGAAAAGTCGCGCTCGTACAAGCAGGCGCGCGGCATGGGCGGCTTCGTGCGCTCGTCGTGGGACGAGGTCAGCGAGCTCATCGCGGCCTCGCTCCTCTACACCGTGCAGAAATACGGCCCGGACCGCAACTTCGGCTTCTCCGTCATCCCGGCGATGTCGATGCTGAGCTACGCGGCTGGCGCGCGCTTCATCAACATGATGGGCGGCGCAGCGCTGAGCTTCTATGATTGGTACGCCGATCTGCCGCCCGCAAGCCCGCAGGTCTGGGGCGACCAGACGGATTCGCCAGAGTCGAGCGACTGGTACAACGCCGGCTACATCATCACGTGGGGCTCGAACGTGCCGCTGACGCGCACGCCGGACGCGCATTTCCTCACGGAAGTGCGCTACAAGGGCACGAAGGTCGTCTCCGTCTCGCCGGACTACGCTGAGTCGACGACGGCTGCCGACACGTGGCTGAACCTCAAAGCCGGAAGCGACGGCGCGCTCGCCATGGCCATGGGCCACGTCATCTTGCGCGAATATTACTTCGGCACGCCGGCCGCCGAATTCATCGACTACGCGAAGAAATACACGGATATGCCGTTCCTCGTGCGCATCGAGGAGGAAGACGGCAAGCTCGTGCCCGGCCGCCTGCTCGACGGCACGGATCTCGGACGCACGGACAAGCACGCGGCCTTCCAATATTATGTGCTCGATGAAAAAACAAACAAGCTCGTCGTGCCGAACGGCACGCTCGGCGACCGCTGGGGCGACAAATCGAAATGGAACCTGCGCGAGGAAGACCGCGACACGGGCGCTGCCATCGACCCGCGCCTGTCGCTTATTGATGACAATGACGACACGGCCGTGCTCTCGTTCCCGTACTTCGGCGACGAACGCGAGAATCGCACGATCGCGCGTGCCGTCCCCGTCAAAGTCATCGAGACGAAGGACGGCCCCGTGAAATGCACGACGGTCTTTGACCTCATCATGGCGAACTACGGCATCGACCGCGGCCTTGGCGGCGAAGCAGCGACGTCGTACGAAGACGACACGCCGTACACGCCAGCTTGGCAGGAGCGCTACACGGGTCTCACGCCGGAGCTCGTCATCCGCACGGCGCGCGAGTTCGCCGACAACGCCATCAAGACGCACGGCCGTTCCATGATCATCATGGGCGGCGGCATCAATCATTGGTACCACGCCGATATCATCTATCGCACGGTGCTGAACCTCCTCATGTTCACGGGCTGCGAAGGCAAGAACGGCGGCGGCTGGGCGCACTACGTCGGTCAGGAAAAACTCCGCCCCGTCGAAGGCTGGCAGGCCATCATGACGGGGGGTGACTGGCAGAAGCCGCCCCGCCTGCAGAACTCCACGTCGTTCTTCTACTTCGCGACGGATCAGTGGCGCTCGGAGGAGATCGATGACGACGAGCTCGTCTCGCCGCTCATGAAGCACGCGCGCTACCGCCACCCCGGCGACTACAACGTACTCGCCGCGCGCCTCGGCTGGCTGCCGAGCTACCCGACGTTCAACCAGGGCGGCCAGGCCATCCGCGACGCCGCGAAAGCTGCGGGCTGCACGGATGTTGACTCGATGAAAAAATTCGTCGCGCAACAGCTCAAGGACAAGAAGTTGCACTTTGCTGTCGAAGACCCGGATGCGCCCGAGAACTTCCCGCGCAACCTCTTCGTCTGGCGCGCAAACCTCATCACATCGTCGTCGAAAGGCCACGAATATTTCCTGAAATACCTGCTCGGCACGAAGAACGGCCTGTTCGAAGAAGAAGAATGCGAGGAGAAGCCGCAGGAGATCCAGTGGCGCGACCAGCCTGGCATCGGCAAGCTCGACCTCCTCATCGACCTCGATTTCCGCATGGCAGGCACGGCGCTCTACTCCGACATCGTGCTGCCGACGGCGACATGGTATGAGAAAGACGACCTCTCGTCGACGGATATGCATCCATTCGTCCATCCGTTCCAGGCGGCCGTCGATTGCGCGTGGGACGTCAAGAGCGACTGGGATATCTTCATGACGCTCGGCGAAGCCGTGTCGAAACTCGCGAAAGAGATCGACATGCAGCCGTATGAAGACCTCGTCGCCATGCCGATCCAGCATGACACGGAGGGCGAGCTCGCACAGCCGCAGGGCAAAATCCGCGACTGGAGCCGCGGCGAGTGCGAGCCGATCCCCGGCAAGACGATGCCGCAGCTCGTCCCCGTCACGCGCGACTATCAGACGCTTGCAGAGCGCCAGCGCGCGCTCGGCCCGAATGTCCGCGACCATGGCGCGGGCACGAAAGGCTGCGCATGGCCGCTCGCGAAGGAATACGCGTACCTCCAGGAAAAACTCGGCGTCGTCGAAGACGACACGAGTATCGCAAAAGGCATGCCGTCGCTCCTCACGGCACGGAACGCCTGCGAAGCTGTGCTCGCGCTCTCGACGACGACGAATGGCGCCGTCGCCGTCCGCGCATGGGAAAAAATGGAAGGCGCAACCGGCCTCTCGAATCTCACGGAACTCGCAAAAGAGCGTGAAGGCGACCTCATCACGTTCGACAAGATCGTCGCGCAGCCGCAGCCGACGATCACGTCGCCGAGCTTCACCGGCTCGAGCCAGGGCGGCCGCCGCTTCAGCCCGTTCACGACGAGCATCGAGCAGCTCATCCCGTTCCGCACGAATACGGGCCGCCAGCAGTACTACCTCGACCACGAGATGATGGCCGAGTGGGGCGAGCAGATGGCGACATTCAAACCCATCCTTTCCTATGCCCCGCTCAAGAAGCTCGTCGGCGGCCAGCCCGAGATCACGCTGAAGTACCTCACGCCGCACAACAAGTGGAGCACGCACAGCATGTATTTCGACAGCCAGCAGATGCTCACGCTGTTCCGCGGCGGCCAGACCGTCTGGCTCAGCGAGAAAGACGCGGAAGCCATCGGCGTGAAAGATAACGACTGGGTCGAGCTCTACAACAAGAACGGCGTCGTCACGTCGCGCGCCGTCGTGAGCCCGCGCCTGCCGCGTGGCATCGTCTACATGCACCACGCGCAGGATCGCCACATCAACGTGCCGGGCTCGCCGCTCTCGAAGACGCGCGGTGGCACGCACAATACGCCGACCCGCATCCACATGAAGCCGACGCACATGATCGGCGGCTACGGACAGCTTTCCTACGGGTTCAATTACTACGGACCGACCGGCAACCAACGCGACCAGCTCGTCGTCGTCCGCAAGATGAAGGAGGTCGATTGGCTTGAAGATTAAAGCGCAAATCTCCATGGTGATGAACCTCGACAAATGCATTGGTTGTCATACGTGCTCCATCACCTGCAAAAATACGTGGACGAACCGCCCCGGCGCGGAGTACATGTACTTCAACAACGTCGAGACGAAACCCGGCATCGGCTACCCGAAGCGCTGGGAAGACCAGGAAAAATGGAAAGGCGGCTGGAAGCTCAAGGGCGACAAGCTGCAGCTCGCGACCGGTTCCATGCCGACGCGTATGCTGAAGATCTTTTATCATCCGGAGCAGCCGACGCTCGACGACTACTATGAGCCGTGGACGTACGACTACGAGACGCTCATCCACAGCGGCCGCAAAAACCACCAGCCCGTCGCCCGCCCGCGCTCGCTCATCACGCAGAAGCGCATGGACATCAAGTGGGGGCCGAACTGGGAGGATGATCTCGCCGACGGCGCAGCAGCCGCCGAAGATCCGAATTTCAAAAAACTCGGCGAGCGCATCGCTGTCGACTACGAGCACATCTTCATGAAGTACGTCCCGCGCACGTGCAACCACTGCCTGAATCCCGCCTGCGCGGCCGCCTGCCCCTCGGGCGCCATCTACAAGCGCGAGGAAGACGGCGTCGTCGTCATCTCACAGGAGACGTGTCGTGGCTGGCGCCATTGCGTGCCGTCGTGCCCGTACAAGAAAGTCTATTACAACTGGAAGACGAACAAGGCCGAGAAATGCATCTTCTGCTTCCCGCGCCTCGAAAACGGCCTGCCCATGCTCTGCGCGGACACGTGCGTCGGCCGCATGCGCTACGCCGGCGTGCTGCTCTACGATGCCGACCGCGTCGGCGCAGCCGCCGCGACGCAGGAACCTGCGGGCATCTACGACGCGACGCTCGACGTCCTGCTCGACCCGAACAATCCCGAGATCGTGAAAGCCGCGCGCGAAGCCAATATCCCCGAATCGTGGATCACAGCCGCGCAGAATTCGCCCGTCTACCGCCTCATCAAGGAATGGCAGCTCGCCCTGCCGCTCCACGCCGAGTACCGCACGATGCCCATGGTTTGGTACATCCCGCCCATGAGCCCGATCCTCGCGCACACGGCGGAAAACGTCGAGTTCCCGTCGCCCGACGAAATGCGCATCCCGCTGACGTACCTCGCTTCCCTGTTCGCAGCCGGCGACACGAGCGTCATCGAGCGCGTGTTCCGCAAGCTCCTCGGCATGCGTCGCTTCATGCGCGAGCAATCGGAAGAGACGGCGCTGCCGGCGACGCGCGCGACGAAGGCCGAAGACGCCGATCAGTACCGCGCCATGTACCGCCTGCTCGCTGTCGCGAAATACCGCGAGCGCTTCAACATCCCCGCGAGCACGAACCAGCCGCAGGGCGAAAAGCATGACTGCCAGCACTGCGCCGGATTCTCGGAAATGGGAGGTGTGTGATCATGGCAGAAGAAAACATGGCAACCACCTGGAACGACGAGCAGAAGACACTCGCCGAGTGCTCGTACCTCCTGTCCTACCCGACGGCCGAATGGCGCGAAGCACTGCCCGAGGGCGAGGCATCCGCGAAAGACATCGAGAACCCGCACGTCCGCGCCGTGCTCTCGGATTTCTACGACTACGTGCGCGAGCTCACGCCCGAAGCATACGAAGACCAGTATGTGCGCTCGTTCGACTTCAGCCCGAACACGACGCTCTACCTCACGGCGCATGACCGCACGGACTTCGGCAAGCAGTCGAAGGAAATGCTCACGTACCGCCGCTTCTATCTCGACAACGGTTTCACCACGCCGAAGGATCTGCCGGACTACCTGCCCGCGCTCCTCGAGCTCATCGCGGCGCTGCCGGAAGATCGCGCCGCCGAGGTCTGCCGCTTCGCGCAGCCGAAGCTCTCGCGCTTGCGCGAGCGCCTGATCGAAGCGAATCTTTCCTACGCGTTCCTCCTCGACCTCGTCCTCGCTGCCGCTGAAAGATTGGAGGCATCCGCATGAATACGTTTTTCTACGGGGCGCTCCCCTACATCGCGTTCACGATCTTCATCATCGGCACGATCGCACGCTTCGCGTTCTTCGAGCGCGGCTGGACGACGAAATCAAGCGAGTTCTTGGAGAAAAAGCAAGTCCGCTTCGCCGTGCCGATCTTCCACCTCGGCCTCGTCATGGCGCTCGGCGGCCACCTCATCGGTATCCTCGTGCCGAAGTTCGTCACGGAGACGGCCGGTGTCAATGAAGAGATGTACCACATGATCGCCCTCTCGGGCGGCATCCCAGCAGGCGCGCTCTTCGTGCTCGGCCTGCTGCTCTGCATCGTGCGCCGCTTCTCGAGCGACCGCCTCGCGGTGAATACGTCGTCGATGGACAAGATCCTCTACGCCGTGCTCGCGTTCACGATCCTCACGGGCTGCTGGGGCACGCTCTCGAACATCGCCGGCGGCTTCGACTACCGCGAAAGCATCGCGCCGTGGTTCCGCAGCCTGCTCATGCTCTCTCCGGATCCCTCTCTCATGAAGGCGATCCCGCTGCCTTTTGAGCTCCACATGTGCGGCTGGATGCTCACGGCCATCCTCTTCCCCTTCACCCGCCTCGTCCACTGCCTGAGCTTCCCATTCGTCTGGCTCTGGAGGAGCCGGCTCGTGTATCGGAGAAGATTCTGACTTGTTTCCCCCACAGCAAACGGCCTCGCTGGCAGTCCAGCGAGGCCGTTCGATTTCCCATGAGTGATGTTTCATGCCCGATTCCCCTGTGCAACGTCTTCGGTGCAGAGCGTTGAATATGTTCATTTTTTGCCGTGCAGCACGAAGATGCATTTGTGTCCCGGCGTCCGGTAGCAGGCGTTGCATGACACGCATCTTGCAGGCGTGGCATCTCCGCGCTTCCAGCGGTTCGGGAGGTCTGGTTCGCGGATGAGTGGGCGCGACAGGGACAGGAACTCGATGCCGCTATCATTGACCAGCGCGTTCATGCAGGCGATGCTCCTGTGGCCGCCGACGAGGATGACAGGGATGCTGATGCGCTCTGCGAGCGCCTTCGCGTAGCCAGCAAAATATCCCTCGTTCACGCCGGCACGGATGCCTGCAACCGACGTGCCGTTGCCGCTGACCTCGATGGAGTCCAGCCCTGCCGCCGCCATCGTCTCGGCGATCTGCAGGCTTTCTTCCATTTCAAGGCCGCCATGCGTGAAATCGCTGGCATTCAGCTTCATCGTCACATGCAAGCCCGGCGCCTTCTCGCGGATATCTTGCAATATTTCCCGCAGAATGCGCATCCGGCGTTCCGTGCTGCCGCCATAATCATCCGTGCGATGATTTACGGCCGGGCTGATGAAGCGGCTCAGGAAGAAGAAATGCGCCGCATGAATCTGCACGCCATCAAACCGCGCCTCCTTCGCGCGGCGCGCCGCATCGCCGAACCAGCCGGCGATTGTCTGAATCTGTCCAAGAGAGAGCGCGTCCGGCTCATATTCCCTGCCGTGCTCATAATATCCGCCGAGTGCGAGCTGCGCGATGGCGACAGCGCCGTTTTCGTGGAGGATCTGCGTCAGGCGCCGGTACTGCGGGATGAGTTCGTCCTTGCCGAGCCGCATCATGCCCTCGAAATACCGGTCGTCCTGCGACACGCTCGTGAAGCCGGTGATGATCGTCCCCGTTCCGCCGCGCGCCAGTTCTTCATAGGTCTGGTACAACGCTTCGGGGATGCTGCCGTCTTCTTCTGCCATGCCCTCCCACGTAGCGGAGCGGACGAGTCGGTTCTTCACGGGGAGCTCGCCGAGTTTTACGGAATCAAATATCTGTTTCATCATGCGGCTTCCTCCTTCCAACCTTCCATGAGTTCCAAGATGCGGTCTGCGAGCTCCTGTTCCTTCCGGTGGTACTGGTGTCCGGTCTTTTCGATGAAAACCAATTTGTTTTCTTTCGCTGTCTGCATATGCGCATTGATCGTCCGCAGGTAGCCGGCCGGGTCGCCATACGTGAAGTTGTCCCACGTGCCGATGATCATCGCGCCGCTCTGCTGGATGCGTTCGACCTGTGAGAAATCCTTTTCCGGTTCCACATGGACGTTGTCAAGGATGTTGTCGATGGCCCATTGATATGCCGTGTCCACCGTGCAGGTGATCCAGCCGAGGAGCTCAAACGGCAGGAGCTTCCCGCCCTGCCCCGTTGCCTTCGCCATGCGGATGAGCGCTTTCTGCCGGTCTGTGACCACGCTCGTCAGATGCTCGAGATTCGCAGGGCTCAGCAGCAGGAAATGGTCGATGGGAGCCTCCGGGTGGCGGGAAAGATAATAGATCACCTTGTTCGCGCCGAGGGAATGGCCGGCGAGGATGATATGCTGGTAGCCGTGCTGCTGCGCGTACGCGAGATAGCCTTCGATGTCCTCATCCGTGTTGTGGAAGTCCTCGTTCCACGAGCCAACGATTTCTTTTTTGCCCGTCCGCCGGTTTTCCGTTTCGATTTCGCCAAAGGCATCCGTCGTCTGCGCGTAGATGAAATCCATGCCATGCGCCGCCAGCGTATGGCCGATGTTGTAATAAAACGGATTGGAATAAAAATTCCCGTGGATTCCCGTGATTGCGATGAGCACGGTATCTGATGCGCCCTGGGAGAATAATACGCCGTCGAGCACCGTGCCGCGCGCCGTCGGGATTCTGAGTTTCTTCATGTCCGTCAACTCCATTCTTGCTTTCGCCTTCGTTATTGGATATATTATAGGTAGCAGGAAACATAGATACAAGTACGCAGATTTTTCATTTCTGGTATGAAAAAACTACCTATTGGGAGGACATCATGAAAAAGAGCGCAGGATACCCGATCCAGCTGGATGCCGGAAACCTTGAAAAAGCAAAATGTCCGGTGCTGTACGCACTGGACATCATCGGGCAGAAATGGAAACTGCCCATCCTCTGGTATATGTATGAGGAACAGCCGATCCGCTACAACGAACTGAAGCGCAAGCTCGCCGGCATCACGAATGTCATGCTGACGAAATCGTTGCGGGAATTGGAGGGCGCGGGCCTCGTAAGCCGCGTCCAGTATAACGAGATTCCGCCGCGGGTGGAGTATTCCCTCACCGATCGGGGCGAAGCGCTCATCCCGACGCTGAAGGAGCTCTACAAATGGGGGCAAGAGCAAATGCAGCGTTGAATTTTTGGGGCGAGACTTTTTGTATCATGACCTTATTTTATCGCAATGTCAGCAGCGCCGCTCAGATTTCTTTCGCCAGCTTTTCCAAGAGCTCGATCCATAACCCCGCATCTACCACATCAACGGTCTTGCAATCTGTCATAATTGTCAAACAAGCGTATCCACATAACAAAGCATCACGCCAGCAATTCCACGAGTGCCGTACCTGCGAGCTGTTCGGGCAGCCACGGCAGGAGGACGATGGGGAGTTCCGGGTGGCGCTCTGCGACCTGATGGATCCACAGGAGCTCCGTCTTGGCTTTTGCTGCGATCAGCGGGCTCTCCGTACCGATGCGCGTGAACGAGCGGTTGATGATCCACGCTGCGACGGGAACGCCGGCGCGGGAAAGGTCCTGCTCGAGGCGCAGGGACTCCGCCACGGGCGTCGTCTCGGCAAGCGTGAGGATGAGGACGGCCGTCTCGGCGCTGCGCAGGCGCGGCAGTAGCGCGCGCACGGATGCCGGGATGTCGCCATGCTCGCTGCGCGCGACTTCGCGGTGATAGCTCTGCGCGGAATCGAGAAGCAGCAGCGCGTGTCCCGTCGGCGCCGTATCGATGACGACGATGGCATCATCCGCTTCGGCGACGATGTCCGCAAAAGCGCGGAACACAGCAATCTCCTGCGTGCAGGGGGAACGGAGGTCTTCTTCAATGTAGTCGATGTCGGCCTGTGCCGCCCCGGTGGCACGCGCTTTCGCGAGGACTTCGGCGCGATAGCGCGCGAGCTCCGCTACGGGGTCGATGGAACGGATGACAAGGCGATCGTTTTCCTCGATGACATAGCGGAGATGCGCCGCAGGGTCCGTTGTCGCCAAAAGGACGCGGGAGCCCGTCTCCGCGAGCGCCTGCGCCACGGCTGCCGCGACCGTCGTCTTGCCGACGCCGCCCTTGCCCATGGTGAAAAGGATGCGTTTGCCTTGCGTGCGAAGCGTGAGTGCGAGGTCGCGAAGATTTGTTTTGCTTGGCTTCTCGCCTGCGGAGATAGGCTGCGGTTCGTGTGCGTCAATCGATGCAGCGGGAGAATTTTGCAACATCGAACGCATGGCATCAATGCTGGTGATGTTATAGCTGCGGAAGGGGACAGCGTACGTCGGCAGGTCGGCGAGCTCCTGCGGAGACGTCCGCAACGCGGCCTGCTGCTTCGCAAAGATCGCTTTCGTGACCGCATCGACAGCTGCCTCTTCCGGCAGCACAGCATTGAGCACGAGCAGCTGCCGACGGACGCCGAGCGCCATGAGTTCATACGAGGCACGCGCCGCTTCTTTGATCGGCGTATCGTCCGGACGGGCGACGAGGATCATGGCCGTCGACGGCCCTTGCAGATGCTCAACGGCCGCTTGATATTGCGCTTTCTTCTCGCCGAGGCCGCTGAGCTGGCCGAGGCAGGACGCGCCGTCCTTGTTTGTCTCGAGGAAGCCTTCCCAGGCACTCGGCAGCTGCAGGAGGCGGAGCGTGTGCCCCGTCGGCGCCGTGTCGAAGAGGATGCGGTCATACGCGGCAGCGCGCGCCGCGTCCGTCAGGAAGCTGGCAAATTCATCGAATGCCGCGATCTCGACCGTGCAAGAGCCGCTGAGCTGTTCCTCCATGTCGCGGATCGCCGCATCTGGCAGCAGGCCGCGATACGGCGCGACCGTACGCTCGCGATATGCGGCAGCTGCCGCGACAGGGTCGATATTCGCGGCGTCGAGCCCCGTGAGGCCGGCAACAGGCGTCGGCTGCGACGACAGCTTCATCGAAAAGACATCTTGAAGATTCGATGCCGGATCCGTGCTGATGAGGAGGACGCGCTGCCCGGCGTCAGCGAGCGTCACCGCAACGCTGCACGCCAAGCTCGTCTTGCCGACGCCGCCCTTGCCCGTGAAGAACAGATATTTCACGGGCGGCAGGTCATCGACGCGGAACTGCGGATAAGAAATAGTTTCCATTTAAAATGCTCCTTTCAGCAACAGCCCCCGTTGCAACCGCAATCCGAGGGTTTCGTCTCCGCCGTTTCTTCCGCTGGGCTGCAACGGCACGATTCTGCCGCCGCCTCTTCTGCCGATCCGCAGCAGCACGGCTCTTCCGTCATTTCCACTGTAGAGCCACAGCAGCATGCCGCTTCTGCGGGTGCTTCCGCGTGGAGGTCTTCCGCATGCACGCCGAGCAGGTCGCAGAACTCCGTTTCCGTCGGGTAGCGTCCTTCGATGACGATCTTGTCGTCGACCGTCGCGCACGGCAGCAACGCCGTCCCTTTTTCCCGCAGGCGCGCAGAGACCGTCGCGCTCTCGATGAACGCCATCGGCGCACTCGTGAGGTTGTAGCGGCCGACCGTGATCCCCTTGCGCTTCAGTGCGGCCAGCGTCGCCGTGATGCGCAGGAGCTCCGGATCGATGCTCGGCCCGCAGCAGCCCGTATCGCAGCACATAGCCGGTTCATAAATGTTCATCACAGGCGCAGATTGCGTTGTCATAAAAATCATCCTTTCAAAAATATAGATAATCATCGATATATCAGATGAAGAAAAACGCCGATCCTCCGGCGTCAGGAAAAACAGGAAATGGAAGCATCCTCCTCGCAGGCACAACGAGCGTACTGCTCCATCATCACGCGAAACGATTGCGCGGCCTCGGGGACAATGGAGTAATGCATCCAGCGACCTTCCTTCCGCACCGCGACGAGGCCGCTGCCGACGAGCAGCTTCATGTGATGCGAGAGCGTCGGTTGCGAGATCTGGAGGTCCTCCAGTAGCTCGCACGCGCATTTTTCGCCCTGCTGCAGCGCGCAGAGAATCGCAAGGCGGTTCGGATCCGCAAGCGCATGAAAACGTCGCGCATCCCCTGCCAAGCTGTCAAAAACCTGCCGCCCATCCATCGCGAAGCCACCTTTCCTTCAATTTGTTTCATCCGATGACTGTAGCGTAGCACACATATTTATATTTGTCAATATATTATCTATATGATATAGCATAATTGATTCAAAGGCCTATAAATCGTAATTTGTAGTGCCGGATAAGACAATGGCTGTGCAGGATGGCTTGTCTGGCACTTTTTATTTTTCAGGAGGTTTTTTCATGCTTGGTTATGTGTATCTCGGTGGCGCGATCCTTTTGGAATTTCTGGGGACGACTGCGATGAAGCTCTCGGATGGTTTCAGCCACGCCGCCTATGCCATTGTCACGCTGGTCTGCTATGGCCTATGCTTCTGCTCGCTGTCCTTGTCTTTGAAGACCATCGATCTCAATATCGCCTATGCGACCTGGGGCGGTCTCGGCATCATCCTCGCCACGACCGTCTCGTATTTCTATTTCCACGAAAACATCACGCCGCTCGGCTTGCTCGGGATTGTGCTGATCATCATCGGCGTCATCCTGTGCAACATTTTTGGCACTGGGCATTGACAATCCATGGAGCTGACACAACTCATCTGCCTCCAGATTTAGAATCTATGGGCGCAATCATGTAAAACATTTGCTTGCAATCGTTTGATTTTCGCCGTATCATGAAATCAAAGGAGCGTGATTTTCATGGCACTCAAAACAGCAAACTTCAATATGCGGATGGAATCGCAAAAGAAAGCGGATGCGGAACAATTGTTTGGCGCGCTCGGCATGACGCTGCCGCAAGCGGTCAATATGTTCATCTCGCAGTCTTTGCTCGTCGGCGGAATGCCGTTCACATCAAGGCTTCCGCACTTCAATCGTGAAACGGAAGCAGCCATGCAGGAATCGCTGGACATCGCATCAGATAAAGTGAAAGCAAAATCGTACACGTCCGCTGCTGAGCTCTTCCAAGAACTCGATCAAGAGATGGAGGACGAGGAATGCTGAAGCTCTTCCCCACGGCAAAATTCCGGCGCGACTACAAGCGATGCAAACGACGTGGTCTTGATATGCAACTGCTCGAAACCGTCCTCGACACATTGCAGTGCGAAGAACCGCTCGACGCAAAATATCACGACCATCAGCTTTCTGGAAAATACAATAAATTCCGCATAGAATTGATTGTTTCCATATCTCAATTCTACACCGAATCCCGGGCTTTTTACAGTCCGGGATTTTCTGTGCATACAAAAGAGGCTGCTGCAAATAACTGCAACAGCCCCGCTTGCATAGACAGTGTATTCTCAAGGCCGTTATTCTTATAGAAGTTCTTGTACCTGTGCCAAGCAATCGACGATGTAGTCCGGCGCGCCGCCCTTGGGGACGGGCGCAGTTTTCTTGCGGTACCAGCACGTCTTCATGCCGTAGTTCTTTCCGCCCGCGACATCGGATGTCAGCGAATCGCCGATGAGGATGGTCTCGTCCGGCCGCACGTCGAGGCCGTCCGCACGGAGCGTTTCAAAGCAGTGTTCGAAGAAGTGCGGATCCGGCTTCTGTGCGCCGACCTGCTCGGAAATGAAGCAGTGCAGGAATGCATCGCGCATGCCACCGACAACGAGGCGGTGCACCTGCTGTTCGTACGGCCCGTTGCTCGCGGCGCAGAGCGTGTATTTCCCGTGGAGGTACTCCAGAAGTTCCTTTGCTCCGGGCTCGGGGATGGCGCTCTCGTGCAGAGCGCCGCGGAAATACCGCTCGAACGCCGGCCCGTCGAACGCGATGCCCATGGCCTCGAACACGCGGTTCCAGCGGATGGCGATGAGCTCGTCGAAGCTGAGTTCCCCGCGCTCGAGCTGACGCCAGAGTGCGCCATTGACTTTCCCATAGATGGCCATGAGCTCGTCGATGTCGTCCGTCACGGGATGCAGATGGTACTTCGCAAATCCACTCTTTATCGCCTCACGGACGTACGCGGAAAAGCTCAAGAGCGTGTCATCGATATCGAGGAAAACGACTTTGATCATGATCTGGAGTTCCCTTTCTCAAAATCCAGCAGTATGGATAGCCAGCTCCGCGAATGTACAGGGACGCTCGGCAATGGCCTTGTCGAATGCAAACGGGAGGCGTCGGAGAAATCCGTCGGGCGCTTCGATAGAACATCGGCTCGTGCCATGCTGTTATCAAAACACGCCATACATTATGAAACGAAAATCTTGTACGCCGTCCGCCGGTTTGCTATCATGAAACCAGCAGTTCGATGGACAGAAGCAGGCAGAAAGGACGATGCACGATGAATGAAATGGAAAAATGCATGGCGGGCGAGTGGTATGACTGCCACGATCCGATTTTTCTGGAATTCAAGCGGCGGACGCGGGAGCTCTTGCACGCGTACCATGCGTGCAGCTACGAGGAAAAGCAGAAAAAGTACGAGATCCTGCAGCAGCTGTTCGGCGATGTCGGCACGAACGTGTCCGTCGGCCAGCCGTTCCTCTGCGACTACGGGCGCAACATCCACATCGGCGACAACGTGTCCGTCAACATGAACTGCACGTTCGTCGACTGCAATACCATCACGATCGGCAGCGACACGCTCATCGCGTCGAACGTCCAGCTCTACACGTCGGCGCATCCCGTCGAGCTCGCCGACCGCCTGACGCCCGACTGGGATCCTGAGAGCGGCGTATACCGTTGGCGCACGTACGCGAAGCCCATCCATATTGGCAGCGGCTGCTGGCTCGGCGGCGGCGTCATCGTCCTTCCGGGCGTCACGATCGGCGACGGCACGGTCATCGGCGCCGGCAGCGTCGTGACGCGCGACATCCCTGCAAACGTCGTAGCTGTCGGATCGCCCTGCCGCGTGCTGCGCAGCATCAACAAGTGATGCTATCGTATTATGGCGTGCGGAGCGTTTTTAGCAGGGTTTCTGCGCGCTCTGCGTCCTCCCGCCGGACGGCGATGCGGTGCACGGTGAGCAGGCGGCCGTCTTTGCGGCCGAATTTCCGTGCGTCCGCGCCGCCGCAGCAGCTCATCATCGGCAATTCGTCGTGCGACCACGTGTACGCCGCGATGCCGGCCGCCGCGAGCCGCTGCTGCGCCTCGGCGAACACTTCATCGTCTTTCGTCTCAAAGATGGCTTTTTGCTTGAACGGATTTAGCATGAGATCGCTCCTTCCTATTTTTCTGCCGTCGGCAGCGCATCGACGACGCGCGTCTTGCACCACGCGGCGCAGGCGAGCAGCAACGCGCCGACGACGAAGAATGTGTGCGCGAAGCCGAGCTGCGCGATGAGCTCACCGCCGAAGAAAGCGCCCGTGAACATGCCGATGAATTGTGCGGACTGATTGAAGCCGTAGATGCGACCGAGGCACGTGGACGGCGTCATCTGGCGGATCGTGTCGTTCGTCGCAGGAATGAGGCCGGCCATGGCGATGCCGTGGATGAAGCGCAATACGCCAAGCTCCCAAGGCGTCCCGACAAGTCCCTGCGGGAACGACACGAGACCTGCGAGCGTCAGCGAGCCGAGCAGCACGCGATGCGCGCCGACCGTGTCCGAAAGATGGCCGAGGCGCGAGGCAAACATCATGCTCGCAAGCCCCGAGCACGAGAACACGAAGCCCGAGACGACGGCGAGGTGCTCCGTGTCCGGCGCGACCTCCGCGATGTAGACCGTCAGCATCGGCTGGATGCACGAGATGGAAAAATGCATGAGGAATGTCGTGAGGAACACGGCGAGCGTCGCCGTCCGGTACGGAAGGCCCGCAAACGTCTCCCGCGTGTTCTTCTCTGCGGCCGCCGTCGGCGTTGGGCGTTTCGTCTCATGCAAAAATGTCAGCGCGGCGCATCCGAGCAGGCACAGCGCGCCGATGAGGAAAAACGAATGGCGGTAACCGATGAGCTCCGACAGCCCGCCGCCGAACACGGGTCCGAACAGCCCGCCCGTCACCTGCGCGGCGAAAAACATGCTCATGGCCCAGCCGGATTTGTCCTTCGGCGTCTCCGCTGCGATGAGCGGCACGACGGCGGCCTGGAAGCCGCTCATCGCGCCTTGCAGGAGCCGCAGCCCTGCGAGCTGCCAGACGCTCTGCGCGAAGCCGAGCGCGATCATGATACACCCGAGCCATCCCGTCGCGCGCAGGATCATCGGCTTTTTGCCATATTTATCTGACAATCGCCCCCAGATGGGGGAAAAGATCGCGAGCGAAATGAAATTGCATCCGAACACGATGCCGGACCACCGCGCGATATCGTCCGCGCCCTCGATGCCGAGTTCATGAATATAGAGCGGCAAGATCGGCGCCATCTGGCTCATGCCGACGGAAACGATGAACGATGCGATGCAGCAGATCCAGAGATTCCGTTTCCAAGCCTCCATCCGCATAAAAAACCACGCCCTTCCGATAAGATGATTTTATCACATCGGAAGGGCGTTTGTAACAAAAAGAAGGATTCGTTTTTTCTCAGCGTTGCACTTTGCGGATGGCGAACATGCAGCAGCCGCCGATGACAGCGAAGGCGAACGAGACGAGGAAAATGCTCGAGAAGCCGAAGAGTGAAATGACGGCAGCCGCGATGACCGGGGCGATGGCCTGCGTCAGCGTGTTGCCGAGGTTGTAGACGCCGAGGAAGAAGGCGACGCGGTCAGGGTCGGGGATGACGCGCAAGTTCAGCAGATTATCAAGCGAGTTCCAGAGGCCCATGCCGAGCCCGGCGAGCAGGCCGTAGAGCACGATGCCCGTCGTGTCGCGGCAGAGGAAGAGAGCGATGGCGCCGAGCGCGAGGAAGATCGTCGAGAAGGCAACCGGGTATTTCAGGACTTTGAACTTGTCGCAGAACGGGCCGGCGAAGAAGCCCATGAGGATGCCGAAGATCAGCATGATCGTATTGATCAGCTGGATGGACGAGGCCGTCGCATCGCCGAGCTTCAGGAAGTCCGTCATGATGTAGAGCAGGTAGCCCATGATAGCGAAGTTGCCGATGCCCTGGAACATTTTGCCGATGAATGCGAGATAGTAATCACGGCCGACCGACCAGCCGGGGAACACATGACGGAGCGCGGAGAGCGAGACTTTTTCTTTCGGGGCGTCGGCAGCAGCTTCCGCCACTTCCCCTTTGTTCGACGGCTCGCGGACGATGAGCACAGCGATGAGCGTGCCGATGAAGGCGACGATGCCAAAGATGATGAAGCCGAGGCGGAACTGGCTGAGGAACAGCGCGCCGACGACGTTGAAGCCGTTGTTGCCGAGCGCCATGCCGAGGCCGCCATAGGCCGACGAGGCCGTGCCTTTATACTGTTCCGGCGCGAAGTCGAGCCAGGCGATCATCGGCGCGACGATGAAGTTCAGCGCGGCCTGGCCGACCATCCAGCAGGCGAGCAGCATCGGGATGCCCGTCGAAAACGAGGCACCGATCATCGAGCCCATGAAGCAGATCGCGCCGACCATGATCCACGGCGTACGGCTGCCGAAGCGCGAATGCGTACGATCCGAGAGCGCGCCCGCGACCATGTTCGAGATGGCCGCGACGATCATGCCCATGCTTGCGAACAGCGCGACGAGCTGGATCTTGTTCTCGGGGTCGAGCACCTGCAGCATTGCCGGCAGGAACAAGCTGTTCATGACGATGTACGGGCCGAGCCAGCTCGCAGGACCGATGATGAGGCCGGGCACGAGCCGGGTGATGGGGATGGTGATCTTTTTGCTCATTTTGATATCCTTCCTACCTATGAAATGACGACATCAGTGATTCACGACATCATAATGGTCGAACACGGCGACGCTGTCGTGCTGGTGCGCATCGACGCTGCCGAGGAAATTGAACAGTCCCGTGAAACCGCCAATCTCGCCCGGTTCACCGTTGACACCTTCGTCCGAGAGGTACGCGGCGTTAACATTTTGCTGCAGGATGTGCCATGCGCCTTCGGCGTCTGCCTGCGGCTCGCGATACGAGATTGAGAGCATTCCCTGCTCGTAATCGAGCTTGAGATCGACCGTGCCGCTCGGGATCTCAGCGACAGCGCTGTCATCGGCGACGCGTGCACCGAGTTTCGCTTGCAGGATGGAAAGCTCAATGTGCTGTTCTTTCGGATCGAGCGCGAGGTGCGCGTAAATCCAGTTGTTCGCGTCGTAATAAAGGCCCGCGCCCGCCGTCTCGGAGTAATGGTCGGGGTGAAACGTGACGCGTGTCGTGACCGTGTAGCTCATCGATGTCGCACGCGTCGCGAGGATGGACGGCGCGACTTGCGAAAACAGCGAGTTGCGGCCGTTGATTTCCAGTCTGCCGTCCTTGACGCGTGCCCAGTCGCCGCCCGGCAGCTGATACGGCGTCATGAATTTCAACGGCAGCTTGTCCCCCGCGAAATCTTCATGCACATCTTCGCAGCGCGCACGGTCGCGGACGGCTGTCGTGCCCTGCGGCGCGGGGACTTCCATCTTCGCGAGATTCGAGCCGTCCGCGAGGCGCAGCCAGCCGTCGTCCGTCCACGTGACTTTCTGGATCGACGTCTCACGGCCGAGCGGGTTCAGCATCGTGCCTTCCAAAGGACGCGACATGAGATGCGCGAGATACCACTCGCCGCTCTTCGTCTCGACGAGCGAGCCATGGCCGGCTTTTTGCATCGGCGATTTTGGATTGTACATCTCGAAATGGCCGGCATCGGGATCGCCAAGCGAGAAGAGATGGCGCGGCGACGACGTGATGATCGGCTCGCCCGTCGGATCGGGCTCGTACGGGCCGAAGATCGCCTTCGCGCGTCCGACCTCGACGCCGTGGCCATAGCCCGTGCCGCCAGCTGCGGCGACAAGATAATAGTAGTCACCGTGATGATAAATTTGCGGCGCCTCGATGCAGCCGCGTGTCGTGAAGTTCGTCGTGATGCGATGCCAGCTGCCTTTGATGCCGCCATGCTCGAGATCCGCTTCCGCGATAGCGAGATGACCCGGTGCCTGATACCCCGTGCGCGTCTCCCACTCGAGGCAGGCGACGTAATGGCGACCATTCTCATGATAGAGCGACGGGTCGAAACCGATGGACGTGATGTAGACGGGCTTCGACCACGGTCCCTGGATATCATCGGCGCTCATCGCGTATGCTTCGGCATTGAACTCGCGGCCCGCCATGTTCTGCATGTGCGAGTAGATGAGCCAGAACTTTTTCGCATCTTTGTCATAGGAAAGATGCGGCGCCCAGATGCCGGCCGGCGTGTTCGTACCCTGGAGGTTCACCTCGCCGTCCTTCAAGATGTACGTCAAGAGCTCCCAATTGACGAAATCCGTGGAATAGAAGACTTGAACGGCGGGGTTCCAATGGAACGTGGACGTCGCGATGTAATAATCATCCCCAACGCGCAGGATGGACGGATCTGGCGCCATGCCCGGGATGATCGGATTCAGAATCGTTGCCATGGAATTTTCCTCCTGATTATGATACAATTATGTGTGCGTGCTCGTGTACGTATCAGATTGATTACGATGTAAATGATACAATCCGCAGAAAGCAAATGCAATAGATTTGACTCGTATCGTCAGTATCAGAAAAATCCATGTCAGAATTGTAATTTTTTCAGGAGAGCAATCGATATGCGACGGAACTATCATGAAACGGTTTTGACGAATCTCCCGTTCGGTGTGCGCTTTTATACGTCAGAAGTTGAGACCTCGGGGTACGTGCCGCTCCACTGGCACAGCAGCTTAGAACTCCTTTGCGTGTATGAAGGCGAGCTCACGCTGCACATCGACAGCCGCGAACATCATGTCGGGCCTGGGCAGTTCATCGTCGTCTCGTCCGGCCTCTTGCACGATGTCGCGAATACGCCGAACCGCGCAATCGTCTTGCAAGTGCCGATGAAATCCATGCAATTCTTCGAACCGCATCCTGAGCGGCTGCAATTCAACGCAGAGAAACCTGCGCCGCGCGCAGCGTACAATGCCGTGCTCGAACAAGCGAAACGCATGGCACGCCTCATCGAAAAACAGCTGCCTGGCTATCTTTATGATGTGGGCAGTTCGTATCTCACGATCCTCAAAATCCTCACGGTCTGTTTCTGCGAAGAAACTCCGCTCGCGCCAAGCGCGAACGAGACGATCAAGAACGTGCTGAGCTACGTCGGCGAACATTACGCGGAAAAGCTCACGGTTGACGAGCTCGCAGGTGTCGCTGGCTACAATGGAAATTATCTTTCGCGCCTCTTCCATGAGACGACGGGCAAGACGCTCATCTCCTACATTTATGAAGTGCGCCTCACGCATTTTTACGAAGGCCTCGTACGGACGGAGACGGACATCGGGCAGCTCATGGAGCAGAACGGACTGAAAAATCAGCGGACGGCACGCGAAATGTTTTTGAAACTCTACGGCGAAAGGCCGCTCGCCGTGCGCAAAAGGCATAGAGCAAACGGCCATTGACGGCTCTGAAAACTGGCAAACGAAAGGGACTGTTGCAGTTACTAGACCGATTCCATATACATCCGTTGCCGAACGTAACGAATACAGCAGCCTCTCCCCCTGGGAGAGGGGGACCGCGAAGCGGTGGAGAGGGTACTAGGGTGCGATAGCCAAACAAAAAAAGGAAGCCTTTCAAAGCATCAAGTCGTTTGTGTTAAAACGTAATGCTTCGAAGGCTTCTTTGTATTTGGGACAAATCGCACCCTCGTACCCTCTCAGTCGCGCTACGCGCGCCAGCTCTCCCAGAGGGAGAGCCTGCTGTAAGCGTTACGAACGGCAGTCTTATGAAACCGTTCCAGTAAATGCAACAGCCCCTTCGTTTTGTGTTGCCCCTATGTTCTCTTGAATGGTGTCATCACCTTTAACGCAATCATTCAAGGCGCCGTGCTGTGTTTCGGCACGAAGAACGTTTCCTGATATCCGCCCTCGAGCTTCAGGAGATACGTCTTCTTGTCAATGCCGCCCGCATAGCCCGTGAGGCTGCCATTTTTGCCGACGACGCGATGGCAGGGAATAATGATTGAGATTTCATTGTGCCCGACTGCACCGCCGACGGCCTGCGCCGACATGCGCGCGAGGCCACGCTTCTCTGCGAGTTGCTGCGCAATCTCACCGTACGTCGTCGTCTTGCCATACGGGATGGCGAGCAGGATGTCCCAAACGTCTTTCTGGAAGTCGGTTCCCATCATGTGAATTGGCGGCAAAAAATCTGGTTCCTTGCCAGAAAAATAAACATCGAGCCAGCGTTTCGTTTCTTTGAGCGCCGGCGTTTCCTTCGGCTCGTGCTCCGGCGCGAGGTTCAGCGCAAAATATTTCTCCTTGTCGAACCAGAGGCCCGTCAGCCCTTCGTCATCGGCCGCGAGCAAGATTCTGCCGAGCGGCGACTCGTACGTGCTCGTGTACTGCATCTTATCGCTTCTCCTTTTTCTTCGCAGGCGCATAATCTTTCATACCAGGGATCGCGCCGCCCGCGACGGCCCAAAAATACAGGCTCGCGACGCTGCCGTACGGGCTCAAGCGGCGACGGTACATTTCAAATTTTTTCTTGTCAATCTTCCGATGATGATACACCATGCGCATGCCGCGCAGGATCGCGAGGTCGCCGTAGCTCAAGATGTCCGGCCGCTGAAGGCAGAAGAGCAGCAGCATCTCCGCCGTCCAAACACCGATGCCCGGCAGCGCGATGAGCGCGGCGATTGCTTCTTCGTCCGTCATGCGTTCAACGGCAGCAATATCAAAGGAACCGTCGTGCACTTTTTGTGCGAACGCGAGAATGTAATCCGCTTTCTTGAACGTCGTGCCGAATGATTGAATCTTTTCACGCCCCGCCGCGAGCAGCGTCTCCGCCGTCACCGTGCCGAGCCCGGCCTGCATCCTCTGCCACAGCGTCTGCTGCGCCTTCGTCGAAATCTGCTGGCCGATGATATGATGCACGACGGCCGCGAACAAGTCCGTATCGACGGCGCGGTCGATGTGGCCAAGCGTGTCGATGACCGCGCCGAGCTTTTTGTCTTTGCGCTTCAGATAGTCTGTTGCCGTCTCGTCATATTGGAAATACACGTGTTCCTCACCTTCTCGCGAACGCGTTCACAAAACAAAGAACTTATGCGTGAAACCCGCTCAAGCGGCGCGCGTGACGGACAGTCGGGATGACAGACAATCCGCGTGCTCTTGACAGCGAGGAAAAATACGTCATGATAGCGCTTGTCCCGCGTCTGGCAAATCTTTCACCATTTCGTCTCGTGTCATGGCGATTCCCCTCCGATGCAATCACGCCGTCGCGATGCACGCGCTTTGTTTCTTCAAGGATTGTTGCGTATACCGGCAGACAGCGAAGCATTTGCCGCAAAGGTCTTTGTCGATTCCGGTATGCGCGAGCATGATCTGTTTCTGCGTCTCGTAGCATGATTTCACGCATCGAATACCGCCTCGAACAAGCCGCGCTGCTCCTGCGCCAGACGAATGAACCGATTTCAAGCATCGCCGAGGCCGTCGGCTTTCATCATTTCAGCCTGTTCGGCAAATCCTTCCAGGCGAAAACGGGCGAGACGCCAAAACAGTACCGCCTGAATCATCTGTAATCCCTGTCCGATTCACATGTTGCAAAGGAAGCGCACGAGCTTCACGGCAGCGTCAATGTCATTGATGTCGTAAACAGGAACGGGCGGATGTTCCGCGTCCGGCTCGCTCGTGAACTGCGCGACAGCAATGTCCGGCGGCGTCTTGTCGCCGAGGCCGCGCCAGATTGCGAGCGCCGGGAACGTGCCGTGCGCGCGGCTCTCGATGAGGACGAGATCGACACCGTCGAATTTCGCCGCAACATCGAGCAGGTCGCGTCGCGCAGCCGTCCGCTGTTCGATGAAATAGCCGTCCGGCGAGACGACGGCGACGGCCTCCGCGCCAGAAGCCAGGAAGCGCGCGCTGTCCTTGCCCTCGGGATCGAATTGATAGCCATGCGCGTCCCCCTTCACGACGCCGGCGCGGATGCCATCGTCCGAGAGGCGTTGCAAAATCCGCTCCAAAAACGTCGTCTTGCCCGTGTTCGACGCAGGCGCGGTAATCGTCACGACAGGGACGTTACGTCCTTCGTTTGCAACGCGTCCCTGCGCCAGAAGAAAATCGGCGGGCGTGTTGACATTGAAGAACAACGCGTCCGGATGCGTAGATGGCGGGAATGAAATAAATTGCGTGTGCTCTTCTGGAATCAACGTGTGCAGGCGGCGTTCGCCGTTTGTGATACCGCGCGTTAACTCAGGAAGCAACGACTTGTGATAGAGCCCCGCCAGATATTGACGGCGCTGCGTCTCTGGCACGATGGCTACAACGTCTTGCGTCGCAGGACATAATTGCGCAAGCAGCACGCTCAAATCAAGAAACGGTTGATCGGCGCTGACAAAGAAAATCCAGTCTGTCGGGGAAGCTTCGAGTGCACAGCGAAGCGCTTCCGCAGGGCCACAGTCTGGGTGACTATCACAAAGAATATGATAGGCTTCTTTTCCTACGGCTCCCCCCCTGGGGGAGCTGTCGAGCGTCAGCGAGACTGATGGGCAGGCACTTAGCGCTTCAGCGCTTAGTGATCGCCCATGCCGCCCACGGTTGAGGGTCGCGGTGTTTGAGAATCGAAGTTCTTTCGAACGGTCATCGGGATTTGTAACAGCGCTACCCTCTCCGCCCCTTCGGGGCACCTCCCCCAGAGAGGGAGGCGTAGTTTCCTGTCCCGCATTCTGCGCAACAGAAAGCAATCGTTCTTTGAACGGAACTCCTAACCCCTTCTGCAAAATCCGTTCCAGCAGCGTCTTTCCCCCAAGTTCCAGCAGCCGTTTGTCCTTCCCCATCCGCGAGGACTTCCCGCCCGCCGCGATGACGAGCGTGAGCTCCTGCGGCTTCATGAGCCCAGCCCGTGGCGATGGTCGTGGCCGCACTCGCCCGTCTCCCCGCGCAGGAGAGAAATCCCGTGCGCGAGCGTCGGCAGCACAAAGCCGAGGCATTCTTTCGCGCCGCGCTCGCTGCCCGGGAGATTCACGATGAGCGTATGGCGTGCGAGCCCGGCCGTGGCGCGGCTCAGCATCGCGCGATCCGTGGCGGCGAGCGACTTCATGCGCATGGCCTCGGCGATACCGGGCGCGAGGCGCTCGCTGACGGCGATGGTCGCCTCGGGCGTGACGTCGCGCGGCGCGAAGCCCGTGCCGCCCGTCGTGCAGACGAGCCCGATGCCGCGCTCGATGTATGCCGTCAACTGCGCTTCCATCGCTTCTTGGTCGTCGGCAAGAAGATCTTGTGCTCGAACGGTGTAGCCTGCTTCCTCCAGCATCGCAGCCACCGCCGGCCCGCTCGTGTCCTTTCGCTCGCCGCGTGCGCCTTTGTCGCTGAGCGTCAGCACGGCCGCATCGCGTTCCATCGTTCCCTCAAGCAACGTAAGCTCGTCGCCGACATGGATTTCGCCGCCATGCAGCACGCGGGCGAACACGCCTTCGCGCGGCATGATGCAGTCGCCGACCTGCTTGTAGATTTCACAATGCGAATGACATTTTTTGCCGATCTGCGTGATCTCGAGCACGACCTCGCCGCAGACGAGCCGCGTGCCGACCGGAAGCGTGCGGAATGTGAAGCCATCCGCGACGATGTTCTCGCCGAACGCACCGAATGCCACATTTGCGCCTTTCGCGCGGAATGCTTCAATCTCCGCCAGCCCTAAGAGACTGACCTGTCGATGCCAGTTGCCCGCATGCGCGTCGCCGTCGATGCCCCACTCCGTGATGAAGCGCGCTGTGTCGTGCGCCGTCTTGAGTGTCCCGCGCTTCTCGCTCATGCAAAGCGCCATGACTTTTCCCATATTCATCCTCCCACTTGATACATATAACGTGCATCCGCCGCCGCGTCCGCATGACCGAAATGATGCTCCTGCGGCTTGTGCCCGATGGCCTCCGCGATCGCTGCCCGCAATTCTGCATTACTCGCGCCGCCACGCAAGAGCGCTCGCACGTCAAGGCCGTCGCGCGCTTGCAGGCAAAGTTTCAAAAAGCCTTCCGCCGTCAGCCGCACGCGATTGCAGCCGGTACAAAACGGGTGGTCGAGCGCATCGATGAAGCCGATGCGACTGCCGTCCGGCAGGGCAAAATAACGGGCCGGGCCCGTCGGAACATCGCCTTCGCCGTCTTCCTCTGCCTCGTTTGGAAGTTCTTCCAACGCGCCAAAGGCCGCCGCCAATTGTTGCCGTACTGCGTCTGCTGACATGCCAATCAGCCCCGAAGCTGCTGCGCAGCCAATGGGCATCAAGGAAATGAAGCGAAGCGGAATCTTCCGCTTGGCAGCGAATCGTACAAGCGTCGACAACTCCTCTTCATTCACACCGACCATCGGCACACAGTTCAGCTTGACCGCGAGTCCTGCCACATGTGCCGCCTCGATGCCTGCCAGCGCCTTTTCCAACAGACGGCCATCCCGCCGCGTGATACGTTCAAACACATGTTCTGATAACGTGTCAAGACTGACGTTCACGCCAGAAAGCCCTGCCGCTTTCAATTCCCTGGCATGTTCCGTCAGCGCGACGCCATTCGTCGTCAGCACGAGGCGCGGACGTTCGGGAAGTTCAGCGAGCATCGCCACGAGCGCGGACACATTTTTCCGCACGAGCGGCTCGCCGCCTGTCAGCCGGATCTTCCGCACGCCGAGCGACGTCAGCGCCCCCGCCGCCCGCACGATCTCGTCATACGTCAGGATGTCGCCATGCGAAAGGCTCGGCACGCCCGTTTCCGGCATGCAATAGCGGCAGCGAAGGCTGCACCGATCCGTGACGGAGATGCGCAGATATTCGATCGTGCGAGCAAAGCCGTCGCGCATAAAATCACCTGTTTCTCTCTTTCCAAATCCGGACAACGGCCCCCACCGCGAGCGGCCCGCTGCCAGCAGGAATATCAACGAACACGTTGCAGCCAAGCGCGCTCGACAGCACGCCAGACGCATGCATCGCGGGCAGATGGACACGGCCATCGTTCTCTAAACGTGCGCGCAAGAATCTGCGGCCGGGCGACGCTTTCGGAAAAGCATCCGCGAGTTTCGCTGTCCCTTGCTCCAACGCAAGCGCAGGCCGTGCCGCAAGCTTTGCGAGCACGGGACGCGCCAAAAGCTCGAACGTCGCGCAGGCGGCGAACGGATTGCCGGAGAGCGCAAGGCCGAGCGTGCCGTTCTTTTCATAGGCGAGCGCGGGAGCGCCCGGCTTCATGGCGACGCGCCAGAAAATTTCCTTCGCGTCAAGCGCCTGCCGTGCGCCGTGCATGACGTCTCGCGGCCCGACGGAGACACCGCCCGTCGTGATCACGAGATCCGCGCGCATTTCCGAAGCAATGTCAAAACACGGCGCGAGCTGCGCGGCCGCCGCGCTCGGCTCGTCGCTCAAGCGCCCGAGCGCGCGCGATTCGAAACCAAATTCTTTCAATCGCGCCGCAAGATAATAGAGATTGCTGTCGTAAATGCGGCCGGGCTGCAAGGGTTCGCCCGGCGTCAAGAGCTCGTCGCCCGTCGCGGCAATGGCGATGCGCGGTGCACGATAAACCGTGACGCCCTCGAATCCGAGCGACGCGAGCACGGCGGCTTCCATCGCGCCGAGCTCTGTGCCGGCTGCCAGAATCCTTTCGCCCGTACGCATATCTTCGCCTTGCGGGCAGACATTTTCGCCTGCGTGGAACGCTCTTGGAACAAGCAACGTCTCCCCTTCGACCGTCACGTCCTCCATGCGAATCACGCAATCCGCGCCCGCAGGGATTAGCGCGCCTGTCGCGATGGCGAGCGCTTCCCCCGCGCCGAGCGTGCCCTTCCAGGCCTCGCCTGCGTATTCTTTGCCGACGATACGAAGGCGGGCTGGTTGTTCTGGTGTTGCACCGATGGAACCTGCGGCGTTGAATGTGTAGCCATCGAGCGGCGACCGCGCGAAGGGAGGCTGATCGAATGGGGCTGTGATGTCTACTGCGAAGACGCGTGTTAATGCAGAAAGAACGGGAATCCGTTCTTTCTGCGTCGGCGAAGGAACGACCGCGCAAAGTTTTTTGATTGCATCTTCTACTTCGAGCGGCGTTTCCTGCAATGCGCGTTCTGCCTGCCGCGTCAGCGGCTTTCTTCCTTCTTCCATCTCAACTTCTCCCGAACGTGCAGCGCGGATAGTGGCAGACCTTGCAATTCATGCAGAGGCCGCCGACGCCTTTCTTGCGAATGTCACTGCGCTCGATGCGCTCGCCTGCGACAAGGCGCGGCAGATACATGTCGAGCACGGTCGCGGGCGCGTACATCACGCAACCGGGCAGGCCGAGGACAGGGATTGTGCGGTCCTCGCGCTCGGCGTAGGCCAGCAAAAACATCGCGCCCGGCAGGATCGGCGCGCCATACGTCACAATCTCGTCCGTCGCCCTACGGATCGCCGCCGGCGTGCGATCATCGGGATCGACGCTCATGCCGCCCGTGCAGAGGATGAGATCCATGCCCGCGTCCAGCAACGAACGGATTTCCGTCGCGATGTGCTCCTTGTCATCATCGGCCTTGCGATGTTCCGTGATCGTCAGGCCGAATGCTTTGAGCTTCGCCTCGAGCACGGGCGTGAACGTATCTTCGATACGGCCGAGGAACACTTCCGTGCCCGTCGTCACGACGCCGACGCGCATATCCTTGCGATACGGCAGGACCTTCACGATGGGCTCGCCCGCCACACGTTTTTTTGCTTCTTCCAACACAGACCGCTTGCAGACGAGCGGGATGACGCGCATGCCCGCAAGCTTCTGCCCCGCTTTCACAGGGAACTGCTGCGGCACGGTCGCGATGGAGATGTCGTCGAGATCATTGAGCGCGTCGATGCGCGCGACATCGACCGAAAACACGCCGTCCACGGTCGCGATGAGCTCGATCTTCCCTTCCTTCGGTCCTTTCGCCTCCATGTGTGGCATATTCTCGCGCGGCGCGCCCGTCAGAAGCTCGCGCAGCACTTCCGCCGCCTCGTCTTCATGCACGACCGCTTCATCCGCTTCCCAGACAAACACGTGATCCTTGCCCATCGACAGCAGCACGTCGATGTCCTCCGGCGCAATCACATGCCCTTTGCGAAACCGCGCGTCCTTCGTCACGCCGCGGATGATCTGCGTCAAATCGTGGCAGAGCACCTGCCCGACCGCGTCCACGGTCCGGATTTCCTTCACGCAAAGCACCTCCTGATTTTTTCCGAGCAAACAAAAAGCGCCCACCGAAAAACAGGCAGGCGCAGACTACGTCCGTATATCGCCGGCCTCCTTTTCAAAACGGAAGGCGGTCGCATTTCTGCTCCCACCCTGTGAGCAAAGAAACAATTGCTCAGGCGCAGCGCCATGGAAACCTCTTTAGGCGCTTTTGCTCGGAGTCCTTGTTTCGATTTTATACGAACCGATGGAAAATTTCTGTAACTTTTGCTTCATTTGCTCTGATTCGCACGCATTTCATCCAAAATTTTACCAAAAAGTGTGCGATTTCTCACAGATTTTCTTGATAAAATGTTTTTACAATGAGCGTAAACGCGTTCACAATCGCATGAAAGGAGTCGCAGGATGAACGAAACCGAACGGAATCTCCGCGCCGATGGCCTCACGCATTTCGACGCGCAGGGACGTGCCATCATGGTCGATGTCAGTGAAAAGGCGAAAACCGTGCGCGAAGCGACGGCGAGCGGCCGCATCCGCGTCAGCAAAGAGGTACGAGCCGCCATCGAAAACGGCACAGCGAAGAAGGGCGACGTGCTCGGTGTCGCGCGCATCGCCGGCATCATGGCTGCGAAGGAGACGAGCCACCTCATCCCGCTCTGCCATCCGCTGCCGCTCGCGAAATGCGCCGTGGAGTTCGACATCACCGATATGGAAGACAAAACAACGGATGCGTACGTCATCGCCCGCGCCACCGTGCGCACGACGGCGGAAACGGGCGTCGAGATGGAAGCGCTGACCGCTGTCTCCATCGCGCTGCTCACGGTCTACGACATGTGCAAAGCCATCGACAAGCGCATGGAGATCGGCGCCGTCCACCTCGACCGCAAGACGGGCGGCAAGAGCGGCGACTTCGTCCGTTGAATCAGAAAGGAGCGTATCCACATGAAGCGTTATTTCCTTTTATTGTTCACGCTCCTCTTGACACTCACAACCTTCGGTTGCGGCAGCCAGCAAGCCGCACAAACGTCTTCCTCCTCCGCCGCACCGCAGGAGCTCCACGTCTCCGCCGCCGCGAGCCTGACGGATGCGATCAATGAGCTCGGCGAGCTCTACAAGAAAGACCATCCGAACGTCACGATCACGCCGAGCTATGGCAGCAGCGGCGCGCTTGAGAAAGCCATCGAAAACGGCGCACCGGCCGACGTCTTCCTTTCTGCTGGCAAAAAACAGATGGACGATCTCGAAAAAGCCGGCGAAGTCCTCGGCGGCACGCGCCTCGACCTCCTCAAAAACGACCTCGTCCTCATCGCGCCGTCGAACTCCGACGCGGCAAAGGCCGTGAAAGATCCCGACAAGGTCACGGAAAGCGTGTCGCCTTTCCAAGCGTTGACGAATGCGGACGTCCGCAAGATCGCGATCGGCGGCGATGGCGTGCCCGTCGGCTCCTACAGCAAGGAAGCACTCGACTACCTCCAGCTCACAGACGCCGTGCAGCCGAAAGTCGTCTACGCGACGGACGTGCGCCAGGTGCTCGCCTGGGTCGCGAGCGGCGACTGCGACCGCGGCCTCGTCTATGCGACGGACGCGAAGACGACAAAAGATGTCACCGTCCTCGCCGCCGCGCCAGCCGCCTCCCATCGCCCGGTCGTCTATCCGGCTGCCGTCGTGAAGTCGGCGAAGGAAGCCAATCTTGCGAAAGACTTCTTGACGTTCCTCCAGAGCGAGGCAGCGCAGGCGGTCTTCGCAAAATACGGATTTGCAAAGCCATGAACACGGCTTCCATCGATTCCCCATTCCTTCTTTCCATGGAGAGTGCCGTCCTCGCGACGGCTCTCTCCTTTGCTTTTGGCACGGCGCTCGCCTACTTCGCCACGCGCCTTTCGCGCGGGCGCGGCGCGCTCGATGCCGTGCTGACGCTGCCGCTCGTGCTGCCGCCGACCGTCGTCGGCTTCTTTCTGCTGCTCGTCTTCGGCAAGCGCAGCCCGATTGGCGAATTCCTGATGTCCGTCGGCCATCCGCTCGTCTTCACGTTTGAAGCCGCCGTGATCGCCGCGTTCGTCGTCTCCATGCCGCTCATGTACCGCACGGCGCGCGGCGCGTTCGAGCAGGAGGACGCGACGTACTGCGCCGCCGCCCGCACGCTCGGCATCCCGGAGCGCACGATCTTCTTCCGCGTGCTGCTGCCAAATGCGAAGAGCGGCCTGCTCGCCGGCCTCGTGCTGACGTTTGCGCGCGCGCTCGGCGAATTCGGCGCGACGATTCTCTTCGCCGGCAACATCCCGGGCGAGACGCAGACGATGAGCCTTGCCATCTACACCGCCGTGCAGTCCGGCAATGACGAGACGGCGCTCCTCTGGGCGCTCGCGCTCTGCCTGCTCTCGTTCATTTTCCTCGGCGCGCTGAATCTCTGCCTGCACGCGGAAAGGAGAACCGCATGAGCCTCGAAGTCACGATGACCAAACGGCTGAACACCTTCACGCTCGACGTCGCCTTCACGGTGGAGCAAGGCCCTCTTGCGCTCCTCGGCGCCTCAGGCTCGGGCAAGAGTATGACGCTCAAATGCATCGCAGGGCTCGAACGCCCGGACAAAGGGCGCATCGTCTTAGGTAACCGCGTGCTGTTTGACAGTGAGCGCGGCATCGACCTTCCGCCGCAAGCGCGCCGCGTCGGCTATCTCTTCCAGCAGGGCGCGCTGTTCCCGAACATGACGGTCGCGGAAAATCTCACGATCGCCATGCGCTGCCCCGCCAAAGAAAAGCTGGCACGTCTTGCCAGCCTCGTGCAACGCTTCCAGATCGCAGGACTCGAAAACAGCCGCCCGCAGGCGCTCTCCGGCGGCCAGCAGCAGCGCGCCGCGCTCGCGCGCCTCATCGCGAGCGAGCCGGATCTGCTGCTCCTCGACGAGCCGTTCTCCGCGCTCGACGACTACCTTGCGTGGCAGCTCGAAGAAGAACTGCGTGCCGTCCTGAAAAACGCGGACGGCCGCGCGATCCTCGTCACGCACGACCGCGGCGAGGCGTACCGTCTCGCCCGCCGCATCGCCGTCATCGAGCGCGGCCAGCTTGATGCTGTTGCCGATCGTGAAGCACTGTTCGCCGCCCCCGGCACGCGCGCGAGCACGCTGCTCACGGGCTGCAAAAACGTCTCAGCGGCAAAAAAAATTGGCGCGCAGAAACTGCACGCCGTTGATTGGAATCTCGATCTTGAGACAAAAGAGATCGTTCCAGATGACATCCGATACGTCGCCATCCGCGCCCATTACTTGAAGCCAGCATGGAACGAGGACACCGCGCCAAACACCTTCACGTTTCCCGTGCGCGAGCGCATCGAAAATGTCTTTTCCACCATCCTCATGCTCGGTGGTGACCACGCGCTGCGCTATGAGACGGACGCGCCGCCCGATGGCCTCGCCGCCGGCTCCACGATCCGCGTCACACTGCCGCCGGAACGTTTGATGCTGCTGACGCGATGACAGCACGCATGTTTACGACTCCTTTTCAACGCGGTTCCGTCCGCCCTCTTTCGCCCGGTACAGTGCGCCATCGACACGCTCGAAGAGTTTTTCTTTCGTATCGCCTGCCCCGTGCCACGTTGCGACGCCGATGCTCGTCGTGACCTGGCGGGCGTGGAGGCTTATCGTGGCGATGCGGCTCCGCAGATGCTCGGCGAACTGCGTGGCCGAGGCCAGGGAGCAGTCGGGCAGCAACACGATGAATTCCTCGCCGCCCCAGCGAAGGAACGCCTGGTTTTCCTTGAGCTCGCGACGAATGGCGGCCGCGAAGCCCGCGAGAACTTCATCGCCAGCCTCATGCCCATACGTGTCGTTGAATGTTTTGAAATGGTCGATGTCGAACATCAGCACGGAAAATGGCTGCCGTTTCACGCGCGCGTCGCGGATCGTGCCAGAGAGCAGCGGCGCGTACATCGTGCGGGAGAGGCAATGCGTCAGCGTGTCATACTCCTCGCGCGCATGCGCGGCCGCGATATCATCGGCAAAGCTGTCCGCTTGCGCGTCGAGCTGTTCCTCGCGCACGACAAAATCACGCAGTACCGCCAGGAGGAATGCCGCGAGCGCAAAGATGCCGAACTGCGAGAGATAGATGCTCGTCGGCAGAAAATGCCAGAACGTATTGATGCCGTCGATGACGCCGAGCCCGGTGAACGCGGCGATCGGCGCGAGCGCCGCCTTCGAGTAGCGGCTGCCCTCGCGCGCCGCGCGGAGCGTCCAGTAAAATACGACGGGCTCGTAAATCGCGAGGAACACATAGTAGAGCGGCATGAGGTTCTTCATGCCATGCCAGCCGAGGAATTCCGCGACGATGGCGGAAGCCATGAGCAGAAGATACCCGCGGATGATCCAGAGCACGCCCGTCTTGCGGCTGCCGTCCAGGATTTCATAGATGATGTAGTTCGCTGCGACGGGCAGGAGGTATGCCATGAGCGTCAGCACATACCACCAGAATTCCGCGTCGTGGACGAGAAGGAATTTCGACTGGAGCGCTGAGAACGTCCAGCAGATGAACACGCCGAGGAACACCAGGAGCGCACGGTAGAGATGGCGTCCCATGCGCTCGCGCACATAGAAAAACAGCACGACAATGAACATCGCGACAGCGACCGGGAGTGCCAAGATGAAGGACGTATCGAGCAGGAAGACGTTCGCCGCATTCACAGTAGCCGTGTCGATACTCAGATTGTACAGCCGTCCGAGCTCGCGCGGGAATGGGCTGTAGCACGCGATCGTCAACTGATGTTCGTGTCCGTCGCTTGGCAGCTGGATGAAATGCCAGCGCCAGCCGCTCGCTGCATACGTCGGTGCGAACGCGCCGGCTTCCTCGACGATCTGGTCGTCGAGATAAACGCGCACGCTCTCGCCCGTCGTCGTGAAAAACAGCGTATCTTTTTCGGGCGCCTCTGCCGAAAGCCGCGTCGTGAGCCAGACGGTACGCGATTCCTCATGCGTCGGCGGGCGCTTCGGAAAATCGAAAATGCCCCAATGCTCATCCTGCGCCATCGCCGACCACACCCAGACGACGGACTGCTGCTCCGATACGGGCTCCGCACTCTCGCGATAAAGCCAGAGGTCTGCCGTCGCTGCCTCGGCTGCCGATGACAAGAAAAACGTCACAAGCAAGAAAAGTGACGTTAGTAGTTTCTTCATGGAGTGTACCTCCAGATTGCAAATCGTTACTTACACAGCAGCCTTCCCCACAGGGGAAGGGGGACCGCGTTAGCGGTGGAAAGGGTCCCCTGCATGGCAGAAGGATTCGTAGTGCGTAACTCTTCGCGGGTACGCACACGAAAAAGTTACAGGTGCCTGCGCGCACCGGCGACATCAAACGACCTACGAATTCAAAGGCCGTACAAGCGACCCTCTCCTGGCGCTGCGCTTCGCTCCGCGCCTGTCCTCTCCCAGAGGGAGAGGCAGCTGAACAAGCGACTTTCGCAATAGATAAAACAGTATTAAGTGTTAGCGGCGACGGCTGCCGGCAGTTCGACCCGCAGGCAGTTGCGCCCGTCGCCTTTTGCCGTGTAGAGCGCGGCGTCGGCGCGCTGGAAGAACTGCTCCGCCGTGTCGAAGCTGCCGTGCCACGTGCTCGCTCCGATGCTGACTGTCACGTGCTGGCCGCGGACGACGACGTTCTTGCCGACGCTTTGACGGATCGCATTGCCGAGCACGGCGGCCTCATCGAGATCGCAGCCGCCGCAGATCACGATGAACTCCTCGCCGCCCCAGCGGAAAAATGGCTTCGCCTTGTCGAGCATCTGCCGCACGACGCCGGAGAATTTGCGCAGCACTTCGTCGCCGGCCTCGTGGCCGTACGTGTCATTGTAGTTTTTGAAATGATCGATATCGAACATGAGGAACGACAGCGGCCGGCCACTCTGCCGCGCCGCGGCGATGGCCTCGCGGATCGTCATCTCATAGCTCAAGCGGTTGCGGCACCCCGTCAGCACGTCGATCTCCGCACGCTCCTGGGCGATGGCCGCCTGATACGCGAGATGCGCCGTCTGGTTCTCGAGCTTGTGCTCGCGCAAGAGCTGATCTTGCAAAAACTGCAGCACGACGATGAAGAAGCTGAACACGCCGAACGGCATGAAATGCATCGGCTGTGACGTGAAATGCACGGCCGTATTCACGCCGTCGATGACACCAAGCACCGTCACGAGCACAAACGGGATGAGCATCGACCAGCTCTGCCGGTTGCCGCGCCGCGCTGACTGCCAAAGCTGGTAGAACACATAGCCTTCGAAAAACGGCAGCGTGCCATAGAGAAGCGGCATGACCGCCGCATAGCCGCCGAGCCCGAGCGCTTCGCTGACCGTCGCAAAGAGGAACGTCAGCACATTGATCGCGAGGATCCAGCGCACGCCGCTCCGCCTTGGCGGCTCGAGCGCCACATAGCCGACGTAATTGCCCGAGACCGGGATGAGGAAGAGCATCGCGAGCGACGCATGATGCCAGAACGCCGCATTCGTGTACCACTCGCGCATGATATTCGAGTCCGCCGTCGTCCATGCCATAAACACGACGAGATATTGCAGCAGCGCGACATACAGCCGCCGCGCCTCCGACGCACGGCTCACATAGACGAGCAAGATCGCGAGCAGCATGAAAGCGACGGGGAGCGCGATCACGAACGGCAGATCCGAGACAAACGTCGCCACGACCTGCTGCGCGGCAGGAATGTTCATCATCATCGTTCCCATGCATTTCGCCTCCTAGCTTCAAAGACAACTGGGTGTATTTTCCCAGATACGGCTGGCCATGTCAATAGTTTTTCTCATGAAAACTTGAAAAATAACAAAAAGCTCCCCCACAAGTGAGGAGGAGCTTTCGAATTTGCTTCTTATGCCAGCACGCGTGCGAGGCGGGCGAGTTCCGGGTCGAGTGTCTTCGTGTTGTTGACCGAGTCAAAGAGGTTGATCGAGACGACCTTGCCCTGCTCGAATCCGAACACGACATCCGACGCGCCCGAAATGATCGCGAGCGCTGCTTTTTCGCCGAGCATCGAGGCCTTCATGCGGTCTTCGACTGTCGGCGAGCCGCCGCGCTGGATATGTCCGAGCACGGAGACACGCGTGTCGATGCCCGTGCGCTCTTCGATGATCTTGCCGAGGCCCATGCCGTCACCCGCGCCTTCGGCGATGACGATGAGGCAATAGCGCTTGCCGCCCTGGTACTGCGCCTTGATGTCTTCGCACATCTGCTCGAGGTCATACTTGACCTCCGGCACGAGCACGTACTCCGCGCCGCCCGCGATGCCCGACATCATGGCGAGCCAGCCGGACGTGTGGCCCATGACTTCGACGACCATGATGCGGCGATGCGCCGAGGCCGTGTCACGCAGCTTGTTCAGCGCGTCGACGATCGTATTCGCCGCCGTGTCGCAGCCGATCGTGTAGTCCGTGCCCCAGACATCATTGTCGATTGTGCCGGGGAGGCCGACAATGGGGATGCCCGTCTCTTTCGAGAGCATCGAGCCGCCCGTGAGGCTGCCGTCGCCGCCGATGATGACGAGGCCCTCGATGCCGTGCTTCTTGAGGTTTTCATAGCCCTTGTGGCGGCCTTCCGGCGTCTTGAATTCCGGGCAGCGCGCCGTGCCGAGGAACGTGCCGCCGCGCTGCACGATGTCGCTGACGCTGCGGCCCGTGAGCTCGACGATGTCGTCCTTCAGCATGCCGTCATAGCCGTCATGGATGCCGAAGACCTTGATGCCCTCATAAATGGCCGTGCGCACGACAGCGCGCGCTGCCGCATTCATGCCTGGGCTGTCTCCGCCAGACGTCATGATGGCAATTGCATTCTTGATCATGTTCGCATCTCCCCTGCTGTATCGAGTCGGGTTGCCCCTCCAATTATCTGCACATAGCTCATCTTTATTGTAATGAATTTTCGAGAGGTTGTAAAGGGAAAATCGTGCACTTTGTTCCTGCTTTGGACACGAAAACGGCCGCCCATAGGCGGCCATTTTCATAGAGGTATGGAAAGCTTTTTGTTTGGTATCTTGGCTTATTTCACGTTCATGATGCCGAGGCCATAGCAGACGATGCCGAGCGCGAAGAGGCCGAAGATGATCCAGATCGCGTTGACCTTGCGCTTCATGAGCGACATGCAGGCGAACGTCATCAAGAGAGGGACGAGGCCAGGCATGAGCTGGTCGAGGATCGTCTGCACCGTCGTGACGACGACTTCGCCTTTGGCGTTCGTGATGGTCGAGACGACGACTGGGATGTTGACGCTCGTCCATTTGTTGACGAGGGCGCCCATGACGAACAGGCCGAGGATGGAAGCGCCTTCCGTGATCTTCTGGAGCTTGTTGCCGGCGACATCCTGCACGATGTCCGTGCCTTTCGTATAGCCGTACTTGATGCCGTAGTAGCGGACCCAGAGGCGGATCGCGTTAAACAGCACGAAGAAGAGGATCGGGCCGAGGATACTGCCGGAGATGGCGAACGATGCGCCGAGAGCAGCCGTGATCGGACGGAGCGTGCCCCAGAAAATCGGGTCGCCGACGCCGGCCAGAGGGCCCATCATGCCGACCTTGATGCCGTTGATGACGCCGTCCGGGATGTCCGCGCCATTCGCGCGCTTCTCTTCCATGGCCGCCGTGATGCCGATGATCGGAGCCGTGACGAACGGCTGCGTGTTGTAGAACTCGAGATGGCGCTTCATGGCCTTCTTGAGTTCCTCGCCTTCATAGAGACGGCGCAGGATCGGCACCATGCCGAAGCAGTATCCGAGAGCCTGCATGCGTTCCATGTTCCAGGAGCCCTGCAGGAAGTTCGAGCGGACGAACGCCCAGAAAAAATCGCTTGACGTCAGTTTCTTTTCCATGATGTTATACCTCCTGCCTATCAGTCGAGTTCGTCGTCGAGATCGTCGTCAGCATCCGAGGAGCCGCCTGCCGCAGCTGCCGGAGCTGCCGCGACTGCTGCATATTTCGGGTTGAGCTGGATGTAGACGATCGCGCACACGAGGCCGATGACGCCGAGGGCGACGAGGTTGAAGTTCGTGAACGCAGCGATGACGAAACCGAGGAAGAAGAACGGCATGAGGTATTTCGCGCCCATCATGTTGATGACCATCGCATAACCTACGACGACGATGAAGCCGCCAGCGACCTGGAGGCCGCCCGTGACGACCTGCGGAATCGCGTCGAGCATGGACTGGACAGCACCCGTGCCGATGTACATCGCGACGAGCGTGGACGGAACGGAAACGCGGAGTGCCTGGATCCCCAGAGCGCCGAGGTGGCAGAGGTCGATGCCGCGGAGCTCGCCTTTTTCAGCGAAACCGTCCGCCCAATGCTGGAACACGACCGTCAGCGTACGGCAGAGGATCGTGAGCACCTGGCCGGCAGCGGCGAGCGGCATCGCGATGGCGATACCAGCGGCGATGTCCTGATGGCCGGCGATGACGAGGATGGTGGAGATGACGGACGCAAGCGCTGCGTCAGGCGCCATGGCAGCGCCGATGTTCATCCAGCCGAGCGCGATCATTTCGAGCGTGCCGCCGATGATGATGCCCGTCGTCATATCGCCAAGAATAAGACCGGTGACCGTGCAAGCGATGAGCGGGCGATGCGTCTGCAGCTCGTCAAGCACGGAGCCCATGCCGGCGACGGCCGACACGATAAAGATGAGGATGATTTGGATACCGCTAAGTTCCATGATTTTTTCCCTCCAAAAAAGTATCTGGTAAGATTCCCCCTGCGGACGCCCGGGGCCCTCCGGGCCGCCCGCATATCCATAAGGGCTGCTTCTTTATGCTTTCTTGAGCAGCTCCATCATATCCTGCTTCTTGTCCGTATCGACTTTGCGGACTTCGAGCTCGATGCCTTTTTCATGCAGCTTGTTGAAAGCTTCGATGTCTTCCGCGTCGACGGAGACAGCGGAGGAGACCTGCGTCTTGCCCTCATGGAAGCTCATGCCGCCGATGTTGACGCTCTTGATGTCCACGCCGTGCTCGACGAGATACAGGACGCTCGCCGGCTTCGTGAAGAGGAGCAGGCAGCGCTCGTTCTCGTACTTCGGGTTGTTGTAAACGCGGATCGCCTTGTCGAGCGTGACGACATGGCTCTTCATGCCGGCCGGTGCGACCTGCTTCAGGAGCGTTGCGCGGATCTTATCGTTCGCGACATCGTCATCGCAGACGATGATGCGCTGGCAATTCGTTGCCTTCGACCAGACCGTGGCGACCTGGCCATGGATGAGACGGTCATCGATACGTGCCAATACAATGTTCATTAGAGATCCTCCTCTTCATCATCCGAGATCTGGCTGGAATGGAACGTCTGCGTGCCATTCTTGCCGGCCTCGACCGCTTTCTGCATGAGCGTCTGGATATCCGAGCCATCATCGATGAGCTGTGCGCTCGTCATCTCGATGAGCATCGGCAGGTTCACGCCCGTCACGATGCCGTACTTCTCGTTCGTCATGACAAGACGGCACGCGGCGTTGTACGGGCTGCCGCCGAACAGGTCGTTCAGGAACAGCACGCCGCCATCGCAATCGAGCTCCTTGATCGCAGCCTCATACTTCTTCACGACGTCATCGGGACCCTCGCCCGGGACGAGCGTGACCGCACGGACGTTCTTCTGCTCGCCGCAGATCATCTCGCAGGACTTCACGAGCTCCTTTGCGAAGATGCCATGCGTGCCAACAATGATACCAAACATCTTGTTACCTCCTTTGAGTTCTTCGACTCTTTTTGATGACGCCCTTATATATTGCAAGCAGCGTGCCAACTTTGTGTATCAAGCATACATTATTCCTGAAACAAATGTGGAACCGCGGAAACTCATGCTATTTTCGGAACATTTTTTCGCAAAAATTTTTCCAGAAAGTTTTCATGATACGGTTTTCACAAATATTGATACACTAACGACGTAAAATGATACTGAATTTTCCCTGAAGGCGAAAACGATAGAAAATAAAAATACACTTTCGCGTCGGCAGTACGAGAAAGTGTATTTTTATTTGGGCTCGATTCTGTTTTTCGTGTTCTTATTTCAAATCATTTTTGCCATAAAATAGAGCTCGTCGGCCTCAAATTGCAGTTTGAGCGTATTTTCAAACACCTGGGCAGCCTTTTGTATCGCCGCAAGTTTTTGTGTATCAACCGTGGATTTATCGTCTTCATAACGCAACGGCGTTCTTGTTACGGCGCGTTCAAGCGCACATCCACAGTGGACAATGATACGGATGCGGATGGGCTTCGAGAATTCCTTGCCGAGCTCCTGCTCGAGCGTGCGGTCGAACGTCATGAGGCTGTCCATGATTTTCGCGGGATTGAGATATGTCAGGAACTTCGTCAGCGATTCTTCGCAGAGCTTGCGCACGACGACGCTCCTCTGGTTTTCTTCGACGCGCAGCGCGAGCGCGCTCGCCTTGCCGCGTACGAGCTCGATGAGGCGGTCTTCGCCGGCACCGCCAACAAATTCCTCGATGGGGATGAACGGGATGGGGAGGTCCGGCTTCTTCATGCCGACGGTCGCACGAATCGCGTACTCCGCCTCGATATCTTTGAGATGTTCTTCGAGATTCACGAGGCCGACGGGCAACACAGCGATGTTCTTGCCGATTTCTTTGAGCACGGATTCGACGAGCGACTTGAGCTTCACCGCCGCGCCTCTGCCCGTCGAGCAGATCGTCACGACGGCCTCCTGTCGTCCGTCCGCCGCACGGCTCTCGGCGACGTCGATCGTCTCGTAGCCGCGGAAGCTCGACAGCGACTCGTAGATGCTCTCGAGGTCCATGCCCGCGATATCGGCCTTGCGCATCGCCTCGAGGATCAGCGGCGTCGAGACCATGTCGAGCGTGCGCACGGGGATGTGCAGCTGCTCGTGGATGGCGGCTCCGAGGTTCACGAGCGAGCCCATGTCCGCGAGGATCAGCACGCCCTGGCGGCAGTTCATGCCCCTGAGCATCATGAGCACATTGTTCGCGATTTCCTGCGGGTCCTTGTCGAGTGGCATGTCGATGGGGATGAGGTTCGTATCCTGCGTGTTGAAAAGCTTCTGCGCGACTTCGACCATGGAGCTCGCCGTCGACGCGCCATGCATGGCAACGAGGATGATGACTTTTTCTTCGAGGTCGTCGTCTTCGGCGGATTCGAGGAGCAACGCAATGTACTCGACCTCCGTCGGCGGCACGGTCACGCGGTAATGACGCTCGATGCGCGCTTTGATCTCGAGCGCGACCTGGTAGTAAAGCGAATCCTGCTCGATGGCGCCGGCGATCTCGGAGTACGGGATGACTTCCTTGTCCTTGATGCGCTTGAGGAACGCGGAAAGATGCAGGCTGAACGCGTAGAGGAAGCGGTCGCGGTAGCTGCGGTTCAGTCGCTTCTGCACGTAGAGCGAAATCTGCTCGGAAAAATCGACGAGCGGCTCGTCGACGATCTTGAGCAGGCGGTCACGCGTCGAGAGCGCGACGCTGTCACGCTTGTCGTAGAGCTGGCGGATGTAGACGTTGACATCCGTCGCGACGATCTGCTTGATGAGGTCGTCGCTGATGCCCTCGCCTTTTAATAATTCCACCTTGTCCTCGACGACGCGGTACAGGTTGAACGCCTGCTGATCCTGCGCGCTGTCACCCGTCTGCGTGCGGCGCCGGCCAGGCGGCTCGACGACCATGGGCTCCACGAGATATTTTGTGAGCTCCGTCAAAGCCTGGCGGTTTGCGGAGAGCGTCAAGAGGCCGTTTTTCACGGACTGCGGCAGCATGCGGAAATCGACCTCGATGTAGTCGGGGTTGTCGATGCCATTGAGGAACGCCTGCGCACACAAGAGCTTGATGTTGCTCTTCAGCTGGCCGACATTGCCCGTGCCGATGCTGCCGATGAGGCTCTTGACAGCTTCGACGCTGATGCGGATTGGTTTTTTCACGCGCTGCGCCTCATCCGTGAACAGCATGCGGATGATGTCCATCTTCTCGCCAAGCGAGCGCGACTCGAGCGTCGGGATGGCGATGATGTTCGGGATGCGGCGCACGAACGTCTTCGTCAGCGCCGACTTCGGGTCTTCCGTCGTCGCGCCGATGATGAGCACTTTCGCCTTGCGCGCGCGCGTCGTCTCGCCGAGGCGGTTGTACGTGCCCGTGTCCATGAAATAAAAGATCATTTCCTGGCCTTCGGGCGGCAAGCGATGAATCTCATCGAGGAACAGCACGCCGCCGTCCGCTTCCTCGACAAGGCCGGCCTTCGCCTGATCCGCGCCCGTGAACGCGCCTTTGATATGGCCGAAAATGTGAGACAAAAGGAGTTGCGGATTGTTGTAATAATCCGCGCAGTTGAACGTCACGAACGGCGCGTCGTCCGCAAAGCGTCCCATTGTCTTGCCGTAGGCGAACATGAGATGCGCGAACAGCGTCTTGCCGACGCCCGTCTGGCCGACGATGAGCGTGTGCAGGCCGTCCGGCGGATAGAGGATGGCCGCCTTTGCCTGCTCGACCTGGCGCTTCAGGCTGCGGTGCGCGCCAATCAATGCGTCGAATGGCTCGACGGCTTTCTTCTCCGGCGTCAGCGCCGCGTCGCATGCCGCGAAGCTCTCATAGACGAGCGGCCCCGGCGGCAGCGCGACATCGTAAAGTTTTTCGAGCGCCGCCCGATCGACATAATGCACGGGCCGCCCGCCGAACTTCGCAATGCGCTCCTGCCGCACGAGCTCGTTGAGTTCCTTCGAGACGTTGTTGCGCAAGATATTCAGCGCATCTGCAATTTCCTGCGCATCCAGCCCTTCTTTTTGAGCGAGCGTTTCTTTCGTAAACTTTGCCGACTTCTCGCGGATAAATTCCATGATCCGATCAATCCGCTTCATGCAAGTTCCCCCTCACACACGTTGTTTCACTCTATTATATCAGCGCTTCCACAAAAAAGCGACAAACGCGCGCACAGAAAAAGCGCTTGCCACGATGCTGCGGCAAGCGCCTTCCCATTCTCGGATGACACAATCTGCAGACTTGTGCTCCGAAATCAATATTTCCGGTTGAAAATGTTGCCGACCGGGTCAATCGCCCGGAGGTCATACGCATGGACGGCGGCGTTCTGGCGGCGGCTCTTGTTGAGCCACGACCGCGCCTTGTAGATGAGCTGCATATCGATGGGACGGATCTCATTGATGAGCGCTTGGCATTCCGGCGTCTTCCGATAGTCTTCGACGGCCGGGTTCGCTTTCATGCGGTCGACGAGCTTCTGCCGCTGCTCCGTGAGCGAGAGGAATTCATCGATGTCTTCCTGCCCGATGAATTTCAAGAGCTCGTGCGCCAGCGTGCCGTAAAGCTCGAAATCGCGCTTTGCTGCCGCGAGGTCGCCTGCCGGCGCCGCAGCTTCCTCAGCCGACATAGCTGCCTCCCTGCACGCCCTGCGTGCCTTTTTCCGTGCGCGCTTTCTTCATGGCCTGCGCCCAGGCATCGCGCAGTTCCTTGATGATGCCTTTCGCCTCTTCGAGCATGGCGACATCGCTCTTGATGTTGCCCTCGACGAGGCGGTCATACGTGTAGTTGTAGAGCGGCATGAGCTGCTTCGAGATGTCATAGTCCATGTCGAGCGTGATGCGGAATTCAGAGATGATGTTCTGCGCCTTCTGGAGTGACGTGTTCGCCGCTTCCCATTTCTTTTCTTTCACGCCTTGGATGCCTTCGTCGATGAATTTCAGGCATCCATTATAAAGCATGAGCGTGAGCGCCTCCGGCGTCGCTGTCATGATCTGCTGGCGCTTGTAGGCCTCTGCCGCGTTATTTACCATTCAGGTTTCCTCCCTCATCTGCGCATCCTGCGCTGTTGCCGCTCCCTGCACGTGCACTGACGTTATCCTCAGCCCGTGATGTAGCCCAGCTGGACGGAGAGCTGCTGGATGGCGGACTCCATGGAATCATACTTGTCGTAGAGTGCCGACTGGAACGCATCCATCTGCACCTTGAAGTCGCTCATCTTCGTCTTGAGGCTTTCGATGAGCGTGCCGAGCGTGCTGCCGTCGCTCGTCTCCGTCGAATCGCCGGCGTAGCTCTTCAGCGTCTTGAGGTTCGTGAACAGCGCATCGCTGATGCGGTTCATGACGCCTTCCTTGTTGTAGTCCGTCGTCGTCGTCGTGACGCCGTCCACCGTCTTCGTCGTGTCGCCGCTTGCCGCAAAGACATTGCGCACGGCGTTCGGATCGGCGGCGAGCGCTTTCTTGAGCTTATCCTCGTCGAGCTTGATGTGCCCCTGATCCGTCGAAGAGCTGATGCCGAGCGACATCATCGTGTTGTAGTTGCTGTCCGTGCCCTCGACCGGCGTGTAGAGCGCCTCGCGCATGGAGCTGATGATCTTGCCGAGCTGCTGGTCGTGGTACAAGAGGCCGGATTTCGCCTTGTCATTCCACTTGTCGATCTGCTCCTGCGTCATCCCGTTTTCCTGCGTTTTCGTCAGGACGCCGTAGTCGCTATACTGCTTCTCGTAGTACTTCGTGTTCAGCGCGTCGATGATCTTGTTGTAGTCCTCGACGAATTGCTTGACGTTCTCGACAACCTTGTCCGTGTCCTGCGAGACGGAGACGGTCGTCGATCCGATGCCGCCGAGCGTGTACGTGACATTGCCAGCCGTGAGCTTCGAGCTCGTCGTCGAATATTTCTTGCCGTCGATGACGGCCTCGCCGTCCGTGCCGATCGCGCCGATGGACTCCTTCGTCAAATACGTCGTGTTGAACTGCGCGAGATCCGTCAACGACTGCTCGCCCGTTGCCTGATCCGTCGTGACAGCGGCGAGATTCAAGCTGTTGAGGAGCATCCGGGAGCGCTTGTCTTCTTCCGCCGTTCCGGTCGTGTCTACCGAAATGTTGATCTGATTGTCCTTGCCGCCCGTCTTCTGATAGAGCGAGAAGCTGTCGTTCACGCTGTCATACGACGCCTGGATGTTCACGCCGGAGTTCTTGATCTTCGTCGCGAGGTCGTTGAGCGTCTGGTTGCTGCTGAAGAGCTCGTCGTACGTGAACGAGATCGTCTTCGTGTTCGTGCCGGTCTCGCCGCTCTTGCCGTCGCTGATGGTGAACGAGATGGCCGCTTTCTGCTGCTCCTCGCTCGACATCGCGTTGTATTTTTCCTCCTGCTCCTTCAGCTCGTCCGCCGTGTACAGGAGATCCTTCAGGTTGATGCTGGACTCGTTCGCGCCCTTGCGCGTGATGCCCTTGTCATTCGTCTGGAGATAGGCATTCGTCGCGAGCGACGTAACTTTCACCGTATGGGACATCTGTGCCGCATCGGCGTTCGCCGTCGCCGTCACGACGCCTTCCGTCGCGCTCTTTGCGAGCATCGGGCTCGTCGTCGAGCTCATCTTGTAGTTCGAGAGCGTCGTCTGGTTGAACGTATTGAGGCTGCTGTAGAGGTCGGAATAGGCCTCTTTCTTCCATTCGTTCTTGACCTCTTCCTTGTACATCTTGTCGTACTGGTTCTGCTTCGACAGCATGCCGACTTTGACCATGGAGTCAACGTCGATGCCGGAGCCCGAGAGGCCGTAAATGCCGGTGGTGGACATGAGAAATTCCTCCTTTGGTCAGGTCAGATGGTCTTGTCGAGGAAGGCGCCGAGCCAGTCCTTCGCCTTGATCATGTGCTTGATGAGATCTTCGGGCGGCACTTCCTTCAGCACGTCGCCCGTCTTCTTGTCCAGCATCTTGACGGACATCGTGTTGACTTCCTTGTGGTACTTGAATTCGAGGTCGCAGTTGATGCGGCTCATGAGCTCGTTGAGTTCCTTCGTGATGTAGCTCACGGACTTCTCATCGAGCTTCTTGTCCTCATCGTCTTTTTGGTTTTTGTCCTGCGCATTCTGCGCCTTGTCCGTCTCATTCGCCGCGTTCTTCACTTGGTTCAGGATGTCGACAGATGCTGCCGGCGTCTCCTGTGCGCTCGCACCCTGCTGCTTTGCCTGCTGCTGGCTTCCAGCTTGCGCGGCGGACACGCCTTGCGTCGCATCTCCGACGCTTGCGGATGCCTCGGTCGCGCCGATGACGACGGCCGCCGAGACAAGATCTTGAATCTGTCCGATCATTTCGTATCCCTCCGTAGATATACGCTCTCAGTCCATTAAAAATGATGTGTTGATTATTTGGGCAGGACGCCGCTGAGGTCGAGATCTTTCGGCACGGGCTGCGCGGCCTGCTTGTTTTCTTCCTGGATGGCACGGTAGATTTCGCCGCGGTAAATCTTGATGGCACGCGGCGCGTCAATCGCGATGCGGACGTTGTCGCCCTGCACCTCGACGATGTTGATGACGATATCGTCGCCGATCATGATCTGCTGTTTCGGTTTTCGCGTAAGGACGAGCATCAGCGCGCCCCCTTTCCAGCGGCTTCATCAAACAGGCGATGCTTCGTCGTGTAATGGCTCTTTTCGAGCACGAGCTGCTTCGCCGCCATGGTCCGCTGGTTGATGACGACAGGCGCCATGAGGTTCGCCGTCATGCCTGCGACATTCCCCTGCGGGATCGTCAGGAGCACGTAGACGAGCACGTCGTCCGGGCTCGCAAGGGCGAGCGCTTTCTCTGTCGCGTCGTCAATCTCGAATTCGTAGTCTTTGAAAAAGATGTACGGAATCGTCATGAGAAACGCGAGATCCGGCGTCTGAAGGCTCTGCAGGAATACGTAAGGGCTTTTCTCGTCGTAAGGAATGATGACGAATTCGTGTTCGTCCTCAAACGCAGGAATGCCCTGCGCAAAATGCACGATTTTGTCTTCCTCGACTTCGATGGCGCCAAACCGCACGGTATCGACTTTTTTCATCAAAATGCCTCCATTTTGTGTGCGCCCGTCGCGCTTGCGTCAGGCGTACGTGTCATAATGGTCTTCCGTGACCCATTGGCGTACATTCGCTTCCTGTTGCATATACGTCTGTACCTGTCCTGGCGTGAAATGCGTCTGCGCGAACGCATCCGTGTCGATGTTCACCGTGACGTCGCCGGGATCCGGCGTGCCTTTGAGCTCGGCAGGATGGACGGTGATCGTGGGATCGGGGATGAGTTCCGTGACGATATGGCGGTTCTTCCCCTTGCTGATGAAGTTTGAGATCTCGCCTTTCGCAAGGTTCTGCATCATGTTCGCATTTTTCTTCGCTGCGCCGTCGATGATCTGCCAAGCTTTCTGCGTGTGGCCGGATGTCGTGGACTTCAAGTCGGAAAATCCCTGCTGCCCGTATTGCTTCGCGAAATCGGCATGATTCGTATAGCCGTAGCTGTGGCGGCTCGGATACGAATCGATGTCGATTGTGACCTGCGTCGCGCCCGCATTCGAGCGTGCCTGCCGGTTCTCCGTCGAAAGGCGCGCGGGCGTCGAATGCGCTTCGAGCTGCCCGAGCTGCGTGTGGATGCCGATCATCGGCTGCGTCATGCGGATATTCAGGTACAACATAGATATTTCACCTTCTCCCCGACAGATTCCTGCCATCCTTGCAGAGTTTCATAAAAAATTTAACTAGCCGCGCTTTCATCCAACATCAGAGGTAGTCGGCAAGCGAGCTCGGCAGGATGCGCGCACCGAGCGCGAGGCTCATGTTGTAGACGGTCTGCTGCTCCATGAGCTTCGTCGCGAGCTGCGCGACGTCGGCGGACATGACGTCCGTGATATCGCCCTGGATGAGCGTCTGCTGGTTGCCAAGCATCGTCTTGACGGAATCGTAAAGCTGCTGGCGCGCGCCGAGCTTCGTCTCCGTGTTGACCGTCGTAGAATGCGCTTCGTCCGCGAGCGTCTGCGCATCGTCCTTGAGGTAAAGGACGTCCTCGCCGACGACTTTCGCGTGGACGGTCAGCATACTATTTAGCATGGCCGTGCCGGACGCCGTGTTGCCGGAGTCCGCATTGTCGAAGATGTCCGTGCCCCAGATGTCCTGGCCATTGACGTTGACCGTATCGGACGTCGGTTCCGTCGTGCCATTCTTCTTTGTCATCGAGATGTATTTTGCATCGCCCTGATACGTGACGATCTGCTGCCGGAGGGTCTTGAACGAGAGCGTGACACTCTGGCCGCCCACCGTGATCGTCCCGGCGGGCGTCGCCGCGTTGATGATCTCGCCCGTGTTCTTGAAGTAGTCGGAGACCTTTGCCGTGCCGTTCGCCCAATTCGTGAGCTGCGCAGCTGAATCATTCGCCGGATCGACGACGGCATTCGCATTCTCGGCGACTTTGTCTTTGTAGCCTTTCTCTACGAAATCCTGCGTGTAGATGTAGCCGTCTTTCGTATTGAGATAATATGTATTGCCATCGTCGCCTGTCAGCGTGAGCATCTGCTTGATGCTGCCCGCGCTCGTTGCGGCGCCCGTGCCGCTGAAGTAAGCGCTGGCCTTGTCATCGAGCGTCTTCGCCTGACCGCGATCGACCTGGATTTCAGACATGGAGAATGGCATCGTCGTGTCTTTCTGTCCAGCGAAGAGATAGCGGTCGCCCTGCATCGTGTTGCCGAGCGAGACGAGTTCCTGGATTTCCGCCATCATTTCCTTGCCGATGGCGGCGCGGTCGCTCGTGTTGTTCGTGTCGTTCGCCGCCGCGACCGTCTTTTCTTTGAACGTCGTCTGGATGTTCGTCATGGAGACGAGCGCCGAATCCGACGCTTTCATCCATGAAACGCCCGTGCTGACGTTTTCCTGATACTGCGTGTTCTCCTGGCTCGACGTATCGTAGCGCAGATATTTCGTATAGGCGACGGAGTCGTCGGACGGACGGTGCAGCTTGTTGCCGTCGCCCTGTTCCAAGAGCTTGTCCTTCTCGCTGTTCGCCTCGTTGAGCTGCTTCTTGTAGTTGTACATCATCTGGTTGCTGCTGACGCGGATGGACATATGGTTTCCTCCCTTGATTACATCATAATGTTACCGCGATCAGCGGCCGACCATGCCGGTGTTGTTGATGAGGCGGTCGAGCATCTCGTCCATCGTCGTGAGGCAGCGCGAGCAAGCTGTGTAGCCTTTCTGGAACATGATCATGTTCGAGAGTTCTTCGTTCCAGTCGACGCCCGACGTCGACGAGCGCCAGTTCGTGATCTGCGTGATGAGGTCATCCTGCGCGTCGGACTTGTCGTCGACGGACTCGGAGTCGCTGCCAAGCTTCGAGACGGTGGCGGAATAGTAGGCGTTGAGCGAATCGACATCGAGCGCGCGCGCCGTCATGTTGTTCGTCGTGATGGCAGCATTGCTCGTGTCCATGAGCGTTGTGGTCGTAACCGCACCTGCTACGGTCGTGTTCGCCTTGTAGACAATATCCGAGGTCGAATGGACGTTCGCTTGATCCATGTTGATGAGCGTCGCGATGTTCGTCGCGTTCGTGCCATCGCCCGAACCATTCACCTTGACGCTGCGCGTGCCGAGCTTCGCGCCCGAGCTGGAGACATCCTCCTCGACGGTGAGCTTGCGCGCCGCGATGAGGTTCTGGCCCCCCGTTTCCTTGATGGCGCTATTGACAGCGAGCGCGTTGATGATGTTCATGCCGTCAAGCGTATCTTGTTTCGTCTGCGTGCCCGTGAGCGTCACGCGTGGCGTATAGGTCGTGATACCATTCGCGTTCGTCGCCTGCGTATAGTCGAGCGTGCGCTGGATGCCCGAGAGCGATGTCGCGACGACCGTCTCGTTTGTCGCATCCCATGTGTAGACCGTATCGTTGTCGCCCCAATAATTGAGGCCATACGACGGGCCCGCATACGTGCCGGACGCCGGCGGATTGTCGCCGAACGAGCTGTCCGTGCCGTCGATGCCCGCGCCCTGCTGGTGCATCGTATTGAACGTCGTCAGGAGGAAGCCGGACATGTTCGCGAGCTTGTCAATGTAGCCTTTGTCCTCGGCGATCGTGTCCATCTGCGCCTTCAGGCTGCCATTCGTCGGCACGAAGGCGATGCCGGACTCCTTGATGTTGACCGTGTAGTCGCTGATGCCGTATTTCTTGTTGTTGATGGCATCCGACATCTCGAGCGTCAGGCGGTTCACGCCGTTGACCATCGTGATGCCGTTCGACACGACGGAGTACATGCCGTGTTCATCCTCGTAGACGTTGAGGTTCATGTATTTCGAGAGGTTGTCGACGATGAGGTCGCGCTGATCGCGGAGATCGTTCGCGCTCGCGCCCGACGCCTCGCTCTGCATGATGTTCTGGTTGAGTTTCGTGAGCTCGGCCGTGTAGTCGTTGATCTGTTTGACATTGGCCGTCATGTCTTCGTACTGCGCGTTGATCTGCGACTGGAGCTGCTGCGCCGTCGTCTTGACGCGGTCGGCGAGCACGTTCGACTTCTCGATGACAGCGACGCGGTTGCTGGCCGTCGACGCATTCGTCGAGAGATCCGTCCACGCATTGTAGAACTCGGTGAGCGCGTTCTTGATGCCGGTGTTGCTCGAATCGTCGAAGATGGCCTCGACCTTGTCGTAATTCGTCTGCTGCGTGGAATAATATTCTTTTTGCGACGTCTCCTGCCAGTATTGCTTGTCCGCATAGACGTTACGCGCGCGCAGGATCGACGTTGAGTCGACGCCCGTGCCGACCATGACGTCGCCGTAAAGCGACGAGACGGCCTGGCCGCGCGTCGCCGCGAGGTTCACGCCCTGGCGGGAATATCCTTCCGTCCAAGCATTCGTGATGTTGTGGCCGGTCGTATCGAGGGACAGCTGGTTCGAGAAGATGCCTCGCACCATCGTATTGAGTCCGGAAAATGTAGAACGCATAGGATCACCTTATCTCTATCTTTGATCGTTTTCTTCCAGGTTCAGACGTTTGCATCAAACATCCGGCGGCCGCGCCGCAATTCTGCTTCCGTGCCGCCCGGCGGCGTGTAGGTATCGCTCGCTGCCGTCTGCGTCAGGAGGTTCACATGAAAATCGATGAAGCCGCGGCTCTTTTCCAAGAGCTCCTTGGCTGATGCGACGGCGACCTGGAGCGCGCGCTGCTGCTGCGCGGCGCGGACGGCGAGACGGTTCACGCCTTCCGCGAGCGGAGAAGGCGGAAGCGCCTTCACGGCATCGATGAGCGTTTTTGCGCCTGCGGCTGCGAGGAATGCGTCCGTGCGCCGATCGAGAGCTCCGAGTTTCTGGAGCGCCGCCTCGAGCGCCTGCACGTCCGCGCCCACGCCTTTGCCCGAAGGATTCTGCTGGAGCGTCCCGCGCAGCTGCGCGACGGCTTTTGCCGCTTCCGTGCCACAGAGCAGCTGCTCTTTGAGGAGCGCCGCGATCGCCTGCAAGCGCTCTTCTTCAGGCATCAAATTCGAGCTTGCTGGCATGGCTCACGACCTCCTGTCCGCCCTTGCCATAGGCATTTTCGACGTGCAAGCCGCCGAGGCGGTTCAGATGGTACGTCACGGCCGAGAGCGCGCCCTCGATGAGCACGCGGTTGTTGTCGCGGAGCTCCACGGCTTTCTTCGTCGAGGCGTCGAGCGCCTGGTGGAGTTTTTCGAGGAGCATGCGGAGCTCTCGCGTCGGAGCCTTTTCTGCAAGGTCCGCCATGTTCGTGTCCTTCTTGATCGCCCGGTTTTCCACGGCCAGGCGGATCAAGAGTTTCTGCCGCGTTTCTTCGAGCTTTCGGATCTTTTGCGTGAGCTGCGCCTCTTCCCCGTTCATGGCCTCGATGGACTTGAGGTCGATGACGATGAGCGCCTTGTGCTTCTTACGGCTCAGCTCACAGACGTCACGATACGTCTTGTTGAGCTCGTTGAGCGTCTGGACGAGCTCCGTCCAGCTGGAAAGCCCGGCTTGCGTCATGGATTTCTGCTCCTCTCAAAACATGTGCCTGCTCAGATACGTCCGAGCATGGCGGCCGCGAGGTTCTCCGAGGACACCTGGTACGTGCCGTCCGCGATGGCCTGGCTGTAAAAATCGACTTTGTCCTGGCGGACGTCCGGCGTCTCGCGGAGCTTCTGGAGCATTTCGCTGAAATTCTGGCCGTCTGCCGAGATCTCGACCTCGTCGCGGATGCCCTCGTCCGCTGCCTGCTTCGCGCGGTATGCGCGGGACGGCTGGGCCGCGCCGTAGAGCGACGTGACGGACTGGATGCTGTTATTGATGATCATGGTCTTCACCACCTTGGAATACGTTCTTCTCTATGCGTCCTTGTTTCTGTTTCTACATCGTCCTTGACTTCTGTTTTTCCTATCGAAAAAAAAAGCAAGAGACTTAACCCTTGCTTTTTCGCCGTTATCAGAGATTATCTTCAATTTTCTTTGGATTGCTCGCAAATGGAGCGTTTTCTGCCTTTTTTATTCTTTCGCGGACGACAAGAACGTTTTTAGCGTTCACCGCAGGCCGCGATAGCGGTGCGACAGCCCGTCGCCGGCATATTTTTTCGGCTTCGACGCCGTCGGGCTGGCGGTCTTCGCGCCACTTCCTCCGCCCTGCGTGGTGCGCTCGGAGCGGAACGACGACGGGCGCTCCGCAAGCTTCCTTTCGCGGTTCTCCGCGATCTTCTGCGCCGCGCCCGCGAGATCTTTCTTGAGCGCGCCCGCGCATTTCGGGCAGAGCTTGCCCGTCGTGATCGGCGCGCCGCACTTCTCGCACGGATACGTCATCTCGACGCCCGTCTGGACGAAGCGGCCTTCGCGGATCATGCGCTTGATCATGTTCTCCGACGCGCCTGTCGCCTCGATGAGCTCCGCGATCTTGACTTTCGGATGGTCGCGCACGTACTCGACGACCTCGTGCTCCTTCTCGCGAAGCTTGTCCATGCAATCGGGGCAAAGCTTCTGCGTCGCGTTCATCGGGACGAAGATGCGCCCGCACGACGGGCAATTTTTCATTTTTGCTGCCATAAAAGACACTCCTTCAATCTCATGTCCTCATATCTCGGAATCTCTGTTATCTTTTATGGTATTCGACGCGTTTTGCGAAATTCCTTGTTAGGGATTGCTGAAATTCCATTTCATCTGCGGCGCACGGAAAACATGCCGGGCTGCGCCGTCTTCAGGATGCGGCAGCTGTTCAGCACGACGGCGAGCGTCGCCGTATTGTGGATGACGGCGGCGTAGAGCGGGCTGATACGGCCGAGCGCGCCGAGGAGCATCGCCGCGCTGTTGACGAGGATCGTCGCCATGAAATTCTGGTGCACGAGGCGCATCGTGCGGCGGCCGAGCGCGAGCGCCTCCATGAGGCGCGCCGGGTCTTCGCCATGGATCGTGACAGCCGACGACTCCGCCGCGATGTCCGTCTGGCGGCCGCCGAGGGAGACGCCGACGTCGGCAAACGCGAGCGCCGGCGCATCGTTGATGCCGTCGCCGACCATCATGACCGTGCCGCGCTGCTTCAGCTTGTTCACGTAGTCGGATTTGTCCTCCGGCAGGATCTCCGCGTGGTAGGCGTCGATGTCCATGTCCTGCGCGACGCGCTCGGCGACGGCCTTGCTGTCGCCCGTCAGCATGACGATCTCGTCGATGCCGTAGCGGCGCATCTGGTTCAGCGTCTTCTTCATCGCCGGGCGGATCGGATCCTCGATGCCAATGACGCCGAGGAGCTCTTTGTCCCGTGCGACGTAAAGCAGGTTTTTCCCGTCGAGGCTGCTGTCGACGATGCCTCCTGTGTCCTGTACGCCGTTTTCGGCGAGGAATTTCTTGCTGCCGACGCGGATCGTGCCGCCTTTATAGACGTCAAAATCCGGCACTTCCGCGAGCATGCCGCGCGCGACGATCGTCTTGCTGTCGATGTGCTGCGGCGTCGTCCACTCGTGTTCTTTCACATATTTTTGGATGGCGACGGCAAGCGGATGGACGGAATGCTGCTCCGCGGAGGCCGCGAGCAAGATCATTTCTTTCTCATCAACGCCTTTCGCCATGCGCGTGAACGAGATCTGCGGGATGCCGACGGTCAGCGTGCCCGTCTTGTCGAGCACGACGGTATCCGTCTCGGCAAGCGCTTCGATGTAGTTGCCGCCTTTGACGAGGATGCCGCGCTTCGCGGCCGCGCTGATGGCCGCCGAGATGGCCGTAGCCGTCGAAAGCTTCAGGCCGCAGGAGAAATCAATGAAGAGAAGATTCAGCACGCGCTGCCAATCGCGCGTCGCGCCGTAGACGATGGCCGCGCCGAGGAACGACACGGGCACGAGGAAGTTCGCCATCTGGTCGGCGAAATTCTGCACGGGCGCCTTGCGGTTCTGCGCTTCCTCGACGAGATGGACGATGTGCGCGAGGCTCGTGTCCTTGCCGACTTTTTCGACCTCGATGACGAGCTCGCCGGCCTCGACGACCGAGCCCGCGTAGACGGGCGAATCCTTGTGCTTCATGGCAGGATTCGACTCGCCCGTGATCGACGCCTGGTTCACGGCGGCCGAGCCTGCGAGCACGCGTCCGTCGATGACGATCTTTTCGCCCGTATGCGCTGCGATCGTGTCGCCCGCATGCACCTCTTCCACCGGGATCTTCCGCTCGACGCCGTTCTCGACGCGCCAGACATAGCGTTGGTCGAGCGACAAGAGGCCGGAGATCTGCGTGCGCGCGCGCTCGGCAGCGTAGCTCGTCAGCATCTCCGCACCATTCGAGAGCGTGAGGAGCGTGAGGCTCGACTCGGGCTTGCCCGCGAGCACGGACGCGATGACCGCCGTCGCTGTCAGCGTATCGGCGTTGAGCTGTCGGTCATTCAAAGGCCCCTTGATGCCGTTCACAATGAATTTGCGCGCGAGGAAGACGGTCAGGAGGCTCCGCGCGATCTTCGTCGCGGCAAAGAGTTCCGGCGATGTCTTGCGCAGGATCTGCACGGCGGCAAAGCCCGCGAGCGACACGAGCGCGTCGCGGCGATACTCGGCGAGGCGCTCGGCCGGCGTGATGGCCGCCTCTTTCGCCTCGCGCACAGCTGCAATCGCGAGCTGCTGGATTTCCTGGGCCGGCAGCGTGCCGACATACCAGAGGCGGATCTGCTTTTCATCGACGAGCACGGCCTTGACGGAAGGATACCGGCGGATGACCGCCGCGAGCTCTGCGCGCTTCTCCCGGGGAAGCGCGACGGGAAGGAGGTAATTCAAACGCCCGTACATCATACAGTCCGCCATCCTCTCATGAGCGAAACGGCCCACCAGAGCATCTGCGAGCCGGACGGATACTGCTTCATCAAGATCATCTTTCGGAGGCCGCGCAGCAGGAAGATGAGGAACGCGGCCGAGCTGATGTCGAGCCAGCCATTCGTCGCGTGGCGCACCCACATGGAAAAATCGCGCACCGTGCCGCGCACGCTCTTCGTCAGCGCGCCGGCATGCGCCTCAAGGGGTTCTGCCACATCCGCGACCTTTTGCCGCCACTCCCGGCGGAAGATGCTGTCTTCCAGGAAGTCCGCGAGCACGTCCATTTTCGCCTCGTCGGCAGGATCGTATGTGAAGAGCATACTGCCTGTCACGGAACTGACCTCGACGCCCGTGAGAAACGCGAGCTGCGAGAGCTTGCTTTCCAGCAGCGCCGCGAGCTCCCGGGACATCGCCGCCCGATAGCGGCGGCGCCCCGGCAATTTGCTCGCGCAGGTGAATCCTGCCGTGAGGTGCAGTGCCGCCGCAGCTTGCGTACCGAATTGTTGCACGCGTGCGCCAGCGGTGCGAATCCCTGCCGTTGCATGCGGCACAGGATTCTGGAAGCGCGGCACCGCCTGCTTTGCGCCTCTGCCGAACATCATCTGGTGGATGCTCTTGCCGATGGCCGCACCCATCATGAAACCAGATACGTAGGACATCTCGTCATCTCCTCTTTGCATGTGTCATGATATATTCTTCGACCTTGCGGAGCTCTGCGTTTTTGCGCAAGACTTCCGGCGCGTATTTGATGAGGATGGAACCTGTGACCGTGCTCGTCTCGACGCTCGTGATCTCGGGGAACGCGCCGAGCTGCGCCTGCACCTCGACTTCGAGCGCGGGGTTTCCCACGAGCTGTTTCGTATAGAGCCGCACGCGTCCCGGGAGGTAGGACGAGATCTCGACGGAACGGATGAAGAGGTCGAGCTTCGTCGTCGGGACCTGTAAAGTGCTCATAATATTCATTATCAATTCACCTCGAAAAAAGAGAGGGCTCGACACCCTCTCTTCCGTCTACAGACAGGTGTCACGAATTATTTCTTCGCTTCCTGTGCTGCGATCAGGTCCTCGAGCTCTTCCTTCTGGCGCTGGAGTTCAGCGAGCGGAAGCTCGGCCGTCGGGGCTGCCGGCTGCAGGGCGGCGAGCTGCTGCTCGCGTTCCTGCATGAAGCGGTAGCCGAAGATGCCGGCGACGGCGCCAACGGCGAGGCCGATCCAAAAATCGGTTTTCTGGAACATATGGATTCCCTCCTCTGACCATCATAATGACAGGAAGCCCAACCCACAAAGGGACCGGGCTTCCCGACACAAAAGGGCGGAACGATAGTTACTATCATTCCGTCTCATATTATAACAAACGCGCATGGGACTGTCAATGAGAATGTACCTTCTTCTATGTGCATACGATTCTCAAAACGGCCTGGAGAACGCCTGCGTCACATCGCCTTGACCGGCACGGGGCCGCGCGAGATGGCGATGGCGCCCGTGCGCGCGATCTCGATGATGCCGTATTCTTTCAGCACCTCGCAGAGCGCGTCGATCTTGCTCTCGCCGCCCGTGAGCTCGATGACGATGTCGTCGGGGTTCACATCGACGATGTTCGCGCGGAAGATGTTCACGACGTTGATGATGTCGGCACGCGATTCCTTCGACGCTTGCACTTTGATCAGCACGAGCTCGCGCTCGATGGAGTCCTCGAGCGTGAGGTTCACGATCTTGATGACGTCGATGAGCTTGCCGAGCTGGTTCACGACCTGCGAGAGCTCCTGCTTGTCCTCGACGGAGACGACGATGTTGATGCGCGTGACGTCAGGCTCTTCCGTATAGCCGGCGGAAATGCTCTCGATGTTGAAGGCGCGGCGGCTGATGAGGCCGGCGACGTGCGTGAGGACGCCCGGCTTGTTGTCGACGAGGACGGCCAGCAGATATTTTTTCATTTCCGAACTCCTTTCCCGAGCACCATCTGGTCGAGGCGCTTGCCGCCCGGCACCATCGGCAGGACGTCTTCTTCTTCCGGCACGTAGACGTCGATGAGCGTCGTGCCTTTTTCCTTGAGGATCTCCGGCAGCTTCGTCTCAAGCTCGCCCGCCTTCGTCAGGCGGTAGCCCTTGCAGCCCATGGACTCCGCGAGCTTCACGAAATCCGTCTTGCCCTTGAGCTCCGACTGCGCGTAGTGGTGGTTGTAAAAGAGACGCTGCCACTGGCCGACCATGCCGAGGATGAAATTGTGCACAACGATGACTTTGACGTCAATGTCATTGTCCGCGAGCGTCGCAAATTCCTGGCAGTTCATCATGATGCTTCCGTCGCCCGTGAAAAGGATGACGGGCTGCTCGGGCTTCCCGACTTTCGCGCCGAGCGCGGCCGGCAGGCCGAAGCCCATCGTTCCGAGGCCGCCGGACGTGAGGAAATGACGCGGTTTCTTCGCTTCATAAAATTGTGCCGCCCACATCTGGTGCTGGCCGACGTCCGTGACGGCGATCGTGTCGTCCGGCGCGAGCTCGCTGACCTTCGCAATCAGCGCTTCGGGACGGATGACATCCTCCGCACTTTTTGGTGGCTCGTACGAGAATGGATGCGCGTCGGCAAGCGCCGTGACATGGCGCAGCCACGACTGGAACTGCTCGCGGTAGTCCGTCGGCGACGCTTCGAGCTTTTGCAAAAGGAGCGGCAGCGACGCGCGCAAGTCGCCCGGCACGCAGAGGTCGGCCGGCACGTTCTTGTTGACTTCCGCCGCGTCGATTTCGAAATGGACGATTTTCGCGTGCGGCGCAAACTCCGCGACCTTGCCCGTCACGCGGTCGCTGAAGCGCATGCCCAGGCAGAGGAGCAGGTCGCACTGCTGGATCGCCATGTTCGACGCATACGCGCCATGCATGCCGGCAAAGCCCAAGTAGCCTTCCGTGCCGGCCGCGAGGCAGCCGAGGCCCATGAGCGTCGAGACGGCTGGTGCTCCGAGCCCGGACTGGAGCTTCCGCACGAGCTCCGCCGTATCGGACAGCGTCACGCCGCCGCCGACGAAGATCAGCGGCTGTTCCGCCGCATCGAGGAGGCGCACGACCTCATCGACCTTCTTTTCATCGGTCGGATAATCGCCCGTGTAGCCTTTCAGCGTGACGTCTTCCGGATATTTGTAGTCGAATTTCGTATCGAACACGTCTTTCGCCACGTCGATGACGACCGGGCCGGGGCGGCCCGTGCGCGCGATGAAGAACGCTTCCTTGAGGACGCGCGGCAGGTCGTTCACGTCTTTCACGAGGTAATTATGCTTCGTGATCGGCGTCGTGATGCCGACGATGTCCGCCTCCTGGAACGAATCCTTTCCGATATAAGGATTCGCGACCTGGCCCGTGATGCAGACGAGCGGGATGGAATCGATGTTCGCCGTCGCGATGCCCGTGATGAGGTTGCCCGCGCCCGGGCCCGACGTCGCGAACACGACGCCGACCTTGCCCGTCGCGCGCGCATAGCCGTCCGCCGCATGCACGGCGCCCTGCTCGTGCCGCGTCAGGACGTGCGGGAAATTCATCTGGTACACTGCATCGTAAAGCGTGAGCACCGCGCCGCCCGGATATCCGAACACGACATCGACGCCCTCCTTCTTCAGGCTCTCCAAGACCGCCTGCGCGCCATTCATCAACAAAATAAAATCCCCCTTGTTCCTTTGGGTTTGAATACTGGTAAACACATTTCTTCTATTATATCGGATTGTATACAGAGTTACAAGCAAAGATTTTGAAAGAGGAGAGGCTAAAAACCAAACACAGCAACGCCCCCGCAGATTCCTGCAGGGGCGTTACGTCGTGACTATCAACATATAGTCGGATACCTCGTATTCTCTTGTCTGTCCCGAAGCCTCTCGAGCAGCGCCGGAACGTGGCGACGTGGTTCTAGAAACCATAGATGGTGAAAAACGGCTGGACATTCTTCGTTTCTTTGAGCTCGATGCGTCTTACGTAACCTGCCAGATAGCTTCGAGTACGACCGGCGATAGCCCTGAGCCATCATCGTATCATCTCACTGTGCCTCGCTGGCTTGTGTTTTTCTTCACCGCTGCATCTAGGTCTCAAAGGGACGCGAAAGAATGGTGAAGTGTTTCTGCAGAACAATCCACATCCTTTCCGATAGATTTGAAGAGAGCCTGTTTCGGCAGGCACCTTCCAGAATCATCGCCCTCCAGGACTCCGAGCCTCTGGTGGTTTGCTCTTCCCTTCTTTGGTTTACATTTTAACACCTGCGACGTGTTTGTGCAAGTCTTTTTTATTGGATACCGAAAATTTTTTCGCGTTGTTGTATAATGAAAAAAAGAAGGTGATCGCGTGAGCTTGCGAAGGATCTATGAAGCGCTGATGTTGTTCCTCTACCCGCCCCATTGCCCGGCGTGCGGGAACTATTTGGAAAGGCACGGCGCGTGGTGCGCGGATTGCCTCGCCCGGGCGAATGCCGTGCGGCGGCTGCGCATGACACTGGAAGAGCGCGAGGTCGTCACAGAAGCTTGGGCGCTCGGCATTTATGATGGCGCGCTCAAGATGCTCGTGCAGCGACTCAAATATCAGAAGCGCATGGCGACGCTGCCATACGTACAGACATTCCTGCGCTCCGTCGAGCACGACTTCTTCCAAAAAAGTTTGCTCGCCGCGCAAAAAACGAATAGCAACGCAACGCTCCTCGCCGTCCCCGTGCCACTCTACCACAAAAAAGAACAGCAGCGCGGCTTCAATCAAACCGAACTGCTGTTCCGCGACTGGCTCGCCGCGCATGGCATCGCGATGGAGCGCCTGCTCATCCGCACGCGCGCAACGCGGCCGCAGTACGGGCTGTCGAAAGACGAGCGCAAAGAAAATATGCGTGGCGCATTCCTCGTGCCGGAAGAAAAACGACGTGACGTGCAAGGCCGCGACATTCTCTTGCTTGACGACATCTACACGACAGGCGTGACGTGTGCAGAATGTGCGCGGGCGCTGAAAACGGCAGGAGCGCGACGTGTTATTGTATTGGCATTAACAAGCGGACAAAAATAAATGACTTCCGTGGATGCGTGGCCGCACCCGCGGAAGTCATTTTCTGCTTTACCAAATAAAGATACCAGCGATGCCGGCAGAGAGCAGCGAGACGAGGATGCCGGAGAGGAGCATGTAGCCGACGTTGCGGCTGATGAGCTCGTTCTTGCTTTCGTCGACCGTGCCCTTGAAGAAGCCGATGATCATGCCGAGCGTGCCGAAGTTCGCGAACGACGTGACGAAGACGGTCAGGACGCCCTGGAGATGGCGGCTGAACGTACTGAACGTGTCCTGCACGCCGAGCATGACGACGAATTCGTTCGTGACGAGCTTCGTGCCCATGTTCTGTGCGAGCGTGAACGCTTCCGTGGCATCGAGACCCATGAGCCAGGCAAATGGGAACATGATGACGCCGAGGATGGACTCGAGCGAGACGGCCGGGTGGATGAAGCCCAAGAGGAGATCAATGAATTTCGCGAGCGCGACGAACGCGATGACGTTCGCGCAGATGATCAGCACGAGGCGGCCGGCGCCGAGGATGGACGAGCCGAGGAACGAGAAGAACGGCTCGCGTTCTTTGCCGCCATCTTTCAGCGTGGCGACGGTGTCTTCTTCCGGCGAAATTTTCACAGGATGGAGGATGTTCGTGACGATGAGCGCGTTCACGACGTTCAGCGGCACGGCGGTCAGGATGAACTCCGCCGGCATCATCGTCGTGTAGACGCCGATCAGGCCTGCCGTGACGCAGCTCATGGACATCATGGCGAGCGTCAGGCAGCGGTCCGCCTTCATGCGCTTCAGCTGGAGGTTCGAGACGGCGAGCGCTTCCGTATTGCCGAGGAACATCATTTCGATGGCGAAGAACGATTCGAACTTCGGCTCGTGCGTGAGGAACGCGAGCGCCTTGCCGATGTACTTGATGACGAATGGCAAAAGGCCGATGTACGTCAGGATGTCGAAGAGCGGCACGACGAAGAGGATCGGCAGCAGCGCGGACGTGAAGAAATTCATCTGCTTCACGTGGACCCAGTCGGGGAACGCGAACGCGATGCCTTCGTACGCGACATTGACGAGGCCGACGAACGCCGCCGCCGCGCCCTGCACGATGTCGCGCCCGATCGGGAACGTCGTGAGGAACCAGGCGAGGATGATGTTCATGACGAGCAGCGTGCCGACGCCGCGCCATTGGATTTCCTTGCGCCGCTTCGAGAGCAGCACGCCGAGGGCGAGGAAGACGATGACGCCCAGGATGTTGATGACGAGATACATGAAAAACTCCTATCTACCATAAATAATAACAGGATAGGTTGCAAGCCACGAACTTGTGCCTCCCCCTCTGGGGGAGGTGCCGAGTGAATGCGAGGCGGATAAGCAGACGCACGGCGCTTTAGCGCCTAGAGGTCGCTTATGCCGCTTGCGGCGGAGGGTAGCGTATAAACGCATTCTGTATCCTTATCGAAAGAATTGCGAATCGACCTACTGCGCTACCCTCTCCGAACCCTGCGGGGCCACCTCCCCCAGAGGGGGAGGCTTTGAGTTCGTGCGCTCACCAACCTTAATTTCTTGATTATAACTCACATATCGCTGTCCGTAAAGGCAAACGGCAGGAGTTCTTCGAGCGTCACGGTCTTGCGGGCGCCATGCATGTTCGCCATGATGATCTTCGGAATCTTGAACTCGCCGATGAACTGGCGGCACATGCCGCACGGGCTGCACGAGCCCGGCGTGTCGCCGACGACGGCGAGAGCGACGATGTCGCGCTCCCCCTCGGACACGGCCTTCACGATGGCCGTGCGCTCGGCGCAGATGCCGACAGGATAGCTGGCGTTCTCGATATTGCAGCCGCCGTAGACCTTGCCGGATTTCGTCAGCACGGCGGCGCCGACAGCGAAATGGGAATACGGGCTATAGGAGTGCTCGCGGTATTTGATGGCTTCCTGCACGAGTTCTTCGTCTGTCATGTTCGCAAATCCTCCTGCTCAGTATTTCTCGACTTTGTCTTTTTCGACACGCGCGTAAACGAGCGGCTCTTTCTTCGGCGCAACAGTACCGATGCGCGTCGCATCGCGGTACATTTTTTCTGCTTCTTTCAACGCAGCTTCTTTCGACGTGTAGAGCGTCGCGAGGCTGTCGCCCTTCTCAACCTTGTCGCCGAATTTTTTGTGCAGGATGATGCCCGCCGAGAAATCGATGTCGCTTTCTTTCGTCTCGCGGCCGGCGCCGAGCACGACGGAGACTTCGCCGATCTCTTCGGCGTTCTGATGCTCGATGTAGCCGGATTCCGTCGCGACGATATCGTACGTGTACGGCGCTTTCGGGAACTTCGCGTAGTCGCGCAGCACGCTGTCGTCGCCGCCCTGGGCGCGCACCATCGTGCAGAATGTCTCAAAGGCAGAACCATCTGCAATGGATGCTTCCGCCATCTTGCGGCATTCCTCCGGCGTGCCAAGGCCTACGAGATACAGCATATTCGCCGCGAGCTGGAGCGAGACCTCCGTGAGATCCGCGGGGCCGTGGCCCTTCAGCACATCCATGGACTCCATGACTTCGATGCTGTTGCCGATGCCGTAGCCGAGCGGCGTGTCCATGTCCGTGATGAGCGCGACCGTGTGGCGGCCGGCGCCCTCGCCGATGTTCACCATCGTCTGCGCGAGCTTGATGGAGTCGTCGAGCGTCTTCATGAACGCGCCCGAGCCCGTCTTGACATCCAAGAGAATGCAGTCGGAGCCCGCTGCAAGTTTTTTGCTCATGATGGACGAAGCGATCAGAGGAATGCAATCAACCGTCGCCGTGACATCACGCAGCGCGTAGAGCTTTTTATCGGCTGGCGCGAGATTGCCGGACTGGCCGATGAGGGACACGCCACATTTGTTGACCGTATCGAAGAATTCCTTGCGGTCGAGCACCGTGCGATACCCCGGAATGGACTCGAGCTTGTCGACCGTGCCGCCCGTGTGGCCGAGGCCGCGGCCGGACATCTTCGCGACCTTGCCGCCGCACGCCGCGACGATCGGCGCGACGATCAGCGTCGTCTTGTCGCCGACGCCGCCCGTCGAATGCTTGTCCACCTTCTTGCCCGCGATGGCCGAGAGGTCGATCATGTCGCCGGACTTCGCCATGACTTTCGTGAGCTCCGTGATTTCATGGTCGTTCATGCCATTGAACCAGATGGCCATGAGCATCGAGGACATCTGATAGTCCGGGATGTCGCCTTTGACATAGCCGTCGATCATATATTCGATTTCCGCGTCCGTCAGGGCTTCTTTGTGCTTCTTCTTCGTGATCAGGTCATACATGCGCATGATGGAAAGGATTCCTCCTGTTATTTTGATGATTTACAAAATGCCTCCCGCCTCCCCCTCTGGGGGAGGTGCCGAGCGAATGCGAGGCGGAGAGGGTAACGCAGTAGCGAGATTCACAATCCCTCCGATAGAGTCGAGAATCTCAAAGGCCGCTACCCTCTCCGCCCCCTGCGGGGCCACCTCCCCCAGAGGGGGAGGCGTAATTTGAGGAGCTTTTTCCCTCTTACTTCAGCAAACGGGGCAATAAACTTTCGCCCTTCGTTTTTAACTCTGCATCGAACATATCCGCGACCGTCGCGCCGATCATGGCGAACGTCGGATACGTGCCGAGGTTGTTGTTTGCCTTGATGCGATTACCATAGACGAGCAGCGGGACGTATTCGCGGGTGTGGTCCGTGCCGGGCGCACCGGGGTCGCAGCCGTGGTCGGCCGTGATCATGAGGACATCGTCGTCCTTCATTTTCGCCATGAATTCGCCGAGCTGCTTGTCAAAGTCCGTGGCCGCCTGCGCGTAGCCCGGGATGTCGCGGCGATGGCCGTACTGCATATCGAAGTCGACGAGATTCACAAAGCAGAGGCCCGTGAAATCTTCGTCCATGACCTTCAGCGTCTTTTCCATGCCGTCGTTGTTGTCTTTATTGACACCGAGCGTGCGGCTAATGCTGCGGCCGGCGAAGATGTCCGAGATCTTGCCGACGCCAATCGTCGCGAGGCCTTTGCGCGCGAGCGCATCCATCATCGTGTCGCCCGTCGGATCGAGCGAAAAATCATGACGGCGCGGCGTGCGCGTGTAGTTCGGATATTCGCCGACGTACGGGCGCGCGATGATGCGGCCGACACCATGTTCGCCCTGCATGATCTTGCGCGCCGTGCGGCAATAATCGTAGAGCTCTTCGACCGGCACGTCGTCTTCGTGCGCAGCGATCTGCAGCACGCTGTCCGCCGACGTGTAGACGATGAGGTCGCCCGTCTCCTTTTGCTCGCGGCCATAGTCGTGGATGACCGCCGTGCCGGAGTACGGCTTGTTGCAAAGGATTTTCTTGCCGAACGCCTTTTCAAGTTCGGCAATCACTTCGGGCGGGAAACCGTCCGGGTACGTCGGCATCGGATGCTCGCTGACGATGCCCGCAATCTCCCAATGGCCCGTCGTCGTGTCCTTGCCACGCGAGAGCTCACGCAGACGAGCAAAGCTGCCAAGCGGCTGCGCGGCCGGCGTGCCGCAGCCAACGCCGTCGATATTGAACATACCGAGTTTCTTCAAATTCGGCGTGTCATACTCCTTCGCGCCCGCGATAGAACGCAGCGTGTTGCACACGCCGTCGCCGAACTCCGCTGCGTCCGGCTCCTGCCCGATGCCGAAGCTGTCGAGCACGATGATAAAGGCTCTCTTGATGCCTGTGTCTTTCATCTCAATTCTCCTCCTTCGCAAACGCGTCTTTCAAAACCTTGACCGCTGCGCTCGCGCCGAGGCGGTCACAGCCCGCCGCGAGGAACGCTTCCATCTCTTCACGCGTATGGATGCCGCCCGCCGCTTTCATCTTCACGCCAGGGCCGATGTGCTGCCGGAAAAGCTCGATGTCCGCGAGCGTCGCGCCTGCCGTGCCAAAGCCCGTCGACGTCTTGATGTAGTCGGCGCCGCCCTCCGTCACGCATTTGCAAGCCGCGATCTTTTCCTCTTCCGTCAGGAAGCACGTCTCGACGATGACCTTGAGCACGCGCTCGCCGCAGAGGGATTTCAGCGCACGAATCTCATCCGTCACGGCCTGCATCTCGCCGGCTTTGAGATCACCGATGTTGATCACCATGTCGATCTCTTCCGCGCCATCCACGAGCGCTTGCGCCGTCTCAGCGAGCTTGGCTGCCGTATTCGCGTTGCCGTTCGGGAAGCCGACGACCGTCGCGACTTTCAGCGCTGCACCATATTTTTCATGAATGCGCCGCACATAGCACGACGGCACCATGATCGTCGCCGTATGATACGCCACGGCCTCGTTGCAGACGCGCACGATGTCCTGCCACGTCGCCGTCTGCTTGAGGAGCGTGTGGTCGACATGCGAGAGGATGTCCTTTGCTTTCATGTTCGTCCCTCTTTCTCGAGTTCTATCCGATTGCTGAACTGACGATTCTTTTGGGAATTGTCTGACGGATTTCAGTATTTGTTCCGATTACGAATTTATTGTATCGATTTGCGGACAAAAAATAAAGGACACGTGTCTTAACGTGTCCAAAATTTGATTCATTTCTATAGTTCTTATCGAATTACTACAAGCAAAGCCTCCCCCTCTGGGGGAGGTGCCGAGCGAATGCGAGGCGAATAAGCAGACGCACGGCGCTTTAGCGCCGATGCGGTCGCTTATGCCGCTTGCGGCGGAGGGTCACGCAGTTACGAGATTCTCGATTCTATCGAAAGTATAGGAAATCAACGTCAGCCGCTACCCTCTCCGACCCCTTCGGGGCCACCCCCCCAGAGGTAATGTCATTAAGTTAAGCGGCTCGCACCTCAGCCTCCCTCCTTGGAGGGAGGACAGGCGCGGAGCGAAGCGCAGCGCCAGGAGGGAGCGGCCTGTAGGTCATACCAATGCGTACAACAAAGCTCAGGCCCCGTGGCCGCACGTCGTAACATATTGTGGTGGCGTGCGCGCACGGGCGCTGAGTGACGGCGAGCGTTTTGTTTTGCCCTACAAGCCCCTCCTCCCTGGGCCTACCGGCCCTGTCCCTCCTCCAAGGAGGAGGGCTGTCTCCTAACTTAATGACATTGCCCCCAGAGGGGGCGGCATATGGTGACTAATCCCACCCGAGCACTTTCGACACGGCGGCCTGCCAGCCGTCGTAGAGCTCGGCGCGGTGAGCTTCCGTCATCTGCGGCTCATAGCGCACGCCTTCGTGCCAGAGCGAGCGGAGCTCGTCGATGTCTTTCCAGATGCCGAGCGCGAGGCCGGCGAGGTACGCTGCACCGAGGCCGGTCGTCTCCGTCGTGTAAGCGCGGATGACGGGCATGTTCAGGATGTCAGCTTGGAACTGCATCAGGAGATTATTTTGCGCTGCGCCGCCGTCGACTTTCAGCGCCGGAATCGTGCGTTTGACATCGGACGCAATGGCCTCGTAGACGTCGCGCACCTGATACGCGAGCGCCGCGAGCGCCGCGCGGATGATGTGCGCGCGCTGCGTGTCCTCTTTGAGCCCAATGATCATGCCGCTCGTCTTCGTGTCCCAATACGGCGCGGACAGCCCGCGGAACGACGGCACGAAATAGACGCCGCCCGCGTCCGGCACGAGCTTTGACACCCACTCAGAATCCGGCATCGACTTCAAGATGCCAAGGCCGTGCTTCAGCCATTCGAGGCTCGAGCCCGAGACGAGCATCGAGCCTTCGAGCGCATACGTCACCTCGTCGCCGATGCCCCAGGCGATCGTCGTGATGAGGCCGTTCTGCGACTGCACGCGCTCGCTCCCCGTATTCATGAGGAAGAACGAGCCCTCGCCATAGGAATTTTTCGCATCGCCCGGCGCGAAGCACGCCTGACCGAAGAGGTCCGCCTGCTGGTTGCCGATGCACGCGGCGATTGGAATGGCTGCGCCGAAGCGCGTCGCGTCCGTGTAGCCGAAGAGGTGGCTCGACGGATAGACATCCGGCAGCATCGCCTTCGGTATGCGCAGGTGCTTGAGGATTTCGTCATCCCAGCAGAGATGCTTGAGATGAAACAGCATCGTGCGCGACGCATTCGAATAGTCCGTCGCAAAAATCGTGCCGCCCGACAGCTTCCACATGAGCCACGTGTCGATCGTGCCGAAGCAGAGCTCGCCTTTCTCCGCCATTTCCCGCGCGCCGAGCACGTTGTCGAGCAGCCAGACGATCTTCGTGCCCGAGAAATACGGGTTGAGCACGAGCGACGTCTTCTGCCGGATTTCTTCCTGGTAGCCCTGCTGCTTCAAGTATTCGCAAATCGGCTCCGTCTGGCGTGACTGCCAGCTGATCGCCGGATAAATCGGCCGCCCCGTCGAGCGGTTCCACATGACCGTCGTCTCGCGCTGGTTCGTCACGGCGACGGCCGCGATCTCGCGGAAATCCACGGCTGCCAGGCGGATCGCCTCGCGCGCCGTCCAGAGCTGCGTGCTCCAGATTTCTTCCGCGTCCTGCTCGATCCAATCCTCGTGCGGCTTGAACGTGCTGATCTTCTTCTCCGCATACGAAATCATCTCGCCGCTGCGGTTGAAGATGACGGAGCGGTTCTTCACCGTGCCCGAGTCGAGCGCCAAAATATATTTTTTCTGCATACCCCTTGCCTGCTCCCTAAAAAATTCAGAATCCGCAAGCCCCATGGATTCTGTATGCATCCCATAACTCTACGTATTATAGCATGAATAGAACTCACTTTCAAAGAAAACAAAAAAATAGGGCGTTCCGATAACAATCGGAACGCCTGGAGGAATGTTCTACCTCAAAACAACAAGGGATAAAAGAGGGGTAATCAAGCCTTGAGAATGCCCAGCGAACGAGCATCCTCAGGAGAATGGAAACTATAGCAGACCCAAGAGAGTCAAGCTAACAAGAGATTACGCGAATGCGCCGAGCGCCGAGGCGACGACATACGCAAAGCCTGCGCCGCAGAGCGGAGCGAGGATAGGAACCCAAGCGTACTCCCAGTCGGAGCCGCCTTTGCCAGCGATCGGGAGGATCGCATGCGCGATACGAGGACCGAGGTCACGGGCGGGGTTCATAGCATAACCCGTCGGGCCGCCGAGCGAAAGGCCGAGCGCCCAGATGAGGACACCGACGATGTACGGGCCAAGGCCGTCAGCAGCACCGTTGAGGCCCGGGAAGCCATATGCGAACTTCGAGGAGAAGATCATCCAGATGACGAACACGAGGAAGAACGTAGCGATGAACTCGCAGAGGAACGCCGGGCCCATCTTGCGGATGGCCGGAGCCGTGCAGAAGATGCCGAGCTTCGCTGCCGGATCTTTCGTGACTTCCCAATGCGGGAGATAGGCCAGCCAGACGATGGCTGCGCCGACGATGCCGCCGAGGATCTGCACGACGGACGTCATGAGGAACTGCGGGAACGTGTAGATGCCGACGAGCATCTTCGCGAACGTGACGGACGGATTCAGGTCGCCCTGCGGAGCGCCGAGCGTCGTCGCCGTGAAGACGCCGAGCGTGACGGCGAAACCCCATCCGATGGCAATGTTGACCCAGCCAGAACCCTGGCCTTTCGATTTTTCCAGCGTCAGGTTTGCGCAGACGCCGCAGCCGAAGACGAGCAGCACCATCGTGCCGACGAACTCGCCCAGCAGGTTTTCGGTACCGTTGACCATTGTGTTTTCCTCCTTCAGAAAACGTGTTGAAAAACGTACTTATAATATCTGAAACAACCAGCCCGGCCGGCCTAGCGGCCGGGCAGTTGCTTCTGACATAGTTGTGGAAGCTATTTGCCTTACAGCAAATGGCTAAGATATCCGTAATTGCTAAAGCAATAACGGCTATCTTAACGCGACGCGGGAGATTACTCTTCCTCGCCAGCCTCCAGCCAGTTCATGGAGTGCTTGACGGCCTTCGTCCAGCCCTTGTAGAGCTTCTTGGCCTTCGCGTCTTCCATCGTCGGCTCGAAGCGCGTGTCGAGCTTCCAAGCGGACTTGACTTCGTCCTTGCTGCTCCAGACGCCGACCGCGAGGCCTGCGAGGTATGCAGCGCCGAGCGCCGTCGTCTCGATGATCTGCGGACGATCGACCGGGCAGCCGAGGATGTCAGCCTGGAACTGCATGAGGAGGTTGTTGGCGCAAGCGCCGCCATCGACCTTCAGAGCCTGCAGTTTCGCGCCGGAGTCTTTCTCCATCGCATCGAGGACGTCTTTCGTCTGATAAGCGAGCGACTCGAGCGTTGCACGGACGATGTGTGCTTTCGTCGTGCCGCGCGTGATGCCGATGATCGTGCCGCGGGCATTCATATCCCAGTACGGAGCGCCGAGGCCGACGAAGGCCGGGACGACATAGACGCCAGCGGAATCTTTGACCTTCTTCGCGACCCACTCGGAATCCGGAGCGCTGTCGACGAGGCGGACGCCATCACGCAGCCACTGGATTGCGGAACCAGCGACGAAGATCGAGCCTTCGAGGGCGTACTCGACTTTGCCGTCGAGGCCCCAAGCGATCGTCGTGACGAGGCCGTTCTTGGAGTGCTTGCGCTCCGTGCCCGTGTTCATGAGCATGAAGCAGCCCGTGCCGTACGTGTTCTTCGCCATGCCCGGCTCGAAGCAGTTCTGGCCGAAGAGTGCGCACTGCTGGTCGCCGGCAGCACCGGAGACTGGGACGGAAGCGCCGAGGACGCTCGGGATGCTCTCGCCATAGACGCAGGACGACGGCTTGACTTCCGGCAGCATAGCCTCCGGCACATTGAGGTAGCCGAGGAGGTCTTTATCCCAATGGAGCTCGTTGATGTTGAAGAGCATCGTGCGGGAAGCGTTCGAATAATCCGTGACATGCGCTTTGCCGCCCGTGAGCTTCCAGATCAGCCACGTATCGATCGTGCCGAACAGCAGCTCGCCCTTCTCCGCGCGCTCCTGCGCGCCCTCGACATGGTCGAGGATCCAGCGGATCTTCGTGCCGGAGAAGTACGCGTCGATCGTCAGACCCGTCTTCTCGCGGACCTCTTCCACGAGGCCTTTCGCTTTCAGTGCTTCCGCAATCGGAGCCGTCTGACGGCTCTGCCAGACAATCGCGTTGTAGATCGGCCGGCCGGTCTTCTTGTCCCAGACGACCGCCGTCTCGCGCTGGTTCGTGATGCCGATGCCGGCGATGTCGCTCGCGACGAGGCCCGACTGCTCGAGGGCTTCCTTCATGACCGTGACCATCGAGCTCCAGATCTCTTCGGCGTCATGCTCGACCCAGCCCGGTTTCGGGAAGTACTGCGTGAACTCCTTCTGGGAGACGCCCATGATCTTGGAGTTGCGGTCGAAGATGATGGCGCGGTTCGACGTCGTGCCTGCATCCAGAGCCATTACATACTGCTTTGCCATGA
>Ga0256404_1000874_pt1 | contig 76994 bp, 50 predicted proteins | sample RumenRJG_01DNA_FD_185990 | JGI IMG/M metagenome (GOLD analysis project Ga0256404, IMG submission 185990) | Bovine rumen microbial communities from Lethbridge, Alberta, Canada - RJG_01 | ecosystem: Host-associated > Mammals > Digestive system > Stomach > Rumen | place: Canada: Alberta | collected...
ATTACGATAAAAATATCAATAAAACAAGCAAAATTTCAAAATTAACTAAAATTAAAAATCCGCGTAAACACTTGGTTTACACGGATTTTCTTATGGTTTTTCTATCGATTTTTATCGGTCTTTACTTGACCTCCTCGAAATCAGCATCTTGGATGTTGTCATCCTTGGGGGCTTCCTGCTGACCACCTGCCTGCTGACCATTGAATGGGTTGTCCTGCCCAGGCTGAGCACCCTGGGCACCCTGATACATCTGCTGTGAGGCAGTCTGCCAAGCGGTGTTAAGAGCTGCCATTGCGGTGTCGATGGCATTGACGTCGCCAGCCTTGTGGGCATCCTTCAGCTGTTGCAGGGCCTGCTCGATGGCGGGCTTGTGCTGAGCAGGAATCTTGTCGCCGAGTTCTTGAAGCTGATTCTCGGTCTGGAAGATCATAGAGTCAGCCTGGTTCATCTTGTCAACGCGCTCGCGCTCCTTCTTATCGTTCTCAGCATTCTGCTCTGCCTCAGCCTTCATGCGGTTGATCTCGTCCTGTGACAAGCCAGATGAAGCCTCGATGCGGATGGCCTGCTCCTTGCCAGTAGCCTTATCCTTGGCAGATACCTTCAGAATACCGTTGGCATCGATGTCGAAGGTTACCTCAATCTGAGGAATACCACGACGGGCAGGTGCGATACCAGTCAGATTGAACTGTCCGATAGACTTGTTCTGTGAGGCCATAGGACGCTCACCCTGCAGTACGTGAATGGTAACCTCTGTCTGATTGTCAGCAGCGGTAGAGAAAGTCTCACTCTTCTTGCAAGGAATAGTCGTATTAGCATCAATCAGCTTGGTCATAACTCCACCCATTGTCTCGATACCCAGTGTCAACGGGGTAACGTCGAGCAGAACGATGTCGCCTACACCACCTTCCTTATTCAGGATGGCACCCTGAATAGAAGCACCAACGGCTACCACCTCGTCAGGGTTAACACCCTTTGAAGGCTCCTTACCGAAGTAGTTCTTTACCAACTCCTGTACGGCAGGGATACGGCTAGAACCACCTACGAGGATGACCTCGTCGATATCTGCAGTGCTCAGCTTGGCATCAGCAATAGCCTTCTGACATGGAGCCAGACAAGCCTGGATGAGTCCGTGAGCCAACTGCTCGAACTTAGCACGGGTGAGGTTCTTTACCAAGTGCTTGGGCACACCAGCGACAGGCATGATGTAAGGCAGGTTAATCTCTGTGCTTGTGCTAGAAGAGAGTTCAATCTTTGCCTTCTCAGCAGCCTCCTTCAAACGCTGCATAGCCATCGGGTCTTGTGTCAAGTCGGCACCCTCGTCGTTCTTGAACTCCTGTACCAGCCAGTCGATGATAACCTGGTCGAAGTCATCACCACCCAGGTGAGTATCACCATTGGTAGAGAGCACCTCGAACACACCGCCACCGAACTCAAGGATAGAGATATCGAACGTACCACCACCGAGGTCGAAGACAGCAATCTTCATATCCTTGTTGGCTTTGTCAACACCATATGCCAAAGCGGCAGCTGTAGGTTCGTTGACGATACGGCGTACGTTCAGACCGGCAATCTGTCCGGCTTCCTTGGTAGCCTGACGCTGAGAGTCAGAGAAGTAGGCAGGTACGGTGATGACGGCGTCAGTCACCTCCTGACCCAGGTAATCCTCGGCAGTCTTCTTCATCTTCTGCAGTATCATGGCAGAAATCTCCTGCGGTGTGTACTTGCGTCCGTCGATGTCGACGCGAGGATAGCCACCCTCGTTGACTACAGAATAAGGAACGCGAGAAATTTCTTTCTCCGTCTGCTGCCAGTTCTCACCCATGAAACGCTTGATAGAGTAAACCGTCTTCTTGGGGTTTGTGATAGCCTGACGCTTGGCAGGGTCGCCAATCTTGCGTTCGCCATTCTCTACGAAGCCTACTACAGAAGGTGTAGTACGCTTACCTTCGCTGTTAGCGATAACAACTGGTTCGTTGCCTTCGAAAACGGCAACACAACTGTTAGTTGTTCCTAAGTCGATTCCAATAATCTTTCCCATAATTTATCTATTTTTTAATTGTTAATAATCAAAATATGTCATCCGATATATAGCAAAGCACGTGCCAAAGTGTTTTTTTTTGAATATTATAGTGACATTTTGGCACAAGTATGAAAAAAAAATCTTATCTTTGCACCCAGATATTGATCAACAGTAAAATTTCATGTCATGAAAAGAATCATTTTAATGATTGGAATCGCCTTTGCGATGCAGTCAGCCATAGCCCAGGACAACCCTTACATCGTCAAGACGAAGGGTGTGAAGAAATCTATTGTCAAGCCAGACCAGTTAGCTCCTGTGGAGGAGAATGCAGCGCCTGAGAATGAAGACTTCTTGAGTAAGAACTTCCGTTTCCAGAGTATGTGTGACTGGAAGGAAGGTATGCGTTTTATGGTGATACCCGAGAAATACGACTTGTTGGTAAACACATTCCGTGATGCCACAACGAATAAAGAGGTGAGCAGCGGAAAGTTGCGCCATTGTATCATGATCTATAAAGGTCATGAACTCTTGTCAAATGGACGTACCCATGTCAACTTCACTTGTGCAGATGACAACCGCAACTATTATTATGAGTTGCCTAACGGTACGTTTGAGGACTATTGTTTCGGTAAGTTAGGTGTTCCCACACTGGCTTATCTGGGTGATGTTGACAAGGCCCGCGAGTTGTTACTGGGCAAGTTGTTGCTGACCCGCACTCAGCATTTCCGTGTTGACACCGACTATGATGGCGATGGCTATCGTGAGGTGACGGAGGAGAAGAACAAAGTGGTTGAGGTGAAGGCCATTGGCGTCGGAACCCGTTCGTTCCCTGTAAAGATTATCGTGGAAGATGAGAATGGTCATCAGTTCTACCAGAACGTAGCAATGAGTAAGACCAATAGTGGTATGCGTGACGACGAGTTCATCGTTGACAACGAGAAATTCCTGTTTAAGGGATCTTTCGACTTCACGGATGACAATATGGCAGTATCTCAGGACGTTAAGGACTACTTGGGTCAGACTGTATTCACCAAGATTAAGACCAGCATGAGCAGTAAGGGCTCAGGCAAGGTGCGTGACATTGTCGTACCTCGCTTCACTGGTTTCATCATCGACGAGATTACGCCTATCAAGGGTAATTTCTATACACTGACCATGCGTGAGGTAGAAACCCGTCGTGTTTATTATAAGGATGTCACCTTCTCACAAGTTGACGAGCAGGGTGGTCTCAACGACAAGAGTGACGACTACTTCGGACGTGTGTTTGGCATGGGTGAAGGTATGGCACATACCACTAGCAAAGAAACACGTGCTGCCATCCGCGAAGGTCGTGTCATTCCTGGCATGACAAAGGACGAAGTCCTGATGGCTGTAGGTGAACCTAACTCCAAGATTTCAGACAGCGAGGGTAATGACATGTGGCTGTATGCCCGTTCTAATGGTGTTATCCTCGATGTGAAGTTCAACGAGCAAGGATCCGTTGCTTCTGCCAAAGCCCGTCAGGGTGCCAAGAAGGCAAAAGGCAAGCATTCAAGAAGAGGCGGTGGTATTGCTGGTGGAAAAATGAAAACAGGAACACCGATAAACGAATAAGTGATATCGCATAAAAAAGGGGCTCTTCTCGAGAAAAGCCCCTTTTTTATGCCTTTAGTGTTATTGTGCTTTGATAGCTTCCATAATCTTGGCTTCCAGTTCATCGCACAGCTCAGGATTGTCTTTTAACATATCCTTCACGGCATCGCGCCCCTGTCCAAGTTTTGTCTCGCCATACGAGAACCATGAGCCACTCTTCTTGATGATGTCATACTCAGTAGCCAGGTCGACGATTTCGCCAATCTTGCTGATACCCTCGCCAAACATGATTTCAAACTCAGCCTTGCGGAAGGGAGGAGCCACCTTGTTCTTGACAACCTTGACGCGAACCTGGTTGCCGATGATGTTGTCACCATCCTTGACTGATGTCACCTTGCGGATGTCCAGACGTACAGAGGCATAGAACTTCAGGGCATTACCACCAGTGGTGGTCTCAGGATTTCCAAACATGACACCAATCTTCTCACGCAGTTGGTTGATGAAGATACAGGTTGTCTTGGTTTTGGAGATGGTACCTGTCAGCTTACGCAGAGCCTGTGACATCAGACGAGCATGCAGACCTACTGCAGAGTCGCCCATGTCGCCCTCAATCTCCTTCTTAGGAGTCAAGGCGGCTACAGAGTCGACAATCAGTAGGTCAACAGCGCTGGAGCGTATCAGCTGGTCGGCAATCTCCAGTGCCTGTTCACCATTGTCGGGTTGTGAGATGTAAAGGTTGGCGATGTCGACACCTAACTTCTCTGCATAGAAGCGGTCGAAGGCGTGCTCTGCGTCGATGAAGGCTGCTATACCACCGGCTTTCTGAACCTCGGCAATAGCGTGGATAGCCAGAGTGGTCTTACCTGAAGACTCAGGACCATATATCTCGATAATGCGTCCCTTGGGGTATCCACCAACACCCAGTGCGGCATTCAGACCGATGGAGCCAGTGGGTATAACCTCTACGTTTTCTATCTTCTCGTCGCCCATCTTCATGATAGCGCCCTTGCCGAAGTCCTTTTCAATCTTCGCCATTGCAGCCTGCAGGGCTTTCATTCTTTGTTCTTGTGGAGACAACTGCTCCTCTTCTTTTTCTTTCTTAGCCATCTTGTTTATTTACTATTTGACGATTTACAATTTACTATTTATTCGCTATTTGACGATTTTTCAATTTTCAAATTACAGCTCCAGGTCGCCGTCGTGGATTTCGTGCCAAGGAAGCCCCTGTTTGTTGAGTTGTTCCATGAAGGGATCAGGATCGAATTCCTCAACGTTGTGGACACCAGGTTTCTTCCAAAGTCCCTTGCAGAACATCATGGCACCAATCATGGCAGGCACACCTGTTGTGTAGCTGACGCCCTGCATACCAGTCTCCTCGTAGGCTGCGCGGTGTGAGCAGTTGTTATATACATAATAGGTATGTTCCTTACCATCGTTTCCGATACCGCGGATGCGACAGCCGATAGAAGTCTCGCCCTCATAGTTCTCGCCCAGATCCTGAGGATTAGGCAGAACGGCCTTCAGGAACTGCAGGGGAACAATCTTCACTTTGGCAGTACCTGTGCCATCGGCCAGTGGCGCTTCGTATTCCACCTCATCAATACGGCTCATGCCGATGTTCTGTATCACCTCGAGGTGCTTCAGATACTGCTGACCGAAGGTCATCCAGAAGCGTGCACGCTTGATGGTGGGATAGTTGATGACGAGTGACTCGATTTCCTCGTGGTGCAGCAGGTAGCTGTCGCGCGGACCGATGTTGGGGTAGGTGAGGTCTTTGTGAATCTCCAGAGGTTCCGTTTCTACCCATTTCCCATTTTCCCAATAGAGTCCTTTCTGGGTAATCTCACGGATGTTAATCTCTGGGTTGAAGTTGGTGGCGAAAGCCTTGTGGTGGTCGCCTGCGTTGCAGTCGACGATATCGAGATACTGGATTTCCTTGAAGTGGTGCTTGGCAGCATAAGCCGTATAGATGCTGGTTACACCTGGGTCGAAGCCGCATCCGAGGATGGCAGTCAGTCCGGCCTTCTCGAACTTCTCACGATAAGCCCATTGCCAAGAGTACTCGAAGTGAGCCTCGTCCTTGGGTTCGTAGTTGGCAGTGTCCAGATAAGAGCATCCACAGGCCAGACAGGCCTCCATGATGGTCAGGTCCTGGTAGGGCAGTGCGAGGTTGATAACCAGCTCGGGTTTGTAGTCGTTGAACAACGCCTTCAGCTGCTCCACATCGTCAGCATCCACCTGTGCCGTCTGGATGTTCAGCTTGTAGCCTGCCTTCTTGATGTCCTCTACTATCTTGTCGCATTTCGCTTTACGACGAGATGCAATCATGAACTCAGTAAACACGTCAGCATTCTGTGCTATCTTGAATGCTGCTACTGTTGCGACGCCACCGGCGCCAATCATTAGTACTCTACTCATTTGACTATTTTTCTATTTCACGATTTACTATTTATTTCGTCTGCACGGATGCCCAATGCTGCCATCAGCGAATAGCCCAGTATTTCCTGTCGGAAATTTCCCCCCTGCATAGGTTGCATGGTCAGTACTGTGATGTGTTTCTCTTCGTCAGCATGGCGAAGGCCCTCGCGTACATTATTATATATATGTTCTGCATCGGGCACCACGATGAGGCGCTTGACTTCTGCGGCATTGGCGATAATCTGCATTGAGTCGACGAAGAGGTCTTCCATTGTCGTCAGGTCCTCGACGGGTACACAGCTGATTTGGAATTCGCCCAGTGGACCTTTGAATGCTTTTCCGTCCAGTTCGTCGAACGCGCCAGGAATAAAGTTCTTCATCTGCTGATGCTTGTGTAAAAGCACCACCTGAACATTTCTCTCACCTCTCACCTCTGGCCTCTCACCTCTCACCTCTGGCCTCTCACCTCTGTCTATAGGTCTGAGTCCTCCGTCCAGTGCCACGCATTCCAACCATTTGGCCATATCTGCCTGTGGAATCCGTCGTCCTATCATGCGCTCGAAGTTCACTGTCAGGTCGAATGCCACCTTGTCTACGTAGTCTGCGTCAACAAGGATTACATGCTCGTTCCATTTTTGGTCATTCATGCAGCAAAATTACGCAATTCCCTTCAAACCTCCAAACTTTTCACAGAAAAAAGCGAGGCTGTCCGTTATGGGCAGCCTCAATAGTTATTTGTTAGAGAGTCGTATTACTTTTGAATCATCTTCTTACCGTTCTGGATTACTACGCCCTTGTAGCTCTTGTCAACCTGCTGACCAGCGAGGTTGTAGATAGGAGCGTTGGCGTTCCAAACCTTGTTGGTCTTGGTTGAGATAGCCTCAATGCCAGTTAAGTCTTCCTTTTTAGCACCAGGTACGAATTCAAATCCACCGAAACCAATCTGGGAACTTGGCTGGAAAACCCAATACTCGTCACCAGCATTCACATCAAACAGCAAATATCCCCAGAAAGGTTGATTTCCCTGTCCAATTACGTAGGGATCAGTCTGGGATGTCCTTGTAGCTTTAATTTGTTCGTTTGTTAGATATTTTCTCTTGCCAACTAAACTTGCTTCTATTGTTCCTGCATCAGCATCTTCCTGCTTCCAATCCTGACCATTGATATAACCTTCAGCAATAAGTTCTTGAGCCTTTGCGTACTCGCTGCTTCCGGTTGTGGCATTAACCACAAATGTCTGGCGGTTTCCGTTATTAACCCATACCATGACTTTGAATGCGCCAGCTACCGAAGACTTGAATGAATAGTACAGACCAGTTACGGGCAGACCATTTGAACCGTCAGCTTTATAATACTTGTAAGCTGCGCGATAGTTTCCAGTTGCCTGACCATCCGTCCAAACCTCTTCTGCGTAAATGTCGACATAAGGGTTTCCAGTTCCTTCTAACGTGTAAATAGCGTCTTTGTCGCCATTGTTCATACTTTTTCCTTTACCTCCTATAGTTGTTGTCTTCCACTCAATAGCATTCCATTCGGCACTTGCCATCTGATAAGTAGCTCCAGTAGTCACCTTTTCTGGATCGTCTTTGTCTTCCTTCTTTACGTCAGAAATCATATTGCTCAGGTTTGGTGTTATTGTTGACGGAGTTGTTCCTCCAACTGCAGTAACAACAATTCCGTTGGCATTGTAAGCAGTTACTATAGATTTGCCATCAGCAGCGTTATTGGCTGCTCCGCCAGTCTCACCTGCAACAGCAGCAAACTCTGGTGCGAGTTTCATGGTTGTTCCATCATAAGTGACTGCATTGTAGGTGATTTTTTCACCAGCAGCAGATCCACCGCCTTCGCCTGAAGTCTGCGCGTTAACACTCATGGCAACCAGCGCCATGCTGATTAGAGTAAAAATTTTCTTCATACGCTTTTTGTTTTAGTTTATAAATATGTTATTTGTTTTGTTTTTGGTAAATTTAAGCCTGTTGTTTAAAGACTATTTCCAACGGAGTCGTGATGCATGCCAATCAAGTTCCATATGATGCCTATTATGGCGATAACACCTACACACGCCAAAAATATTATTAGTTCCATAATTCTTAATTTGTTTTGATACCACGAATAAACATTATATACCCCCAAAAGGACAAGAGAATTACAACAATCCCACCTACAATAAAAAGGTATGTTTTGTCTATATCCATGCCTACAATTCCTGTAAGAATGATGCCTCCAAAAACTAACTTGGCTAAATCCAAGAAAAAGTCACTGGCTTTCAAATAGATTTTCCTTTTGTTTGCTTTGCTGAGATGTTGTTCTTGTGCCATTTGTTGTTTTAGCCTGTAATTTGGTGCAAATTTAGGTATTTTCCTTGAAACGTGCAAAAAAATCTCTGTTTTTTGTGTTAAAATGGAACTTTTTTATTCTTTGTGCCTTGATTTTAGTCACGACGAATCCATACTTTGTGTGAGTGGGAACCTCGCGTGGTGATGCCCGTTGTGGGGTCGCTGACCAGCTGGCGAAGGTCCTTGGAGGCAGTCGAGCGGGTCTGGCTGGTGGCAATGGCATAGTCGCTGAGGGTCATATAGCCCTGCTTGTCTATGACGGCGAGGGCTTTCCGTATGCGTTCGTCGCGGCTGTCAATGGGTTTTCTGGGTACCACGACGCCTGTCTCAGCTCGCTCGAAGGTGGCTTCCTGGTTCATCTGCTGCAACAGTTTTGGATCGGGTTTGAAGTTGATGCCCTTGATGCAGACGTGTCTGTACTTGGTTTTCGGCTCGTAGTCAGCGTTGCCACTCTTCTGTTTTTTGGCAGCTGTGGCTTCGCTGGGTGTCGACGTGTCGAAACCCAAGGTCAACGAGAACACGCCCAGTCCGTCGATCTTGATGCTATGCCCCAGCGGCATCCAGCTTTTCATAGTGGTCACCAGCGTGTCCAGTACGCCTCGGATGGTGCCCTCGCTGAAGCTTCCGCCGTACTCGTGCATGTGGCGTACAACGGTGTTGAAGTCGTGCAGCGAGTAGGTCTGCATGCGTGGATAGACCTTTTTCTTGCCATTGCCCATCTCCTCGCTCATCTCTTGTAATACGTAACTTGGCATAGTCTTTCGATTTTTATTATCTTGTTTGTCTTGTTATTTGTTTCTTTCTCCCTGGAAAAGTTATGTGCTCAACCTGAAAACATGTGTTTATAAGTTAGAAATATGTGTCGCCAACTTGTAGACGTATGTTTCTAAATTGGAAACATAACTTTTCTGCCTGCAAAGATACATTTTTTATTTCTAACAGCAAAATTTTTGCGTATGATTTCTCTATTTATTAATGTGACAAACCCGATGCAGATTCGTCTATAAATTATAAACCGAACGAATTAAAACAAAACAAACTTGATATGAAAAGACAATTGATGATGCTGACAGTCATTGTTATGGCTTTCAGTGCTTGGGCACAGAAAACCTTAACAGTCAGCAAAGACGGAAGTGGCGACTATACTACCGTTCAGGCCGCTATAGACGCAGTGGCAGAAGGCGAGACGGCAACGATTATGGTGAAAGCCGGCACCTATGATGAAATGGTGAAGATAGGTAAGCGCTCGAAGCCTTCTACCAAGTGTATTTCGCTGATAGGCGAGGGCATGGATAAAACCATCATCACTGCAGCTAATGGTAAAAATAACATCGGAAGCGGAAAGGATGTGCGCGACTATGCCACGTTGGGTGTCTTCGCACCGGACTTTTATGCTCAGGACATCTGTATTCAGAATACAGGCGGAAAGGCAGCTGGTCAGGCGTTGGCTCTGCATATGGATGGTGACTGCTCTACGTTCTACCATTGCAAGATAGCAGGCTATCAGGACACCCATCGTACGAAGAAAGGCGTGCGAAGCTACTATAAAGAGTGCGTCATAGAGGGCGCAACAGACTATATTTATGCTGGTGGCACCTGTTGGTTTGATCATTGTACGCTGAACTGTGTGGCTAGTGGTTATATTACGGCCCCCGAAGATATTACCGTTTATACCACGGCTGAGGATGGAACAAAGATTTGGTTGGGATTCATCTTCAACGAGTGTATGGTGACCAAGGCCAGTGGAGTCAGCAACAATAGCGTGTCACTGGGACGTTGCTGGGGTGCAGAGAAGTGTGGCAGTATGTTCCTGAACTGCCAGCTGAACAACGTCATCAAGGCTGCAGGATGGGAGACGATGGGAGGAAACGACGGTACCAAGTCGTACTATGCTGAATATAAGAGCAAGAATGGCTCTGCATTGGCAGATGTATCGAGTCGTATCAGTTGGAGCCATCAGTTGACGGATGCCGACTACGACAAGGTGAGCACCTGGGCAAAGGTGGATGCTGCCTATCGTGCCATCAATACCAGTGCCTCTGCCTTCGATCCGGAAAGCGTGATTGCAGCTCACAAGACTACAGACGACTATGCCCCACTTGAGAACAAATTGCTGGCTTTCCCCACGGCTCGCGGCTTTGGTAAATACGTCACGGGCGGACGAGGAGGCAAGGTCGTGGAGGTAACCAATCTGGAGGATGATCCTAAGAATCCTAGCGAGGGCTCTCTACGTTGGGCGTTGACTGTAGCCGGAAAGGAGAATGCCACCATCGTCTTCCGCGTGAGTGGTGTCATCAAGATACAACCCAATGCTCAGAAAGTGCGCGACCTGCGTGCCAACCTGAAGAATGTGACCATTGCTGGTCAGACGGCTCCAGGCGAGGGCATCCTGATTCGTGGAGGCAAAATGAACTTTGGAGGTTCTGACAATCTGATTATCCGTAACCTGCGTTTCCGTATTGGTGATATCGATGAGGCCGACCTGGCTAAACCTACTGACAGCCGCTTCATCAAAGGAGCAGGCTTTGGCTTGGAGAATGCCAGGAATGTCATCATCGACCACTGCTGTTTTGGTTGGAGTGGCGAGGAGAATATGACCATGTATGACAACCACTTCACTACCGTCCAGTGGTGTATCGTCCACGAGGGCCTCTACGACGCAGGTCATCAGAAGGGTTCTCGTAGCTTTGCCAACCAGTGGGGTGGATCGCCTGCCACCTATCACCATAACTTGCTGGCTCACAACTATACTCGTAGCTCGCGTCTGAATGGCGCCTCGAGTATGACGGAAGACCGCAATGTATTCATGGAGTATTTCAATAATGTAAACTATAACTGGGGCAAGAAAAACTCTTGCTATGGTGGTGAGAACGAAGCCGGAACATATAGCTCGCATGAGTGCAACTTCGTTGGCAACTATTATAAGCCAGGACCTTCAACACCCAGTGGAAGCTATTTCATGGAACTCTCAGCAGCTCGTAGTGGAAAGACGCTTAACCCTAAACCCTCTCGCTGGTATTTTGCAGACAATGTTATGGAGGGGAGTAGCAGTGCCACTAATGATAACTGGAGTGCCATCCATAACAATACCTCCTATACGGTGGCTGGCATGAAATCGGAAACACTGGTATATCCCTCTGCGGAGGTTACGCGTTTGGACAAATGCAAGTTTGAAGATTATGACTCCTATCGTACGCCTACGGAGAGCGCTGAGGAGGCTTACGAACATGTGTTGGACAAGGCAGGCACCATCAATCGCGACCAGACGGAAGTCCGCGTCGTGAACGAAGTGCGCAATAAACTGGCTCAGTATAAGGGTACAGCGCTCAACAAGGCTGGTTTCATCGACTCACCCGACGATGCGGAGGGTTGGCCCACTTATGCTGCTGCTACTCCCGTGGTGGATAATGACCACGATGGAATGGCCGATGAATGGGAAACGGCTCATGGACTGAATCCTGCTAATCCTGAGGATGGCAAGCAGGTGGCTTCAGCTGAAGGCTATACGGCTTTGGAAATTTATCTGAATAGTCTGATGGGTGAGTATATTTCAATGACACCAACAGCCATCCGAACGGTGAATGCAAGATCTTCGGAAGTTGTTGGCCGTCAGTATTTTACTATCGATGGACGTCAAGTTCAGCATTTGCAGCATGGGTTGAACATCGTTCGCGAGACATTGGCTGACGGTTCAGTCCGGACAACGAAAGTTATTGCTAAATAGAAAACGGTGTCTATAGATTTGTAGTTATCTCGCCACTGCCGTAGCAACGGTGGTGGCGATTGTCATATACGACACAGAACTGACCTGGTGCAACACCATGTATGGGAGCTTCGGCATGTACCATATATCGGCCTTCGCCCATTGGTTCCAGTTTGGCAGGCAAATACTCGGGGGTGTGGCGAATCTTCAAGGTGATATCCGTAGGGGGCAACACACCATTGATGCTGTGGAAGTCGTGGATGGGGAAGTCTTGGGTGTAGGCATCTGCAGGGTCATAGCCGTGAGACACGTAGATGATGTTCTGCTCAATGTCTTTCTTGATGACAAACCACGGACCACCACCCAGTCCCATACCTTTGCGTTGTCCGATGGTGTGGAACCAATGGCCTTTGTGTTTGCCTATCTTCTTTCCGGTTTCTAATTCAATAACATCTCCAGGCAACTCACCCAGATAGCGGCGCAGATAGTCGTTATAGTTGATCTTTCCCAGGAAACAGATGCCCTGCGAGTCCTTACGCTTGGCATTCACCAGGTGTTCGCGCTCAGCAATCTCGCGTACCTCTTCTTTCATCATGTGACCTATGGGGAACAGGGCCTTCTCCAGTTGCCAGTCGTAGATTTGTGCCAAAAAGTCAGTCTGGTCCTTCACGGGGTCGGGACTGGTGCAGAGCCATTTCAATTTACGATTTGACAATTGACCATTTACTGTTTCTGAGATTTCTTCTTCCTCCGTCGTGGCGTAGTGCCCAGTGGCAATGAGGTCGTATTCGTGTCCTCGCTTCTCGTGGAAGGCGCCAAACTTGATAAGGCGATTGCACATCACATCAGGGTTGGGGGTGAATCCTGCGCGTACCTTATCCATCGTGTATTTGGTAACTTGGTCCCAGTACTCCTTATGACAGTCAATGACCTCCAACTTGCAGCCATACTTATGACTGACAGCTGTAGCCATCTCCAGATCTTCCTCACTGGAACAATCCCATTCCTCTTCTTCCTCTGGACCGATCTTGATATAGAAGCAGTTGGGCTTTAGTCCTTGACGTACCAGTTCGTAAAGGACTACACTGGAGTCAACACCTCCTGAAAGTAATACTGCAATGCGCTTATCTTGTAGATTCATGCTGCAAAAGTACTTAAATAATATTAAATATCCAAGCATTTCCATTGCTATTTCAAAAAGTTGCCATATCTTTGCGATATCAAAATGATATCATAGAATAGATTAAATATTAAAGTGGTATGGAAACAAAAGAATTCAAATTTAAAGGTACAGTTCTGAACGGCTTTGTAATGCTGTTCTTGGTCTTGGCACTGTTATTTGCTTCTGTTGTAGGCATTGTCTTTGGAATCATCCAACTGGATGAGACTGATGGAGCTTGTGGCGGATGGCTGTTGGGTGGTAGTATCCTTTTGCTGTTGATTGATATCATCTGCATGTGCAGTTTCCTCCAGTTGGAGCCTAACGAGGCCAGAGTCATCACTTGGTTCGGCAAGTATTCGGGAACTTTCGGAGAAACAGGCTTTTATTGGATAAATCCCTTCTATGGTACCAAGAAGGTGAGCCTTCGTGCCCGTAATCTTGATGCGGAACCTATCAAGGTTAATGATAAATCGGGTAACCCCATCATGATAGGACTGGTGCTGGTGTGGAAGTTGAAGGATACTTATAAGGCTTTGTTTGAGGTGGACACCCAAACGATGGCTTCAAATCCCAGTACGGTAGGGACAGATGCCAAGGGACTGATGAATGCATTGGAAAAGTTTGTCCGTGTGCAGGGTGATGCTGCCCTCCGTCAGGTGGCTGGTCAGTATGCCTATGACAACGATACTGATGAGCCCACCTTGCGTTCGAATGCTGATGAGATTAACGAGCAGTTGGAACAGAAACTCGACGAACGTCTGGCTCTGGCTGGTATTGAGGTCGTTGAGGCTCGTATCAACTATTTGGCATACGCCCCTGAGATAGCAGCCGTTATGTTGCGTCGTCAGCAGGCTGATGCTATCATTCAGGCTCGCGAGAAGATTGTCGAGGGTGCTGTGTCAATGGTGAAGATGGCGCTCAACAAACTTTCCGACGAGGAAATTGTAGAACTGGATGACGATAAGAAGGCCGCTATGGTCAGCAATCTGCTTGTCGTGCTCTGTGGTGACGATAATGCTCAGCCAGTGGTAAACACAGGAACGCTAAACCACTAATTCATACTTAACACATAATTAATGGCAGAAAAAACCACCAAGAGTTTTATCCTGCGCGTTGATGCTGACACCATGAATGCGATAGAGGCTTGGGCTGCGGATGAGTTCCGCAGCACCAACGGCCAGTTGCAGTGGATCATCACCGAGGCATTGCGTAAGGCCAAGCGTCTGCCCAAAAAGAAGAAAGTGAGCGACAATGAAGAAACAGGAATAAAAGACTAAAAATGAATTTAGCAAAGTTTACAACTTATTTGGCTTATGTAGGATTGGTCTTTATCGTTCTGGAAATCCTATGTGGCTTGGTAATCTACCACTCAACGTATGGATTTAAGTATAGCGATACGTTGCGCTATATGCTTTACCTTGGTGTCTTTCTGCAAGTACCTTCATGGGGCTATCAACTATGGCATTTCAAGGCATACAAAGAAGCGAACAAGCACAGACTTATCGAGTGGGTTTTGTTGGCAGCTTTAGTGGTGTTGTTCCTGATTTTTAAAGGGTAAAATTAAACTATAATAAATATGGTAGAATTAAAGAATGATCAGCTGACCATTCGTGTCGCTGAGAAAGGAGCAGAACTCCAGAGTGTGAAAGACGAAGAGGGTAGGGAGTATATGTGGCAAGCCGGTCCAGAGTGGCCTCGCCATTCGCCTATCCTGTTTCCAATCGTGTGTAGCGTGAATGACCAGACCTATCGTGTGGATGGCAAGGAGTATCATCTGCCTCGTCATGGATTCGCACGCGATAAGGACTTTACGCTGATTTCGCAGACAGCGGACAAGGTGACCTTTGCCCTACATGATTCGGAAGAAACACTCGAGGTATATCCCTATCATTTCAACCTTGCTATTACCTATCGTTTGGAGGGTAACAAGATTCATGTCATCTGGCATGTAGAGAACACGGACAATCAGGAGATTCACTTCCAGATAGGCGGACATCCTGCTTTCAACCTGCCCGGTGGTAAGACAGAGGGCCTTATCAAACTGGATAATGAAGAGCCGATAGACATTCTCAAAAGTTACGCCGACGGCTCACACGATATGGTGGACGTGCCTTTGGAGGCAGATATGGGAATTATGGAGATTAACAACAATTTCTTCCGTAACGACTCCGTGAAGATTCATAAGAGCCAGACCCATCGTGCCATGCTGATGGATATCAATGGCGAGCCAGCAATTACGGTGGACTATAAGACGCCTGTCTGTGCCTTCTGGAGTCCTTATGACAAGCAGGCTCCTTTCGTGTGCATCGAACCGTGGTACGGTATTGGCGATCCCCGTGGTTTCAATGGCGAGTTCAAAGATAAGCCCCTGATGAACCACCTATTGCCAGGTGCCTCATTCATGTCAAAATATACGATAACGATAGGTTAGTATAACAAGAAATCGCGAAGTCTTAGTAGGCTTCGCGATATTTGTTTTCATCCTTGTCTTCGAGCATGGAGAGATACGACTGGTATCGGCTTTGAGCGATGTAGTGGTCCTCAACCGCTTTCAGTACGGCACAACCCGGCTCATGGGTATGGGTACAGTCGCTAAAGCGACATTGTTTGGAGAACTCAAATATCTCTTTGAAATAGCTGGTCAGTTCCTCACGCTCCATGTCGAAGGTGCCAAAGCCCTTGATTCCTGGGGTGTCAATGAGCCAACTGTTGCTAGAGGTGAGAGGAATCATCTCTGAGAATGTCGTGGTGTGCATACCTGTCTGATGTGCCTCACTGATGTCTGCTACACGTTGGTTGGCATGAGGAACCAGTCTGTTGATGAGTGTCGACTTGCCTACGCCAGAGTTTCCACTAAGTAGCGTAATCTTGCCTTCAAGTAGCGGACGCAGTTCTTCTACACCTACTCCCGTTGTTGCAGAGATAGCCCTGCACTCATAACCTATCGTCTCGTACAGGTTGATCATCATCTGCTGGTAGTGCAACTCGTCGTCGCTTAGCAGGTCTACCTTATTAAATATAAGGACAACAGGAACGCGATAGGCTTCTGCTGAGGCCAGGAAGCGGTCAATGAATGTCGTGGATGTCTCAGGTTTGCTGACGGTAATCACCAAGAAGGCTTGGTCGACATTAGCTGCCAGAATATGGCTCTGTTTGGAGAGATTGATGGATTTGCGGATGATGTAGTTGCGACGATCTTCTATTTCCGTAATCCAATTTCCCTCACCCACAGAGACGCGGTCACCTACAGCCAAAGGATTAGTAGACCGTATTCCCTTAATACGGAAATTACCCTTTATCTTACAATCAAGGAGCTGGTCATCGTCCGTAAGAACGGTGTACCAGCTTCCTGTATTCTTAATGACGAGTCCCTTCATTTAGACTGTCATAATCTCTTTGTTCTTGGCATCCATCAGTTCGTCGAGCTTCTTGATGTACTTGTCGTGAATTTTTTGCAATTCATTCTCTGCATCCTTCTCGTTGTCCTCAGAAAGACCGTCCTTGATGGCTTTCTTCAGTTTGTCCTTGATATCTGCACGTACGTTGCGCACCTCCACCTTGGCCTTCTCTGCAATCTTATTGCACTGCTTCACCAGGTCGCGACGACGTTCCTCAGTGGGCTGGGGGATGCCCAAACGGATAATCTCACCATTGTTCTCGGGCGTGATGCCCACGTCAGAGTCCATGATGGCTTTCTCAATGTCGCGAATCTGCTTCTTGTCCCATGGCTTGATAGCAATGGTACGGGCATCGGGAGTCGAGATGTTGGCAACTTGGTTCAAGGGAACCTTTGAACCGTAAGACTCAACGCGTACACCATCAAGAATGGCTACGTTGGCGCGTCCTGCACGAACACGGCTCAGTTCCTCTTCCAGGAACATGGCAGCCATCTCCATGCGCTCTTCTGCTTGGGCTAATGTCTGTTTTACGTCAATCATATTCGGATAATTAAAAGTATTTGCGTGCAAAGATACGAAAAATTTCTGAAAACGACCAAAAAATTTGGTGGTATGATTTAAGTTTTATATCTTTGCGCCTTAATAGTAACTACTAATTGCCTATAACATATGTCGTTATCCCTGTTGACAGCATTAATAGCACAAGTGACGCACATTGGAAGACCTTTGGATTTTGACCATGTCGTTTCTTATATTGTGGCTGTTATTCTGATAGGTGTATTCGTCTTGTTCTTCTATAATCGTCTGTATGTCTACAAACGACAAGAAGCCAACAAAGAACGTAAGAGTCAGAATGCTCGTCTGGCCTTGGTGCTGAAGGCAGGCAAACTACGTATTTGGGTTTATGAGGTTGCCAAGCGTCATTACTCCTATCTAACCGATGAGGGGACCTATGGTAAGGATTTAAATCCCATTGAGTTTGCACAGCAGTTTGACCGTGACCAAATTGAACAGTTGCGTCAGGCTGTTTTTGATGTCTGTGATATGAAGAACTCAACATCTAAGGTAACGATACATGGCAGGTCTGATCATAATGGTGAACGCCGATGCTACGAAATGAATATTTCTGTGGCTCGATATGATAAGTTTGGCTTTGTTACCAAAGTGTTAGGCATACAACATGACATTACGGACGATGTGCGTAAAAAAGAGAAAGTGAACCAGTTGTTGATGCGTTATCACACGGTGTTCAACTCTTCTTTGCTGGATATGGCTTATTACGACAAAGATGGCGTTATGCTGGACCTTAACGAAAAGGCCCGTCAAACTTTTGGCGTTACTGACAAGGAAATGATTATGGGAGAAAAGTTCAAGTTGCAGAACAACCCGATATTCAGCGGTATCGATTTGCAGCAAATGGAAAATACACGTACATCGACGATTGTTGATTTTTCTCAGTTCCAAGGACCCCATTATGACTTTGAACGGTTGGGGACGACTGGTAAAATGTACTATGACTCCACCATCAACCCTATCCGAAATGCACAAGGTGAATTAGAGGGCGTGTATATGAGCGGATGTGACATCACGGAGATGGTAGAGTCTTTCCACCGCCAGCAGGAAGGTGCCGAGCGGCTACGCAAAGCTACCAAGAACATTGAAGAGTATGTACATAACATCAACTATGCTCTTCGAGTCAGTGGTGTGCGTTTTATGAACTACTACCCCAATCGTTTTACCTTCGAGATGTCAGATACGGTCAACGAGACGAAGTTACGCTTGTCGCAGTTGCGCTGCATTCGTCTGGGCTCTCCCCGTTTTCGTCGTACTATCTCCAGCGTGCTGAATCGTATGGACCATTTGTCGAAATATAATATCCAGGAGACCATTGAGACGGAAATTCGCGATGAAAAAGGTCGCCAGATATGGTTAATGTTTAACTTGGTGCCCATGCTCGACAAGGAAGGGCATGTAGAACGTTATTTCGGCATGTGCCGAAACATGACGGATATTGTTGAGACGGAACGCCGATTAGCTGTAGAGACCAAGAAAGCCCAGGAGACGGAGTTGCTGAAGCAGTCGTTCCTGACCAATATGAGCTATGAGATTCGTACCCCGCTGAACAATGTCGTGGGCTTTGCCGAGCTGTTCGAGTCGGAGCATGATGAAGCTGACGAGCCATTCTTTGTGGAGCAGATCAAGCAGAGTGCCAATACTCTGCTGTTGCTCATCAACGATATATTGTTCCTCTCTCGTCTGGACGCCAACATGATTGAGTATAACAAGACTGATGTGGACTTCGCCCAAATCTTTGAGGGACATTGCCAGATGGGGTGGAGCAGTATGAGTCCGAAGGTGAAGCCCATTATTGACAATCCATACGAGCGACTGGTTGTCAACATTGACGAGGGCAACCTCGGTAAGGTAATAGAGAAATTGTGTATGCTGAGCACCTATTTCACCGAGGAAGGTACGGTCAGTGCCCGCTATGAGTATCGCCGCGGTGAGCTGACGGTGGCTATAGAGGACACTGGGGTCGGTATTGATGCCGAGACGTTGCCTCATGTCTTCGACCGTTTCGTGCGTAATAAAAAAGAAGAACTCTGCGGCACGGGTCTTGACCTGCCAATCGTCCAGTCACTTGTCCAGCAGATGGGCGGAACCATTGAGATAGAGTCGGAGCTGGGCAAGGGGACCACGGTGTGGGTGTCTGTTCCTTGCGAGGCGAAGGTCATAGAGCGTCGTATGGTATAAAATAAAGAGAAATGATGAGCGTATTCATATTATATAGTCTTCTCCTGGTTCAGATGATACCGTTGCTGATGGTTGTCATGGTGTTCTTGGCTGCCTTGGTCATGCTCGTTATGAACCGTCTTGTCAAGACCCGTGTGCAGCGAAGTGTCAATCATACGCTGGATATCCACACCATGATGGAAATAGCATTGAAGATCAGTGCAAGCAATGTTATCATCTATGATATTCATAAAGGGTTTGTCAGCCAGTTGAGTGGCAGGATGTTGCCCGAGGCTGGCATAGATGTGGAGGAGTTCAAGCGACACGTGCATCCTGATGACCTTGACAAGGTCGTCAGCAATATTCACGCATTGGCACAAGGTGAACGGAAGAGCGCAGAGTTTGACTATCGGTGGAACTTTGACTTCAGCGGAGGCAATCCGCAATGGGGATCCCTTCACAATACCAGTGTGGCTGAATATATTGAGGGAGTGGCTCTGCCTCTTACCATCATCAGCGCATTGGTAGACCAGACAAGACAGAAAGAACAGCAGGAGCAGGAAGAGGTCGTGACCCATCGCTATAGGCAGATCTTTGAAAACTCTATTATTGGCTTGTCGTTCTACTCGGCAGACGGTTGGCTGATAGACGCTAATCGCCAGATGCGTGCAATCTGCAATTTTGACAGCGAAGATGGAGATGCTTTCTTCTCCAAGACGAATCTGTATGATCTGGCTCCATTCAGCGAGGTGCTTGACAGAAATAAACCTGAAGAATACTGGGCTTGTGCGTTGAGCGTCGTACCAGAACGTAACATATATCTGTACCTGGAGATACGCGTCCATCCCATCTGCGACGATGAGGGGCGCGTCGTCTATCTGGCTATTGCCGCCCGCGATGTTACGGAAGAGCGGGAGCTCTACCTGCAGCAGAAGCTTAACGACGAGCAAATACAGAAGGCCAACGAGGCCATCCAGCTCTACGAAACCGAGCTCCGCTATATGATGGAGAACTCCAGGATGCAGGCTTGGCGCATTGACATAGAGCGTGACACGCTCGAATTCTACAGCGGGCTGAACACGGTGGTGCGTTCGTTTTCCCTGGGTGACATGAAGAAAATCTTTGTCAACAAGGATGACGAGTTCGTACGCTCGCTGGACGATCCCTACAAGGCCTTCGCCCGTCCGCTCTATTACGTAGGGCAGGTGTATCCGGTTGTCACCCAGTCATCCACCGAACTGCAGTGGGTACAGATTAACTGCATCCCCGAGTACGACGAGAAGGGGCACCTGAAGGGCAGCTTCGGCGTATGGCGTAACGTCAACGATATCATGCGGAAACAGGAGCAGCTGAAGCGTGAGACGGAGCGTGCCAAGGATTCCGGTCACCAGAAGAGTGTCTTCCTGGCCAACATGACCCACGAGATACGCACCCCGCTGAATGCCATCGTGGGATTCTCCGACCTGTTGCAGGCCATCGAGGCTCCCGAGGAGAAGCGCGAGATGCTCCGTATCATCCATAACAACTGTGACATGCTCTTGCGCCTGATCAATGACATCCTCGTGCTCTCTAACGTGGATGCCAACGCCATGCAGATACGTCCGGAGTCAGTCGACTTCGCAGCGGAGTTTGCCGACATCTGCAAGTCACTTTCCGAGCGCGTACAGGAGCCTGCCGTTGAGTTCCAGAGTGAGAACCCCTGCCAGTCGCTGGTCGTCAGCATCGACAAGGCTCGCATACAGCAGGTAATCACTAACTTCGTCACCAATGCCGTCAAATACACCCATCAGGGACACATCCGCGTGGGCTACCGCCTGGAAGAGCGCAACGACAGGCAGGGAATCTACGTCTACTGCGAGGATACGGGCGCAGGAATCCCCGACGACCAGCTCGGACGCGTCTTCGAACGCTTCGTCAAGCTCAACGACTATGTACAGGGAACGGGTCTCGGCCTCTCTATCTGCAAGGCCATTATCAATCGCTGCAATGGTGAGATAGGCGTGGAGAGCAAGTTCGGCGAGGGCTCCACCTTCTGGTTCTGGATACCAATAGAATAGAATAAATAAAAGAAGCCTGACCACTGCGGTCAGGCTTCTTTTATTTATTCTAGAAAAGGAATGTTTTTTCCAACCAGTATACAAAGATACCTGCGAGGTAGCCTATAAAGACTATCCAGGTAATCTTCTTCATATACCATCCGAAAGTAATCTTTTCAAGTCCCATCACAACAACACCGGCGGCAGAGCCGATAATCAGCATAGAACCACCGACACCGGCACAATATGCTAAAAGCTGCCAGAAAATGCCGTCGACCGCTAAATCGCCTGCAGCCTGTACGGGATACATGCCCATGCAGCCGGCTACGAGAGGCACATTGTCGACGATGCTGGAAAGTACGCCAATGATACCTGTAACGAGGTAGTGGTTGCCCTCGAATGTAGCATCAAGTCCTTTGCCCAGCATGGTGAGCACACCTACTTCCTGAAGAACGGCAACAGCCATCAGGATGCCCAAGAAGAACATAATGGTAGACAGGTCAATCTTCGACATGATGTCGCTTACACGTTTGGCCATTGTGTCGTCTTCCGAGGTGTTGTAATGGAAGATTTCCGTGGTAGTCCATAGGATGCCCAAGACGAGCAGGATGCCCATGAACGGAGGAAGATGGGTAATCGTCTTGAAGATGGGGACGAAGATAAGACCTCCTACGCCCAGCCAGAAGATGATGTCACGCTGAACCTTGGTAAACTGGCTCACCTCAGCTTTAGGCAAGTTGTTTTCTTTCTCGAATTTCCCGCTGAGTTGCAAACTGAGGATGGCGGCAGGGATGACCATTGACACGAGAGACGGGACGAAAATCTCGCTAATGACACCTTGTGTGGTGATGACACCCTTAATCCACAGCATGATGGTAGTTACGTCACCGATAGGCGAGAAAGCACCACCGGAGTTAGCTGCAATGATAACCAATGCGGCATAAATCAGACGGTCGCCACGGCTCTGTACCAATTTGCGTAGAACCATAATCATCACGATGGAAGTGGTCAGATTGTCGAGGATGGCAGATAGGAAGAAGGTCATGAAGGCAACGCGCCACAACAACTTGCGCTTAGAGCGTGTTTTCATCGTGTCGCGGACAAAGTTGAATCCTCCGTTAGAATCAACAATCTCGACAATGGTCATTGCTCCCATCAAAAAGAACAGGGTGCCGGCGGCGTCGCCCAGATGATGTTCAATGACTTCGGCAATGTGGTGTACCACACTGTCACCAGCTATTGCAGGATAAAAACTTGCAGGGTCAACCATCAGGAGGGTCCAGCATACGACACACATCAGCAGGGCTATTGCGGCCTTGTTGACTCTAGTAAGGCTTTCAAGGGCTATACACAGATAACCTGTTATGAAAGCTACACAAATACAAATTGTTAATGTAGACATGTTTTTAGTAGATAGATTCAATGATGCAAAGGTAGGCATTATTTGTGTCACTGCCAAATCTTTTGAGCATTTTATTTTGTTTCTCGACTTTCGCAAGGTCTAAATGGTCTGTCCTAATTCTTTTTGTGTTTTATCGCGCTTTTCCTTTGTTGTTTGACAGAAAAGTTGTATCTTTGCAAAATTGAAATAACTAAAATTCAATAAAATTATGGAAAGAACATGGCGTTGGTTTGGCAAGAAGGATAAGATTACACTTGCCCAGTTGAGACAAATTGGTGTGGAAGGTATTGTGACCGCTTTGCACGATGTACCCCTTGGTGAAGTATGGACTCGTGAGAAGATTCACGACCTGCGCATGTATATCGAGAGCTTTGGAATGCGCTGGAGTGTGGTGGAGAGTCTTCCTGTGGTGGAAACCATCAAGTACGGAGGCCCAGACCGCGATCATCAGATAGAGGTGTATAAAGAGAGCCTTCGCAACTTGGCTGCTGAGGGCATCCACTGCATCTGCTACAACTTCATGCCCGTGCTGGACTGGGCGCGTACCGATTTGTTCCACGAAAATCCCAACGGTGCTACCAACCTCTACTTCAACTATGCCGAGTTTGCCTATTTCGATATCTACATTCTGAAGCGTCCAGGCGCTCGTGAGGAATGGGCTAACTTCGAAATGAGAAATGAGAAAGGAGAAAAGATAAATAGGAATGTGCTGGCAGAGTGTGAAGAACTTGCCAAGACGATGACTCCTGAGAAGGACCACAAGCTAGTTGAAACCATTGTCATCAAGACGCAAGGCTTTGTGAGTGGTAATTTCAGTGAGAACGATGAGGCTCCCGTTCAGAAGTTCCGTGAGTTCCTCGACCTGTACAAGGGCATTGACAAGGCTCAGTTGCGTGAGAACATGAAGTATTTCCTCTCAGCCATCATGCCTGTTTGCGAAGAGTGTAACATGAATATGTGTGTGCACCCTGACGATCCTCCCATTGAGATTCTCGGACTTCCTCGCATCGTGCGTACTGAGGAGGATATCCAGTGGTTCTTGGATGCTGTTCCCAACAAGCACAATGGCTTGACGTTCTGTGCAGGATCGCTGTCGGCAGGTACTTATAATAATGTGGTTGACCTGGCTAAGAGGTTTGCTTCACGCACCCATTTCGTTCATTTGCGTTCGTGCCATATCTTCCCCAACGGCGACTTCACGGAAGCCTCACACCTGGGTGGTCGTGCCGATTTGATCGAACTGTGTCGCATTTTTGAAAAGGAAAATCCGCAATTGCCCATGCGTGTAGATCATGGTATGACGTTTACCGATGAGCCTGGTGGTGTGTTCGACGAGTCGAGTCATGGTCATAATGCTGGCTATACGCTCTTGGGCCGTATGTTTGCCCTCGGACAGGTGCAAGGCATCTTGGCAACCGTTGACCGCGAGTTGGGTATCGATTATAAACAACCCGGTTTCTTCGATTAACAGAATATAAATTTCTAAAAAGGCGAGGACGAATCCGCAGCGTCTTCGTCTTTTTATGTAAAACAAACTACACATTATTATATATGGAAAACAAAAAATACTACTTTGCCGTTGACCTTGGCGCTACCAGTGGACGCACCATCTTGGGCACATTGGCTGACGGCAAGTTGGAGCAGGAGGAACTGACCCGCTTCCCTAATAACCTGATAGAGACTGGCGGGCATTTCTATTGGGACATCTATGCGCTTTATCTGGAGATGATCAAAGGCCTACAGGTGGTAGGAAACCGTGGGCTGGACATCACCTCTATCGGCATTGATACGTGGGGTGTGGACTTTGTCTTCATTGGTGAAGATGACGCTATCCTGCGTAATCCGATGGCCTATCGTGCCCCCCATACCTTTGCTGCCATTGACGATTATCTGGAGAACGTCTTGGACCGTAAGACCGTTTATGATATTACGGGTATTCAGTTCATGAACTTCAACTCGCTGTTTCAGTTGCATGCAATGCGTCAGGCGAACAATGTCGCCTTGCAGCATTGCAAGAAGGTTCTCTTTGTTCCTGATGCCTTAAGTTGGATGCTCACAGGTGAGGCAGTCTGCGAATACACCATTGCCTCGACCTCCCAGATGCTAGACCCCAGAACGGGTGACTTGTCTGAGAAACTCATTGAGAGTGTGGGTATGAAACGAAGCCAGTTCGGACGAATGGTACAGCCAGGAACACAGATTGGCGTGCTGACGGAAGAGGTGCAGAAAATGACAGGTCTTGGGGCCGTTCCTGTGATAGCTGTCGCTGGTCACGATACGGGTTCTGCCGTTGCTGCCGTGCCTGCCAGGGACGAGCAGTTTGCTTACCTCAGCAGCGGCACGTGGAGCTTGATGGGTATCGAGACGAAAAAGGCTATCATCAATGAGCGTAGCTACGAGCTGAACTTTACCAACGAGGGTGGCATAGAGGGAACTACCCGCTTCCTGAAAAATATCTGTGGCATGTGGCTCTATGAACGTTGCCGCAAGGAGTGGCCTGAGGAGGTCCGAAAGCTGAGCCATCCGGAGTTACAAGGTCCTGCCATGAAGGTGGAGGCATTCCGCTCTATCATTAATCCTGACGACAAGGCCTTTGCTAATCCGCCTTCCATGATTGAGGCCATCCAACAGTATTGCCGTGAGACCGGACAGACCGTCCCAGAGACTCCTGCCGAGATATGCCGTTGCATCTTCGACTCGCTAGCACTTCGCTATCGTCAGGTGTTCCTGTGGCTCAAGGAATTTGCCACTTTCGACCTGAACGTGCTGCACATCATCGGAGGTGGTTCGCTGAATAAATTCCTGAATCAGTTTACAGCTGATGCGTTGGGCGTTGAGGTGCTGGCAGGTCCACAGGAGTGTACGGCTATTGGCAACATCATGCTGCAGGCGAAAGCCAGTGGCGACGTAGCTGACATCTGGGCTATGCGTGCCATCATTGCCAACTCGGTAGAAATGGTGCCTTACCATCCTACTGGCGACAAGGCTGCATGGGATCAGGCTTACGAGAAATACATAAATATATTAAAGAACAATAATTAGGTATTAAATATTAAAACAAATCATTATGGCAAAACCATTAGTAGAAACCAAAGCAAAGGTTGGTGTGTTCAGTATTGCACTGCAGGCATACCTGCCACAGTTCCCTCAGCTCGTTCCTGAGTTCGAGGCTCAGTATGCAGCCTTCAAGAAGACGCTGCCTGATACCATCGAGATTATCGACGGAGGAATGGTAACCACCAAGGAGCAGTCGATGGCTGCTGGTGACAAGTTCCGCGCTGCTGATGTGGATCTCGTCATCCTGCAGATGCTAACCTATTGTACCTCTTATAATATGTTGCCTGCCGTTCGCGACCTCGATGTTCCCGTTGTCATCGTCAACGTGCAGAAGAAACTGGCTCCCGACTATGCCAAGACCGACATCCCCACCTGGTTGGGCGAACTCTATGCCTGTGGCGCTATCGGCGAGATGGTGGCCGACTTGAATCGTGCCGGCAAGCGCTCTGCCGTCATTACCGGTGTTGTAGAGGGTGGCGACCCTGAGGTACAGGCTGAGATAGAGGACTGGTGTCGTGCAGCCCAGGTGCGTCGCCGTTTCCGCGATACCAATATCGCACAGATAGGCCGTCCGTATCCTGGCATGATGGACCTCTATATCGACGAGACCAATCTCTACCACCGTATGTTTGTCTATACCAAGCAGTTCGACTGGGAGCAGATGTGGGCTATTGCCGACAATATCACTGACGAGGCTGCCATCCGTGCCAAGGCAGAGGATATTCTTGCAACTTTCGATATTGAGGGTGGCGGTACCGTAGAAAAGGTATGGGATATGGCGAAGTATGTCGTAGCCTTCGAGCAGTGGGTGAAGGATGAGCAGTTGGGCATGATAGCCTCACACTATGCAGGCTTTGCACAAGGTGTGGCAGGCAAACTTGACTCCATGCTGATTCCTGCCTTCTCGATGCTTATCAAGCAGCACACCGCCTGTGCCGTCGAGGGTGATATGAAGGTGGCAATGGCCATGTCCATCTTGAAGACCATCTCAGGTACCGGCACACTGGCAGAGATGTACAGCATTGACTTCCCCAAGGATATCTGTATCATCGGTCACTCCGGCTCTGGCGACTTCGACATCTCGCAGGCCAAGAAGCCAACCATGAAAATCGTTCCCGTATTTCATGGAAAGACGGGTGGTGGCTATCTGACGCAGTTCTATCCTCCTACGGGTCCTGTGACCTATCTGGCTATCACGCAGGACAAGAACGGTGTCTTCAAGTTCGTGGTTGCTGAGGGTGTCAACGAGGAAGGCGAAATCTTTACCTTTGGCGATACCAACATGCGCACCAAGTTCTCGCTGCCCTGCCGTGAGTTCGTCAACAAGTGGAGCGAGGCAGGTCCTACCCACCACATGGCTGCAGCCGTTGGACATCACATTGGCACCATCTTGAAGGTCGCCAAGATTTTCAATATCGAATGTGACGTAGTTTGTAGATAATGCATAATTCATAATTATGAGTAATACTGGAAGTTTGAAGAGTACCATTGCGGTTTCTCTCACTAATTATCTGGATGCAGGAGCTATCGTGGCTGGTGCCAGTGGCTTGACGCTGTGGCAGAACTACCTTGGACTTTCTGAGGTGCATCTGGGCTGGTTGAACTTCATCTCAGCCAACTGTCTGGGTGCTGCCATTGGTGCCATCATTGGCGGTTTCCTGGCAGACAAGTATGGGCGTAAGTTTATCTTCACCTACAACCTGCTGGTGTATATGATCGGTGTGCTGCTGGTGATGTTCAGTATGAATTTCCCCATGCTGCTGGCGGGATTCCTGGTAACGGGAATCTCCGTAGGTGTTGGTGTACCTGCCTCGTGGACGTACATCTCTGAGTCGTCAGAAGTCAACAACCGTGGACGTAATATCTGTATCTCACAAATGTCGTGGGGCTTCGGCCCCATGTGCATCCTCTTGTTTGGTATGCTCTTTGCCCCTGGTGGCTACCTCTTTGGTTGGGTTGAGTCCATAGCACATATCTTCGGAGGTTCTGACCTGTCTCAAGAGGCTGTCAATGTCTTCTCGTCGCGTATCGTATTCCTCACCTTGTTTATTGTGGCATTCATAGCCTGGAACCTGCAGCGTCAGTTGCAGGAGAGTGCGGAGTTTACGAAGTCTGAAGGCAAGAAGGCCGGACTGACCGACAATATCAAGGTGCTGTTCTCCAACAAGATTGCCGTTCGTACAGTCATCTTCCTAGCTACTATCTATCTGACTTGGAACCTGGTGGCTTCAGTAATGGGATTCTTTCAACCGCATATATACGAGACAGCTGGCGGCGTCAGCAACGAGCAGGCAAACTGGATGAACTGTATCCAGTGGGCTATCATAGTGGGTGTGACATTCATCGTATCAAAAATGATTGACAAGACGGCACACAAGGTGATTTACACCTTCGGACTCTTGGTGGCCATTGCTGCTTGGCTGGTTATTGTTACCATTGGTGTCAATGGCATGGTAGGACTTTGGTTGTTTGCCATCCTGTGGGGTGTGCAGGGAGGTTCGTCGCCTCAGATATTCTATGCTTTGTGGGGTTCAGAACTGTTCCCTGCCAAGTTCCGTGCTGGTGCCCAGGGCCTGATGTTCTTCATCGTTCGCGGCCTGTCGGCAGTATGGGGTCTTGTCTTTACCTATATCTATGGTGAGAACGGCGAGGGCTTTACTATTGCTGCTTTTTGCATGATTGCGCTGCTCAGCATCTCGCTCGTTGTCGGCTTTATCGGTGCGCCCAACACGCGTGGACGGGCTCTTGATGATATCACCAAGGAACGTTATGGCGAGGATTATTGATAAATCGATATGTCAATATGATGAAAAAAGAAAAACAAAATAACAACAAACAATAATGAAAAGTATTTTAGAAGGCCGCGAGGGATTGAAAGCGGTAGTTTATCAGATTGCAGAGGTCACTGGATATCTTTGGCAGAAAGGATGGGCAGAACGAAACGGAGGTAACATCACCGTCAATGTTACCGAGTTTATGGACGATGAGTGCAAGGCCATGAAGGCTATCTCGGAGGTTAAGCAGATAGGCATGGTACTTCCCCAGTTGAAGGGCAAGTATTTCTATTGCAAGGGAACGGGTAAGCGCATGCGCGACTTGGCTAAGGAACCCATGCAGAACGGTAGCATTATCCGTATCTGTGACGATTGTGCCAGCTATGTTGTGATTGCCGACGAGCCTGTTGTGCCCACCAGCGAGCTGCCCACGCACCTGGCTTTGCAGAACTATCTACTGGAAACGGGTTCGTGCTACAAGGCAACGCTCCATACTCACCCCATCGAACTGGTGGCCATGAGTCATATCCAGCGTTTCCTGAAGGGTGACGAGATGACGCGCGTGCTGTGGTCGATGATTCCTGAGACGCTGGCCTTTGCTCCGCTGGGCATCGGCATCGTTCCCTACGCCCTGCCGTCGTCAGTTGATCTGGCAGAGGCTACCTTGGAAAAGATCAAGACCCACGACGTGGTGATGTGGGAGAAGCACGGCACCGTTGCCGTTGGTCAGGACATCATGGATGCCTTCGACCAGACCGACGTGCTCTGCAAGGCTGCCAATATCTATATGTGTGCACGTGCGATGGGCTCGGAGCCTGATGGTATGACAGAGGCTCAGATGAAAGAGGTGCAGGATGTGTTTAAACTGCCCAAGAAACGCCCTTGCTAAATAATGGGTAAGAAGTCAAGTGAGATTATGGTGCCGGCAGGTGTGCAGCAGGTATTGCTGCATGCCTGTTGTGCTCCTTGCTCTTCTGCTATCGTGGAGTGGATGCTTGCTCATGACGTCCGTCCCACCATATATTATTTCAATCCAAATATCTTCCCTCGTGAGGAGTATGAAATCCGCAAGGAGGAAAGTAAACGGCATGCAGAGAGTCTTGGACTGCAGTGGATTGATGGCGACTACAATCATGAGCAATGGCTGCAGGCTGTCCGAGGACTGGAGGGTGAGCCCGAGCGAGGCTGCCGTTGCCTGCAGTGTTTCACTTTCCGCTTGAAGGCTGCCGCTTTGCAAGCACGACAACTTGGGCTGACCTATTTCACTACGACGCTCGCCTCTTCCCGTTGGAAGAGTCTTGAGCAGATTACCCAGGCAGGCCTGTCTGCCCAGGCTGCCGTTGAAGGAACTGTCTTTTGGGCACAAAACTGGCGCAAGGGTGGCTTGCAGGATCGTCGCAACCAACTGCTCCGTGAGTACAATTTTTATAACCAGCAGTACTGCGGTTGTGAGTTTAGCCAAAGATAAGCGCAAACATGTTTTACCGACAAGGGTTGTTCCCTTCTCCGCCCACGGGAATCCGCCAACAGAATACATCAATAAGGCACGCTTATTTCGAAATAACCGTGCCTTATTGATAATTAACCCTGCCTTATTGCGCAATAAGGCAGGGTTATTGTTATGTTCCGATGTCTTTTTTATAGGAGCTTAGAACTTGTAGCGCAGACCTCCGAGGAAATACTCCAAACTGATGGGTCCCCAATAGTTTAGCTGCTTACCTGTAAACACACCTTTGTAGAACGAACCGATGATATCGGTGTTTGAACCGGCGCCATAGGCGATGCTTACTTCGTTTTTCCATTCTTCTTGGGCATTGACATTCATTGTTGTCATCACAGTGACAATAACCATTAATAAGATTTTCTTCATTATTTTTTTCTATTTAAATACTTTAAACTGATAGCCTTGTTCCTGAAGCCATTCTATAGCCTGAGGAAGGGCAGTACGTAATTTCTCAATACTTTTAACAGAGTCATGAAAAGTAATGATAGACCCGTTGCGGACGTAGTGTTTCACATTGTAAAGCACGTTCGCAGCAGTCATCCATTTGGAGTAGTCGCGTGTGACGAGGTCCCACATGACGATCTTATATTTCCGTGACAACCAGGCATATTGGCTGATACGCATCCATCCGTGGGGCGGTCGCACCAGATTGGTGTGCAGATAGGCATTGGCCTTCTCGATGTTGTAGCTGTAATCGTGGATGGTGTGGCGGAAACCGCTGATGTGGTTGTGCGTGTGGTTGCCGATGCGGTGCCCCTCGGCCACCACACGCTCATAGAGTTCGGGATATTTCCTGACGTTATCGCCCACCATGAAGAACGTCGCCTTAATACCGTATTTCTTTAATACGTCGAGCACGAAGGGCGTCGCCTCTGGTATAGGACCGTCGTCGAAGGTCAAATAGACGGCCTTTTCGCGACGATCCATGCGCCATAGTGCCTTTGGATAAAGCCAGCGCAGCCAGATGGATGGTTGTTCGATAATCATGTTTTATCCTTACCGATAATGTTCACATCGTTTGTGACTACTCGTAGCCGAGGTCACCGCCTTTTTCCTGATAGATAGTGCCGAGGATGGTCAGTTCCTTCATTTGCTTATCGGCCAGCTTGGGGTCAACAATCTGCGTGAGTGCATTCACCTGCTGCAGGATGTAGAAATGCATCAGGCAGTCTTGCTTGGATGACTCGAAGCGGAAATCGGTCAGCGAACAGTACCATTTCATGTACTGTACGGAGTTCTTCCAAAGGTCGTTGATGATAGTCTGCGCCTGCTTCTTCTGTCCCAGCGTGGTCCATGCGCGTGCCATATCGAGCGAGCCGGAGCTGTAGTTGTGGGGCACGTTGTAGGTGGGTATCATCTTCTCCGTGTATTTCAGCACCTCGGTGGCTTTCTTGTCTTTACCTTCGTTCAGCAGTTCGAGTGCCAGCTTGGCCATGGTGCGACGGTGGGTGTAGCACATGCGCATGACGGTCTCGTCGAGATACAGGCCGGGCTTGTCCAGTCCGCCAAACTTGAAGCGGTGCATCACGTTGTCGTAAGTGCGCTCGGTGTCGAAGTTCTTGACGCCTGGAACAGCCTTGCCGTTGACGCTTGTCGTGAATGGGGTGATGCGGTAGGCCAGTCCTTCTGTAATGGTGTTGTCGCCGAGGTTGATGTAGTTGTCGTCACCAACGGAGATGGCCACATAGATAGGACGTGTCCAGTTGCATTCTGCCAGCATTTCGAGAATCATCAGATCACCCTTGTAGAGGGCGCTCTTTCCTTTCAGCGAGATGGTCATGCGGTCGGGAATGGAGTCGCTGGCCATCATCATGCCGCTCTTGCGCACAGCTTCCTTGTCAATGGTCATGTAGAGCGTGTCGGTAGGAATCATGTGCAGGTCGGGATTCTTCGAGCGAACCCAGTATTTCAACACGTTCTTCAACTCAAACGGGTCGTCGCCAAACTGTTGGCGTGCCTCTTCGGGATTCTCGCGGTAGTGTTCGATGACAGCTTGCTTCATGTCAGGCTCCACACGAACATATTCGTTGGTGCCCGAGCAGTATTCTATTCGTTCCCATGAGATGGGCACGCTGGGCGAGTCGTAGGCAGGACGGCGCATCTGGTCGATATACCAGTCGGTTTGCAGATAACTGAGATTGCAGACACGGGCATCTGTGCGCACGCCTTCTACATCCTGATTGTACCAGAGCGGGAAGGTGTCGTTATCGCCGTTGGTATAGATGATGGGGTTATTCTCCTGTTGCAGTGACATGAGGTAGTTTTGGCCGAAGTCACGACAGGTGTAGCGACCCGAACGATCGTGGTCGTCCCAAGTCTGGGAAACCATCTGGACGGGCACCAGGAGACATATGATGCTGACCACGGCGGTCAGGGCGACAGCCAGTTTCTCGCTCTTCACCTTTAATTTCTCCCTTAGCATCTCGATGATGGCTGCCACGCCGATGCCACACCAGATGGCGAAGGCGTAGAACGAGCCGGCGTAGGCATAGTCGCGCTCACGAGGTTGCATGGGTGTCTGGTTCAGATAGATGACGATGGCCAGACCGGTCATGAAGAACAGGAAGAAGACTATCCAGAACTGGCGGATGCCCGTCTGGTCCTTGGCGTTTCCGTGGTGCTTGGCCAACGATTGCCAGAAGAGACCGATGAGTCCCAAGATGAGTGGCAACATGTAGAAGACGTTGTGTCCCTTGTTGTTCTTCAGCTCGTCAGGCAGGTTCTCCTGGTTGCCTAGGCGCCAGTCGTCGAGCCAGTCCCAGCCACTTATCCAGTTGCCGTGTTCCAGTTCGCCGTTGCCTTGCAGGTCGTTCTGGCGTCCGGCAAAGTTCCACATAAAGTAGCGCCAGTACATGAAGTTGCATTGGTAGGAGATGAAGAAACGGAGGTTCTCCAACTGCGACGGCATCTTGACAGTAACCATCTCTCCGCAGCGGTCGAAGGTCTCCTCGTGTCCGCTGATGTCGCCCATCCAACTCTCATAGGCACCCCGATGACTTGAACTGTACATGCGGGGGAAGAGCATGTTCTGGGCATATTTGTATTCGTCCTTGGTGCGGACAACGAAATACTCGTCTTTCTCGTCGGCAGAAGCCTTCTCCTTGCGCTGCCATATCGGGTCGCCGGTGGTCATGACGGGCTTGCAATACTCGCCTTCCTTCTCCAGCGCTACCTGTGAGGTATAGGCAGGACCATAGAACAGTGGGCGCTGTCCATACTGCTCGCGTCCCAGATACTCGCCCAACGTGAAGATGTCCTCAGGTGAGTTCTGGTCCATTGGAGGGTTGGCTGACGAGCGGATTACAATCAGTGCATAAGACGAATAGCCAATCATCAGCATGAGCATGCAGAGCAACGAGGTGTTTTTGATGCGGGCTGAGACGAGGGCGATAGGCTGTTGGCCTTTCACCTTCTTCTTGTAGCCCAGTACATACCAGAGCACAGCCATGACGACAATACCTATCATCACGGCTCTCCATCCATGGCCATAGAAGGGAATGCCCAACATGGCGACAGACAGGATGAAGGCGATGTTCTGGCGCTTCTCGTTGACGTCACGATGAGTTTCGTAAATGGCCCAGATGATAATGCCGATTAGGAGGAAGAGATAGATGATCTCTCCCGTGTTGAAAGGACAGCCTAGGATGTTGACGAACAAGAGCTCGAACCAGCCTCCCACCTGCACGATGCCTGGCACTACGCCATACAGCACGGCAGCCAGGATGACTACCGACAGAAAAAGGGCAAACAACGAGCCCTTCAGGTCGCGTTTCGGGTCGTCGGTAGGGAACTTGCGATAATAGTAGACCAACACGATAGCCGGAAGACACAACAAGTTCAGTAGGTGGACACCAATGCTGAGTCCGGTCATGTACATAATCAGTACCAGCCATCTGTCGGCATGGGGCTGGTCAGCCTGATCTTCCCATTTCAGGATCAGACAGAAGACGACAGCCGTGAACGCAGAGGAATAGGCATACACCTCACCCTCGACAGCCGAGAACCAGAAGGTGTCGCTGAACGTGTAGATGAGGGCGCCAACCATTGCAGAACCCTCGATGGCTATCAGCTTGGCGGTAGTCAACTCGCTCCAATCCTTTATCAACAGTCGTCTGACAAGATGCGAGATGGTCCAGAACAGGAACAGAATGGTGGCTGCCGAGAGCAACGCACTCATCATGTTGACCATGCGGGCAACCTGTGAGGGGTCTGATGCAAACTGTGAGAAAAGATTGGCTGTCAGCATGAAGAAAGGAGCACCTGGCGGGTGTCCTATTTCCAATTTATAGCCTGTAGAGATAAATTCCGGACAATCCCAGAAAGATGCTGTTGGCTCAATGGTGGAGCAGTACACGAAGGCAGCAATGGCAAACGTCAGCCAGCCTAAGATGTTGTCCACAAGTCTGTATTGTTTCATTCTTTATTTTGTATAATTAATGCTGTTCCAAGTTGCAAAGATAATAAATAATACGAAGAGTGAGGGAGTAGTGGCGTGGAATTTAAATTATATTAGTAATTGTGCCCCGTAAATCAAGATGATATAACGTAGAAACTTGCCTATGGCAATGCTGCTTAGCGAGATGGGGATGTTGGCGCGCATGAGGCCTAGGACGATGGTTATCGCGCTGCCTAAGATGGGGACAAAGGCAAAAAAACCCATCCACGCGCCTCTTCCCGCCATGAAACGGCTGGCACGGTCGAGGTCTTTCTGCTTCACGTGAAGATAGCGTTCTATCCACTCCTTTTTCCCCATACGCCCTATGAAGTAGTTGAACATTCCGCCTGCTACGTTGCCTATGGTGCCGTAGATAATCAGTCCCCATGGGTCTAGTCCTGCAGCCAGCAGCCCGGTCATCACCGCTTCGCTTGAAAAGGGGAAGAACGAGCCTGCTACGAAGGCTGTGACGAACATACCCCAATAGCCATAGCTGATCAAGAGCGATATTATATAGTCCATAAATTATAGCCTGTGAGAAGTAATATCAGGACGGTCATCACATAGCAAAAAATGTCGTCATGCTTGTGGGTGCTCAACGTAACATAATGGGCCGCAAGGGGTGCAATATTGACCGTCATGATGCGAATCAGCATGTTATAGTGCTGAGGCTGGATGAAAATGAACAGTCCCGTCAGCACTGCAACCCAGATGAATAGCGCATAATACATTCGGGTGCGAATACTGTCGTTGAAAATCTGACATATAAAATGAAAAGAGCTGATCAACCAAATGATTAATAACAGGATGAGGTAGGACAGTTGACCAATGGAAAGCAACGAGAGGTCGAAGGGTTTGGAGAAATCAGCCAACGGCAGGAAGTGTTGAGCGAAGACCTCCACTTTGTCTTGATAGAGTAGCCAGCAGGATGCAAACCAATAGGGGGTCAGGAATCCCAGCAGGGAAGCCCCCCAAGTTCGCACCGACCATGACATCAGATTCGTCTTCATCAGAATCCAGAACAAGGGGATGTAATAGAGCAGATGGACATATCCGAAACTGGCTATGCCAAGTGCCGCAAAGCCGTAATAGGTCTTCCCAACTGCATTCTCTTCTTGATAGCTGGTGAAAAGGAAGAGATAGCACAATACATATAAGAGAGTAATCGCCCATCCTGTTAGGGAGAAAAACAGAAAACTGGCGCAGCAGGTCAGCAAAATAAAGATACAGCTGACCATTCGCGAGTAAATGCGGATGAGCACACAGATATTGTTGAGCTGCATCAAGAGAATGGTCGTCAGCACAAAGCCGGCAAACTGGAGCCAGTATTGTTGATGCTGTATGAATCCACCCAGGAGACCTATGATGATAGCGTATAGCGCAGCCACCGGCAACGCTAGTCTGCTTGTAGCAATTCTGTTTTTTAGCGATTTTCTCATTTAAAGGTCTGCACCGATGTCGCGACGGAAATACTTGTCAGTAAACTGAATCTTCTGTGCTTCAATAAACGATTTTTGGAGAGCTTCAGCCTTGTTCTTACCATAGGAAGACACGGCGATGACGCGTCCTCCGGCCGTTACTACCTGGCCGTCTTTCAGGGCCGTTCCGCTATGGAACACGATACTTCCTTCCACCTGGTCGATGCCACTGATAGGATAGCCCTTCTGATAGGCTTGTGGATAACCTCCAGAAACCAGCATGACACAAACAGCTGCGCGCTCGTCGAAGACAATCTCTCGGCGGTCGAGATCGCCTTGGGCCACGCCTTCAAAGAGGTCTACAATGTCAGATTTCAGGCGCAGCATGACGCTCTCGGTTTCGGGATCGCCCATTCTGCAATTATACTCGATGACCATCGGTTCTCCCTTGACGTTGATCAGTCCAAAGAAGATAAATCCCTTGTAGTCAATCTGTTCGGACTTTAAGCCGTCGACAGTAGGACGGATAATGCGGTCTTCCACTTTCTGCATCCACTCCTTGGTGGCAAAAGGGACAGGTGTGACAGAACCCATACCGCCTGTGTTTAGGCCGGTGTCGTGCTCGCCGATACGCTTGTAGTCCTTGGCCTCAGGCAAAATCTTGTAGTGGTTGCCATCTGTGAGGACGAAGACGGAACACTCGATACCGCTGAGAAACTCCTCGATAACCACTCGGCTCGATGCGTTGCCGAACATGCCGCCCAGCATCTCCCTAAGTTCTTTCTTGGCTTCGTCCAGGGTTGGCAGAATAAGTACTCCCTTGCCTGCGCAAAGTCCGTCGGCCTTCAAGACATAGGGTGCTTCCAGCGTCTCTAGGAATGCAATGCCGTCTTCTACGTGCTCACCGTCGAAGGTGGCGTAGCGGGCTGTCGGAATGTTGTGACGCAGCATGAATGACTTGGCAAAGTCTTTGGAACCTTCCAGTACGGCTCCTTGCTTGGATGGACCGATAACGGGAATGGCTTTGGTGCGCTCGTCTGCCTTCATGTCGTCGTATATGCCCTTGACCAACGGGTCCTCAGGACCTACCACCACCATATCGATATGCTCTTTTACGCAGAATTGCTTGATGGCTTCGAAATCGTCGGCCTTGATGGCGACGTTCTCTCCGGCATTTGCTGTGCCTGCATTACCTGGTGCAATAAAGAGTTTCTCGCATTTCTTACTCTGTGCAATCTTCCATGCTAGGGCGTGTTCACGTCCGCCGCTGCCTAATAATAATATCTTCATGACTTTGTCAATTAATTATAGTTTCCCTTGTTCACCTAAATATGAGTCCTTGAATCCTAAGAAATAAAGCACACCATCTAGTCCGATGGTGTTGATGCTTTGCTCGGCGTTGGCCACCACGCGGGGTTTCGCATGGAAGGCAATACCCAAGCCTGCCTCTGATATCATGGGCAGGTCGTTGGCTCCGTCGCCTACAGCAATGGTCTGTGCCAGGTTGACCTTCTCAACTTGGGCAATCAGTTTGAGCAGTTCTGCCTTGCGGTGTCCGTCGACAATTTCGCCTACGTAGCGTCCCGTCAACTTGCCGTTTTCGTCAATCTCCAACTCATTGGCATAGACATAGTCGATACCATATCGACGTTGTAGGTATTCGCCAAAGTAAGTGAATCCGCCGCTTAGTATGGCAATCTTGTAGCCACATGTCTTTAAAATGTTCATCAGTCGGTCAACACCCTCGGTAATGGGCAGGTGCTCGGCAATGTCTTGCATTACGCTGACGTCCAGTCCTTTCAAGAGAGCGACACGACGTGTAAAACTCTCCTTGAAGTCTATCTCGCCTCGCATGGCACTCTCAGTGATGGCTTTGACCTCGGCACCAACGCCGTTGCGCTCAGCCAGTTCATCGATACACTCCGTTTGGATAAGGGTGGAGTCCATATCGAAGCAAATCAAACGGCGCATTCTACGGAACATGTCGTCGCGTTGGAAAGAGAAGTCTATCTCCATTTCTTGCGATAGTTTCATCAACTTCGACTGCATCTCCTGTCTGTTGATGGGCTCTCCACGGAGTGAGAACTGAATACAGGCTCTCACGTGTTTAGTGGAGTTTACGATGCTCTTACGACCTGTCAGTCGGAGAATGGAGTCAATATTCAGTCCCTGGTCAGCTAGGATGCGGGTGGCAGCCTCTATCTGTCGCGCCTCCAACTGTCGTCCCAGTACCATCAGGATATAGCGGTTCTTACCTTGGTGGTTTACCCAGTCTTCATACTCTTCGTCGCTGATGGGTGAAAACCCGATGTTCACCCCTAGTTCCGTTGCCTTGAAGAGCAGTTCCTTCATCGCCAGTCCTGATTTCATTTCATCCATGCGAATGAGGATGCCCAGCGATAGGGTGGAGTGGATATCAGCTTGTCCAATGTCCAGTATTTGAGCATCGTAGTTGGCCAAGATACCCATGACGGAAGCCGTCAGTCCGGGACGGTCCTGTCCTGTGATGCGGACGAGTATTTGCTCTTTTTTCATATTGGTAGTTATCTAGTCCTACAGCCTTACTAGTTTATTTTAAAAAGTCCTCGAAATACTGCGTGATACGCTCATGCAAGTGAACGCTTGCGTGGCCTCGCATGTTATGCTCCTCGCCAGGGTAGGCAAAGAAGTCTGGCTGGGTACCTGCTTTGACACAGGCGTCGAGAAACGACAGGCAATGCTGGGGAACCACCGTGTTGTCATTGTATCCCGTGATAATCTGTAATTTGCCTTTCAGGTTCTTTGCTTTGTCGAGCAACGAGATCTTGGCATAGCCCTCTGGGTTGGTCTCTGGCGTGTCCATGTAACGCTCGCCATACATCACCTCATACCATTTCCAATCGATGACGGGACCGCCTGCCACACCCACCTTGAAAACGTCGGGATAGTTCAGCATGAGCGAGATAGTCATGAAACCGCCAAACGACCATCCATGAACGCCTAGGCGCTGCATGTCGATAAAGGGTAATGTCTTCAAGTATTCCACTCCTTTCATCTGGTCCTGCATCTCAATCTGCCCTAGTTGGCGGAATGTGGCTTGTTCAAAATCGCGTCCGCGATTCTCGGAACCTCTGTTGTCCAGAATGAAGACGATATAGCCTTTCTGAGCCATGTAGGTCTCCCACGAGCGACTGTACCAATGCCAGGCAGCTTCCACGTTATGGGCGTGTGGACCACCATAGACATAAACAACCGTAGGATATTTCTTGGTGATGTCGAAGTCGTGCGGCTTTACCATGCGATAGAATAGGTCGGTTGTGCCGTCGGCAGCCTTGATAGAACCACACTCAAAGATGGGTTGCACATAGTCTTTCCAAGGGTCTTCGGCGGTCAGTAAGCGGGTGCCCTTTCTTCCGTCCACGGGCAGCACGTTGAGGTTGAAGGGCTGCGTGGGAGCCGAGTGGCGGTCAATCACGAAACTACCTGATACTGACAATTCACCATGATGTACGCCATCGTCCGATGTCAGTTGCGTCATTTTTCCACTTCTGATATTGACACTATATAGCTGTCGGTGTAGCGGATGATACTTGTTGGCTTCGATGATGATGCTTTTTTGTTTGGCGTTAAACCCTAACACGTTAAGGACTACCCAGGGACCACTCGTGAGTTGCTTTAGCAGTTGACCATTTGTGTTGTACAGATAGATGTGGTTGTATCCGTCGCGTTGGCTTTGCATAATGAACTTGCTGTCGTCCCAGGGCAGGAACTGGATGGGATGCAGGGGTTCAACGTATTTCTCGCTGGTTTCGCGGTAAATCTCAGCCAACTTATTGCCGGTCTGGGCGTCATAACTGACCAGGCGGCAATCGTTCTGGTCGCGGTTCAGTTCGAACAGATAGATGGTCTTGGCATCGGTAGACCAGGCAATGTTTGTGAAATAGCGGTCCTTGGGGTCGCCGGCTTTAAGATAGACCGTTTTGTCTATATTCAAGTCATAAACGCCTATGGTGACCTCGTGACTGGTCATGCCCGCCATGGGATATTTGTCTGGCTCGTAGGTTGCCTCACGAGGGAAGATGTCCACCTGCGGATAGTCAGCAACCATCGACTGGTCCATGCGATAGAAAGCCAGACGCATTCCGTCAGGACTCCAAAAAGTCCCTTTCTGGATGCCGAACTCATTGCGATGAACACTCTGTCCATAGACAATTTCACGGCTGCCATCGGTAGTCAGCTGGTGCTCCGTTCCCTTGGCGTCAGCCACATATAGCTGATGGCCCTTGACGTAGGCTGTAGCCTTAGAAACCTCATTCCAGTCATTGGCGATCTGTCCAGAGATGCTGTCTTGCCAAACCACCTCGTGAGTTTTGAAGTTCAGCAATAGGAAAGACTTCTTGTTGCCCAAAGCGACAAGAGGCTGGTCAGGGTAGGGAAATGATGCGCTGGACAGCACTCGTACATGAAACATGTCGTCGCTTTTGAGCCATCTATTCACCTCGTCAAGTGTGAAGAGCTTTGTCTCCTTGCCTGTCTTCTTGTCAACAAGATAGCATTCCTCTACGTCAGTCCGTATCAGTTCGTCGCCCCACCATGTCAGCCATTTGTTCTCATGCTGCAAGCGATGGTAGTCCTTACCGCCGAAGTTCAGTTCTTCCAAGGTGAATAGTTTGTCCTGTGCACTCATACTTGACATAAGGGACAATAGAAAAAGCAACAGCTTAATCCTCTTCATGGTCGAATCTCCTGTCTTTCTTGTTGAAATCGCGGTTTTTCTTGAAGGGTTTCTTACCTCCGCTACGGTCGAAACGCTCGTGACCACCCCAGTTGCGGTTCTCTTTACGAGGTTCCTTGGGACCTTTGCTGTCTTTACGTTCTAGAGAGCGGAACTTGAACGAACGAATGTCAGCCTCGGCATTTTCCTCCTGTTCGTCGAGCCGCTTTTTGAATTCACGGTTTTGCTTGAAACGGCGTTTCTCTGCCATTTGACGTTTCTCCTCTTCGGTCTTGACAATGCCACCCTCAGAGCGGAAGTCCTTCATCTTACCGTCGAAAATCTGGTATTTGCGGAACTCGCATTCTAGACTGCCATTGAAGACGGGTATCTTGATGCTGGGCTTCAAGCCAATCTGGTCGAAACACTCTTCGCGATAGCTGAGAATCCAGGCGTCATTGTTCATGAACTGGTGCTTTAAGCGCTCTCCAATCATCTTATATGTCCCCAGCAGGTCAGGGGTTGAAATGCGCTCTCCATAGGGTGGGTTGGTCACCATGATACTCTTCTGATTGGGCTGTGTGAAGTTCTTGAAGTCCTTCTCTTCAATGGTGATGTCGCTGGTCAGTCCGGCAGCCTTCACGTTCAGACGAGCTGTGTTGACAGCCTTGATGTCAACGTCGTAGCCATAGATGTGATGATGGAACTCGCGTTCGTGCGAGTCGTCGTTATAGATCTCGTCGAAGAGGTCAGCGTCGAAATCGGCCCATTTCTCGAATGCAAACTCCTTGCGGAATAAGCCGGGAGCCATATTGCGGGCAATAAGTGCAGCCTCAATGAGCAAGGTTCCGCTGCCACACATAGGGTCGATGAAATCGGTCTCTCCCTGCCATCCCGTCATCAGAATCATACCTGCTGCCAGGACCTCGTTCAAGGGGGCTTCAACAGACTCCTGACGATAGCCTCTGCGATGAAGGCTCTCTCCGCTGGAGTCAAGTGACAGCGTGCATTTGTCTTCTGCAATGTGTATATTCAGTCGGATATCTGGATTGGCCACGCTGATATTAGGGCGCTTGCCAGTCTTCTCACGGAACTGGTCGACAATGGCGTCTTTCACCTTATAGGCAACGAATTTCGAATGTCTGAATTCTTCTGAGAATACAACGGAGTCGACGGCAAACGTCTGGTCTAGTCCGATATGTTCCTCCCAATTGATATCCTTCACGCCTTCATAGACATCGTCGGCAGACAATGCTTTGAAGTGTTTGATGGGTTTCAGAATACGAATAGCTGTATGTAATTGGAAATTGGCGCGGTAGAGCATCTCCTTGTCACCGGTGAACGAAACCATTCGACGGCCTATTTGCACGTCGTTAGCGCCCAATTGCGTCAGTTCTTTCGCCAAGACGGGTTCCAATCCCATAAAGGTCTTGGCGATGATCTCAAATTGTTGTGTCATTATGTAATCGTATGTGAAATATGGTGCAAAGTTAGTGTAATCCGCTCAAATCACAAAATAAATATGAATTTATTTTTGCTAATCCAAATCTTTTGTGTAACTTTGCGCACATTCTGATGATAAGACTCATGTTAGCAGTAAGTGCCATATTCCTTTTTGATTGGAATATCTTTCAACGATTAGACATCTTGGCCTGGGTGATAGGAATCCCTGTCATCGTGGCTGCGCTTGTGTGGCTATATGTTCAGCGCAAGCAGACAGCCTTGTTGCGTGAGGAATTGTCGCAACTGACCAAAATCAAGCGCCACCCCATTGAGTATGAACTAGTGCTGAAGACGATGAAACTTGCTATCTGGCGAATGGATGTGGCTACGCGTGTCGTAACCTTTGATTGTGACTATCGTGATGCTACTGATTCCATCGTTTTCCCTTCAGGTGCAAAGCTTGATGATGTCGTCAACATGATGATGCCGGCTTATGTTGATCATTTCGTGAAGAGTGCGAACGAATTGATAACGGGCAGGACTGACCAGGTGCACGGACAATACGAGATGCGCATCCCCCATACTGATCGTGTTTATTGGAGCGAGACATATGCTGCCATTGAGAAACGCGATTTGAAAGGCAACCCTCTGACCGTTGTGGGTACTACGATTCGTATTGACAGGCAGAAACAAGCTGAGCGCGAGTTGATAGATGCTCGTAACCACGCGGAAGAGAGTGACCGTATGAAAACCGCTTTTCTGGCAAATATCAGCCATGAAGTGCGTACGCCGTTGAATGCCATTGTGGGTTTTAGCAATGTGCTACCAATGGTTAAAAATGAAGAAGAACGTTCCCAGTTGATTACGCTCATTCAAGAGAACAATGCCCAACTATTGCGCTTGTTCGATGACCTTGTCCACATGTCAAAGCTCGAGGCTGGTGGGGGGACCGTCAAAAAGACACGTTTCAAGGTCAAGACGCTATTGGCAGAAATCATGGAGGAATATTCGCAGCATGTGGATGCCAGTCATGTGACACTTTTCATCGCCCATACTGATTCGGCATTGGAGGTATTTACTGATCGCGACCGACTGGCAGAGATCCTCCGTCAGTATGTTGACAATGCTGTGAAGGCAACAACGGAGGGAGAGATCGTGATAGGCGCCGAGAAGCAAGAACTCATGTTGCATGTATGGGTGAAGGATACAGGAAAGGGTATTCCAGAGGAACACTTGAACGAGCATCTCTTCGAACGTTTCGTCAAAGTTGACGAATTCGTACCAGGAACAGGTATTGGACTGAGCATTTGTCGCAGTATGGCGCTGAGTCTTGGAGGCAAGGTGGGCATGAAGTCAGCATTGGGCGAAGGTTCGCTATTCTGGGCTGACATTCCTATTGAGTGATAGTATTATTATAATATAAGGTACGCGACTGTACTTTAAGAAAAGATTGTGAAGACATTGAAAAGAATTGTATTTTTTATTTTGTTATTAGTTGCTGTCCTGCCCCTTCAGGCGCAGGATGTCATTCGTGGTCATATTGTTGATGAGGCTACTGGCGAGAACCTCGCTTTTGCCAGCGTGCAATATAAGCATAATAAGTTGGCTGCTATTTCCGACCTTCAAGGACGTTTTATTATCCGTAAGTTGAAAGGAGGGAAATTGGTAATCAGCGTAATGGGTTACAAGTCACGAACCATTGATGTGACCGATGATACCAAAAACCTCTTCATATCGCTGAAACAAGATACTAAGCAGTTGAAGGAGGTTACTGTTAAGGCGAAACGCTCGCGCTATCGTCGTAAAGGCAATCCCGCTGTTGAATTGATGCGGAAGGTGATAGAGAAAAAGAAACAGACAGACTTGGCCAATAAGGATTTCTATCAGTATACCAAATACCAGAAGTTGACGCTTGCATTAAACGATATCAATCCTGAGGCCCTGAAATCACCCAGATTCAAGAAGCACCAATGGCTGGCTGACCAGGTGGAGTTGAACGAGCAGACGGGAAAACTGATATTGCCTGCCAGCGTCGATGAGACGGTTTCACAGAAGATTTACCGACGGAAACCCTTCGATGAAAAAACGATTATCAAGGGACAAAAATCATCAGGTATTAACGATTTCTTTCAGACTGGTGACATTCTGAACGTCGTTTCGAAGGACGTCTTCACTGACGTCAACATCTACGATGATCAGGTGCGCCTCCTGCAGCACCCCTTCACCTCGCCTATCGGTAGCGGAGCCATCTCTTTCTATCGCTACTATATCGAGGACACGGTGGCTGTTGATCGTGACAGCTGTATTCACGTCCACTTCCTGCCCAACAACCAACAGGATTTCGGATTCCGTGGAGACCTGTATATCTTGAAAGACTCGTCCTATCAGGTCAAGAGGTGCGAATTGATACTGCCCAACCGTACCGACGTTAATTTCGTGGAGAACATGAAGTTAGTACAGGAGTTTACTAAGTTGCCTACTGGCGAATGGGTGCTCACCGTCGACGATATGATCGTTGAGTTGGTGCTCTTCGATTTCATTCAGAAAGGTGTTGCTATTCGTAGCACGCGCCTATCCGACTACTCCTTCGACGAAATACCTGACAGATTGTTCCGAGGAAAGGCTAAGACGGTTGTTGATCCCGATGCGCGCATGATGGATGAAGCCTTCTGGCAGAAAAGCCGTAAGGTGGAACTGACAAAAGGTGAAGGCAAGATGGACAGTTTCTTGAAGGGTATGAAGAGTATGGGAGGATTCAAATGGGCTCTATGGACTTTGAAGTTGTTGATAGAAAACTACGTGGAAACGGCAGAGAAGAGCAAAATTGACATTGGTCCCATCAGCAGTATGATCAGTACCAACTTCATCGATGGGTTACGCACCCGTCTGAGTGCGCAGACTACAGCCAACCTTCATCCACACCTGTTTGTCAAAGGTTTCGTGGCACGTGGTTGGAAGAGCCATAATACCTATTATAGCGGAGAACTCACCTGGGCACTAAACAAGAAGAAATACTTGCCTGATGAGTTTCCCAAGCGAAACATCTCGTTTCTGTCAACCTACGACGTGATGTCGCCTTCTGACAAGTTCCTATCAGTAGACAAGGATAACTTGTTTACTGCCCTGAGATGGGCTAAGGTGGATGCCATGATGTTCTACAAGCGCCAGAAACTCACTTTCGAGCGTGAAGAAGACTGGGGCTTCCGCACGCTGCTAAGCATTAAGACGGAAGAGAATGAGGCCGCAGGAGCGATGCATTTCATTCCCCTCAGTCAGCAGAATGATATCCGCTTCCGGACTACCGAGTTACGTGCTGAGCTAGAATATCAGCCAGGAGCACTTTTTGTCAACACGAAACAGCGGCGATTGAAGGTTAACCGCGAGGCTCCGGTGCTAACGCTCAGCCACACGATGGGTATCAGTGGATTCCTTGGTGGCGACTACACCTATCATTATACCGAAGCAAGTATCTTTAAACGCATTTGGCTCAATAGTTGGGGACGCATTGATTTCTATACCCGTGGCGGTGTTCAATGGAGTCAAGTTCCTTTCCCTTTGCTATGTATGCCTGCTGCCAATATGTCGTATATCAGTCAGAAGCAGACATTTAACTTGTTGAAAAACATGGAGTTCCTTAACGACCGTTTTGTCAGCCTAGACCTAAGCTGGGACATGCAGGGCAAGATACTTAATCGTATTCCGCTTATTCGCAAGTTGCGTTGGCGCGAGTACATCGGTGTGCGCACTCTGTGGGGAACTCTGTCTGACAAGAATAATCCTTACGTTGCCGAGAATGCTAACAGTGACGTGTTGATGGCTTTCCCTGAGAACTCCTATCTGATGAACGGCAAGGTGCCTTATTGGGAGATCTCTTTGGGCGTTCGCAGCATCTTCCGCTTCTTTCAGGTTGAGTATGTGCGCCGCATGAACTATAACGACCATTCGCATGGCCATAAGAATAGTGTTCGCTTTGGCTTTACCATGATGTTTTGAGTATTTTTTTACTACAATTCCTTCTAGCAACGATTATTCTATGAGCTAAGAAACAATCCTTAGATGTTAAACCGCTATTCGCGTGGCTCGGGTGGTAGTGATATCAGCAGACTGAAGTGGAGAAAATAAAAAAAGCTAAGTATATCTCACGACATTCTTAGCTTCTGTTTTCTAACTAACTTATTATCAACTATTCATTACTCAATCAACTATTCATTACTCTTTTCTCAATTTTAACCTAAACACGATGCAAAGATAAGTACTTTCCTTATATCTTCATACAAAAATGCGTAAAAAAACAACGTAAACGTTTGCGGTTTGTTACTTTTTTGCTATCTTTGCTCCCAATAAGTGATAGAAGAGTATGATTAACAAGAAGCATCATCGTACATCGCTCAAGGATTTGGCTAAGGAATTAGGTGTTAGCATTGCCACCGTTAGTCGAGCTCTTCGTGGCTCCTCCGAGATCGGGCAGGAGATGCAACAGCGTGTCAAGGATTTGGCTAAACGGATGAACTATCGGCCTAACCCCTTTGCCCAGAGTCTGCGCAAAGAGGCACCCAAAATTATTGGAGTCGTTGTGCCCAATTTGGTCACCCACTATTATGCTGCCGTACTGGATGGTATCGAGGACGAAGCCCGTCGCGAAGGGTACAGCGTGATATGCGCCAATAGCCATGAGCATGTAGAAGACGAGTGTCAGGCTGTTGAAATGTTCATCAGCATGCACGTTGAAGGCATTATCGCATGTCTGGCACAAAACACTGTCGACTACAGTCATTTTGAGGAAATCTCCGATATGGGCATCCCTCTTGTTTTCTTTGGACGGACCTGTCTTTCCGACCGCTTTTCTAGCGTGACAGCCAATGGCGACGAAGCGGCTCAGATGGCTACCCAGCATCTGATAGATACCGGCAGTAGGCACATCGCCTTTATCGGAGGCCCTAACCACCTTGATATGGTACGTCGACGTAAGCATGGCTATCTAGAAGCCTTGCGCGAGAACCATATTGATATAGACCGCAATCTTGTGGTCTGTGACAAGATAGATTATGATATCGCTTTGCAGTCTGTCGAGCGCCTGCTCAGCCTGCACAATCCCCCAGATGCCATTCTTGCTTTCAATGATATCATTACCTTTGCCGCCTTCGCCGCCATCAAGAATAAAGGACTGCGCATTCCTGCGGATGTCGCTCTAATTGGCTTTACCGATGATCGTCATGCCGCCTATGTAACCCCTCGTATGTCGGCCATCGAAGATCAGTCTCGTCTGATGGGTATTACCGCATGCCAGTTGCTGTTGAAGAACATTAATGGAGATTCCAAGGTCTACAAGAAAATTGTTCCCCAGCAGCTCGTCATCCGCGAAACATCCGCGAAGAAGTGACCTCTTTTTGAAGAAAATGTTTGGATAATTTGTTGAATCGTTGTACCTTTGCAAGCAATACAATGTCACCATGCATGCTTAGAGTGAATATACAAAGGCTATGTTTGTTCGCATGCATTCTATTATTATTAGTGCTGATGAGTGCATGCGGTGATTCCCTGAAGGAATTCTTTAATCCGTCAGACGACGATTTCGTTGTCAGTCCGTTAGCCGAGACATTGGGCTTTTCAAAGGAACGTCCGTTAGTAATGGGTATGAACACAAGTTACGCTCCCTTGCAATATGTTGATGGACGAGGCACTCCCAGTGGCTATGACGTTGAGTTCACAAAAAAACTATTGGAGCGCATGGGTATCCCATATACGTTCTCGCCGAACCATTGGGACAAAATGTCCCCAGGCATTATTGAAGGAAAATACGACATGGGTCTCTTAGTCTACTCTCCTTATCGTAAGGAGTTGACGAACTATTCGCAGGCCGTTTTCCGCATGTACTACCAGATTGTATATCGCAAGAATGATTATTCCACCTTTGACTTCCGTCACTTGAAAGACAAGGAGATTGCCTATATGAAATCCCGTCCCATTGGACTGATGCTCAAGAAAGAGCATGCTAAGGATATGCCTATTACCGATCTGAGCAAGGCTTTCCGTGATTTGGCAGATGGAAAGTACGACGGAGTGATATGTTATAGGTTCCAGGCTCAATATAATATAGATTTGCTCAATCTGCGCGGTCAGTTACAAACAGAGGAACTCTCGCTCGAGCCCCGAGAGTACTGCTATGCCAGCCATGACCCACGACTCATCAAGGCTATCAATGAAGAGCTGATTCGCATGGAGCGCGAGGGTGTCATCGACGAGGTGTATGGCGATAATGTCTTAACACAGTTTGGCGCAATCAAGATACCACGCTGGGTGTGGGTTTTGCTCATCCTGTTGGTTTTTCTCTTCCTCCTCATTTTCAGTATCAATCGGTATCGGTTCAGCAAACGATTGCAAAAGGCTTACGATGCATTGCTTGTTGCTAACGAACGCGCCAATGAGTCGACACGGATGAAAAGCCAGTTTATTAAGCAGATATCCCATGAAATACGCACGCCGTTGAATATCCTCAGCGGGTTCACTCAGCTCATCACCTCTTCTGGCATCCAATTGTCGGAGGCTGACCAGGACGAGGCTAGGACGGAGATAGTCAAGAGTACAGACCGTATCACTGGGTTAGTTAATAAAATGCTAGAACTGTCAGACATCAGCAGTCAGGCCGTTTTGGAGCGGAAAGACCTCGTTAACGCCTTGCAGGTTGCCCAACAGGCTGCTATAAATACCTCCATCACCGATGTTGCTCATGTGGAGTTCACCCTGAAACAAGAGGAGGGTGCCGATGTAACATTCGCTACCGACAAACGGGCTGCAGTTCGCATTTTGGAACTCTTGCTTGACAATGCCATCAAATTCACTTGTCCGACAAAGGTCGCCCTGTCAGAAGGAGGTTGTGTCAAACAACAAGTAACACTTGTCGTCGGTTCCGATGCCGATACCGTTCAGTTTGCCGTCGAAGACACTGGTATTGGTATTCCTGCCGACGAAGCTGAACATATCTTTGATGAGTTTGTACAATTGGATGAGTATTACAACGGCACAGGTATTGGACTGACCGTTGCCCGTAGTCTTGCCCGACGACTTGGGGGAGACGTCAAACTGGATACGACTTGCACCGACCGCACTCGCTTCGTAATTACTCTTTTAGCATAAAAATGAATTCAGTCAGCATAAAACAAACTACAAGTATACTCCTTATTTGTCTTCTATGGGGGGTATGCCTGCATACGGCAAAAGCCCAAGACATTACCAATGCGCAGATTGAGCAACTAAAAAAAGAGATGTATCATCAATTCAATGTTGACGACTTTGAAGGACTAAGAAAAACAGTCAAACAACTGAAGGAAGAATGTGCCAGCGTTGGGGACTACAAGACCTACTACAAAGCATGGGGCAACGAAATCATCAAAATTAAGGCACACATAGGTCGCCCACAGGCCATGAAGGAAATCAATGCATTGCGTGACTTTGCCATACAACACGATCACAAGTTCGGACTTTATACAGCAACCTACACCACCGCTTACATATTGGGGCAGATTAACGACAGGCAAGGGGCCAAAGTAAATTATTTGAAAGCTGCCGACTATCTGAAACGATATTTTCCTGATGAAAGCACCGCTCCCATATACGTCTCTCTGAGTTCGCTCACACTATCAGAGAAAAAGGATACGACGGCCATCCGGTTCGCCGAGGTAGCGCTCAAAGACCCACAAATAACGCCTACCCACCGCTATATGGCAAGATGCTGTATCTGTATCGCCTGGGGATGGATCGGCAATGTGGAAAAGTTTGACGAGGCGTATGCCAAGTTGAAAGCGATAAAGGCTCCTCCCAAGGAACATGCCAGAACACTGACCGTAGAAATTTTCCGCGCCCATCTGCACGGACAACATGACGAGGCAATCAAGCTGGCACACCAATTCAAAAGTCGTCAAAACTATCTTCTGTATGTCTACAAAACGTACGAATGGGCTGGCGATTACAAAAAGACTTTTTATGCCTTTAAAGATTATAGATGGTACCTCGACTCTGTGAACAACAGGGATTTGAGGCAACAGGCACAGTTGTACCACTCGGAACTGGATGTTGCACGAGCAGAGAACGAATCGAAAGAGCTCCGACTGGCCAACAAGCGGCTCAAATTGGAACACATGGCGCATGAGTTGGAAAATGAACGTCTGGAAGTGGAGGCTGCAAAGCTGAAACTGCAAAATACCAATATAGAATTATCGAATGCTGCCATCAAACTAAAGAACGACAGTTTCCAGCAGCAGACTCAACATGCCAAACTGAACGAAATCAAGTCGCGCATGGAAGCCCAACAGCAATCGGAACATGCCCACCACATCTTGATTGTTGCGGCCTCTATTATTGCACTCATAACAATTGCCTACCTGCTGTTCTTCCTCTACCGACGTCATCGTCAGATGAAGCGACTGGAAAGCATGAATGCTCAACTACAGACAGCATACGACCAACTGGAGAAGACTACTACGGCAAAGGAACGCATAGAAAGCGAACTACGCATTGCTCGTGATATCCAGATGAGTATGCTTCCACAGGTGTTCCCACATCGCAGCGACTTCCAACTGTATGCTCGCATGACACCGGCCAAGGCTGTAGGCGGCGATCTCTACGACTTCTTCCTGCAGGACAACCTGCTATACCTCTGCATCGGTGATGTATCGGGCAAGGGAGTGCCTGCGTCCATGTTCATGTCGGTAGCCGTCAAATTGTTCCGTACATTTGCTTTGGAAGGTTATTCCCCTGTTGAGGTGGCTACCAGAATGAATGAGAGTCTGGCTGCCGACAACGAGAACGGTATGTTTGTCACAATGTTCATTGCCACCGTCGACCTGAAGACGGGACGCATGAACTACTGCAATGCCGGTCATAACCCTCCGCTACTGGATGGCGAGTTCATGACTGTAGAGCCGAATGCTCCCCTCGGATTATGGCAGGAACTAGAGTTTGTCGAAGAGCATCAGAATTCCATCAAGGGCAGGTGTCTGTTTCTATACACCGATGGAATCACGGAAGCTGAGAATGAGCACAAGGATCAGTACGGTGAAGACAGAATGCAGGAACTGTTGAAGAAGAACTTACACAGGAGTGCCCATCAGACGATAGACAGCATCCATGAGTCTGTATCACAATTCGTTGGAAAAGCAGAGCCCAGTGACGATATCACTAAACTCTGCTTGAAACTTATCTGAAAATATCTTCCTTTAGAGCTGAATGCTGACGGCTTTACCGTTGTACTGTACCAGTTTTCCTTCCGGATTCTCCATATTCAGCGCTTTTGGTTGCTCTCTCGTAATGAGCACCACGTTGAAGCGACGCTGCTTCAGCATACCATTGAACTGTCCGTTACGCTTGCCGAAGGTAATCGTCTTCGAAGAATCGTCATAGGTAATGTCAATTGTTGCATACTTGCCTTTCTCGTAGTTATAGTTCACCCCTTCATCCTCATATAGCATGAACTGTCCATCCTTGCCGGCATAGACGTAGAGGTTGATGAGCTCGGCAGGCTTCTCGTCACTATACTGTATCTCAGGTCCGAAGGGAATAATGCTGCCCTCGCGGACGAAGACAGGAATACGCTCGTAAGGAGCATCGACAATCAGTGACTGGCCTCCCTCAACGTATTCACCGGAATATAGGTTATACCACCCTGTCTGCTTGGGGAAGTAAACGCTGCGGTTGCGTGCCTTGTAATGTGTAACAGGACAAACCATCAGGGCAGGACCGAACATCCATTGGTCCTTGATGTTGGTTACCTGCCAGTCACCATTGAAGTCCATAATCAGTCCACGCATCATCGTGTAGTCTTTCAGATGAACCCATCCAGCCATGGAATACAGGTATGGCATCAGCCGATAACGAAGTTTGTCGTAATACACGAACGACTGGTAGCAGGGATGATTCTCGGGAGCCAGGTTCCATATCTCACGCAAAGGCCATTGGCCATGCACGCGGAACAAGGGGATAAAGGTGCCAAACTGACTCCATCGTGCCTGTAACTCACGCCACTCCTTCAAGTCCTCGTTCTCCACACCCGTGCGTTCATACTCACTCTGAGCCTGCATATAACGGTTCTCCACGCAGAAACCGCCTTGATCCATTCCCCAGAAAGGTAGTCCCGACATCGAATAGTTCAGACCTGCCGTCATTTGTGCACGCATATCCTCCCACCGAGTACCGATATCACCGCTCCACGTTGCCGTAGAGTAACGCTGTTCACCGGCAAAACCGCTACGTGTCAACAGAAAAACACGTTGGTTGGGGTTGACAGAACGCTGGCCGTTGTAGATGGCGTCGGCATTGACTATCGAGTAGGCATTAAAATACTCTGTCGTTGTACCCAGCGCAGTAGGTCCGCTAAGCGCCTTGCGATACCACATGGGGGTGCAGTCACGAACGTTAGGTTCAGAGGCATCCATCCACCAAGCATCAATGTATTTACTATTTGACGATTTACTACTTGACGATTTGGATAAGCCGGTATAAAGGTTCTTGTCCATCTGTTGCCAGAAGAGCTTGCGTGCTCCAGCATCGTAAGCATCGTAGAACGAGCCGACATAGCCGGGACCTACCCAGTCGTGGATGTCGTCGACAACGGCCTGATGATACATCCAGCCCTTGGCATCCAAAGCCTTGTAATTCTCCGTGTTACAATAGAACTTTGGCCACACGCTGATCATGAAGTGACCACCCATCTGGTGAACAGAATCGATCATTGCTTGCGGATTCGGGAACCGCGACGCTTCAAACTGGTGTGAACCCCACTGGTCTTCTTTCCAGTAGTTCCAGTCCTGTACGATGTTGTCACAAGGTATTTGGCGTTTGCGGAACTCTGCGAGTGTGTTCTCTATCTCCTCAGAGGTCTTGTAGCGCTCACGACTCTGCCAGAAACCCAGCACCCACTTGGGATAGACGGGAGCCTTGCCCGTCAGTGTGCGGTAGCCCGAGATAATCTCGTCGGCATTCTCTCCGGCAATGAAGTAGTAGTCCATGTCCTTGGCCATCTCGCTCCATATCGAAATCTTATTCTGTTGCTTGTTAGGCTTTGCCACGCGTAGTCCACAGTACGACACATCGCCATCGGGCCGCCACTCAATGCGCAGCTGATAGCGCTTTCCCTTTTCCAAAACTTTGCGGAACTTGTACGTATTGGGATTCCATGCCGTACGCCATCGTTCAGCAACCACTTCTTTACCTCCGATATACACCTTGATGTATCCGGCGTAGTAAAGGATGAAATGATATTTCATGTCCTGAGGGGCCTCGATGAATCCCTCGTATAACACCTTTGCACCATTCAACTTGATGTCCTTGGGCAGGTTCTTGATACCGCCGGATTCCGTCTGGTTGGCTAGTTGAGAGGTAGTAGGACAGTCGAACTCGTAATAGATGGAGTCCTCGTCACGCACAACCCGCTTGCCGTTCTTGTCAGTATATGTGCCTGTTAGGTGACCTTCTCTTCCATGCTTGTCGTAAATCTTGAACGCTTTACCCAGTTGCACATACTCCTCCGGATTACCCCATCGACAGTAACTGTAACTGTCCCACAGCAGACCGTAGTTTTTGCTAGAGAGGATAAAGGGCACACTGACCTTGGTATTATACTGGAATAAGTCCTCATTTAGTCCTTTCATGTTCAGTTCCTCCGACTGGTGCTGTCCGAGTCCGTAGATGGCTTCTTTCTTGCTATCGAACAACAATCTCCATGACAGTCCGTTACGCTGCGCCTCCGGCACCTTTGCCATGTCAACACCTATTTCACGGTCGGGCACGCGGAAGGGTTTAAACGTCTTGCCCTTCTTGGACTCCTTTAACAACACTTTGCCATTGGCATCATAAAAAGTGATACCACCTGTTTTCTTGTCCACACGAGCCTCCACCCTGGCAGCCTTCACACAAACCTCGTCACCATCCGTCACAGTGAACTTGGGTGCCTGGGTTTGTTTGACGATGATGAGACTCTGTTTCTCCGGCAACTTGTTCTCTGGCGTAGCCTGTACACGGATAATGTTGTCGTTAACCACTTGCAGCCGGACCACTTGGGCGCCGCCTTCCTTCGCTTCCTTCACGGGGATTGTAACATACTGACCGCTAACGGTATAGTCCGTTGCTGTCATGACAGTTGCCATAACTGATAGCAATGCCAACGAGATTGTTCTAAGTTTTATCATGAGCATTATTGTTTTTAGATTTTTGATGAGGCAAAATTACAAAGAATGCAGTAATGGTGATGCTTAAAATGTTATGATTCACTGCATACGATGTTATCCCACTTTGTTTTTGTACTCAGAGGGCATCATGCCGTACATTTCCTTAAAGTATTTCGAGAAGTAGCGTGGATTGTTAAAGCCCACTCGGTAAGCCACCTCAGCCACCGTCAATTGACTCTTACGGAGGAGTTGCTCTGCATGTTGTAGGCGAATTTGTCGGATAAACTCCGACGGTGTCAGGTCAGTAAGCGAAGTCAGTTTCTTGTACAGGTGGACACGCGACATAGCTAGAGCCTCAGCCATTGTCTCCACACTGATATCCGCATTGTCTAGGTTATCTTCCACATAACAGGTGGCATCCTTCACCAACTGCTCGTCCAGACTGACAATCTCCAACTCCTGTATCTGCGGCTGCATCTTTTTCTTGGCCACATCATTTTCGAATAGTTTATTTACTTGTTCGAGCAATTGTTCCATCTGATTAAATAACAGCTGTTGCTGTTCGTATCGCTGCTCGTCAGTTTCACGCTGCATAATGCCGTTCAGACTGTCAAAGGCATTTTGGAACGGTTGGCGCAGTTCATCACTTACCGTCTCGTAGAAATGCTGCCGCATCTCATCCATCTGGTGACTGTTCTCTTGTTCCATCTTCATCCGTTCCAGTCGCAGCTTATCCTGACTACGACGATAGAGCCATCCAACGAAAGCGGCTAATAGTAGGAAATAGAATCCTAACATCCACCATGAGCGATACCAGGGAGGTAGTACCTCAATACTCAACCGATAGGGCTGCTCGTCCAACGTCCCGTCTTCTTGCAAAATACACAGTTCAAACGTGTAATTACCCGAGGGGAGTCCTGTATATGTCACAGTAGGTTGTGATACATCAGCGTATAGCCATTGGTTGTTAAAGCCCAATAGGCGGTAAGCAAATCGTGTTCGGTTGTGCGCCTCACCATTATCCGTTGCCAGTTGTAATGTAAACAGGTTGTCTGCATAGTCTATCTGCAATGGTCCCTCAATGTTTCTTACAGGCGCATCGACGATTTTTACACCACTCACCTTCGGGTGTTCCCTAACCATGCCTACGCCAAGGTCTTTGGGGTTGATGATGTCAAGGCCTTGATGTCCTCCCACCAATACGAAACCATTGGATGCTAATGCTGCCGACCGCTGGTTAAAGGGGCCTGTCTGCAGACCGTCACGACTGTTGTAGTTTCTAACGGTGAATGTCCAGTTCCCATCCGACTGCAACTGTGGTATCACGTTGGAGATACCATGCATCGTGATAATCCATATAGTATGCCGTGCATCCTCAATTATTCCACCAGCCATTGAGTCTGACAGACCGTCGTCTCTGTCAAATAGCCAGGTGTGGCTCCGCTTCGTGTCGTAGATGGAAACTCCCGTCATCGTGGCTTGCCATAATAGTCCTCTACTATCTTGTAATATCTGATTGGTATAAGGTGTCGATGGTATTCCGTCAATCTCGGTATCGAAGGTACAGTTGCGCACCGTCATCGTTTTAGGATCTACCCATGAGTAGAAATTGGAGTGCCCAATCAGAAGTCTGCCATCCTCTGTCAACTGGATAGACGACACGTAATTGCTAGCCAGTTTAGAGTTCTCACTGTTCAATGGAATACTGAATTTCCCAGTCTTTGGATCCAACCGTTGCAATCCACCGCCCAACGTTCCCAACCAGATGTAGCCCCACTGATCTTCACATAATGCCCACACACTGTTATGAGCTAAATCAGCTTTTTGACCTGTCATCTGATAATTTGTGAAATGACCATTCCGCCAGGCAATGAGTCCTCCGCCGTAAGTTCCGAACCACAATGAACCATCACTGGCAGCAAGACTGCTGACAATGACATTTGTGTTTATTGCGCTGTTTGACTTGTTAAAAACGGTTTGTTCGCCAGTTTTTCTATTATAATATATGATGCCATTGTCATTGCTGCCCATCCAGTAGTCGCCTTGTTGATCAATGCACACCGTATTGATGTTTCCTGCCTCGATATTGCGGAAGTGAAAGAGATTCTCCGAATAAAAATTTACGCCATTCATATAGGTGGCAATCCACATTCTGTCCAGTTGGTCTCGGTAAATCTTCCGGAGCGTATTGTCTGAGATGGTTGTCTCGTCATTCCGTACTGTTAGAAATTGGCGTTTCTGACATTCGGACAATGACACCACCCATAGCCCAAAATGGTCGGTGGCAAGCCATAACTGTTGGTGTTTGTCAGTTGCGATGTCCCATATTTTCATATCGGATGGAACTCCTTCGATACCCATTAGCTGCAATGCCTCTGCTGCTGATGATACCCATTTTCCTAATGCACGAACAAAAACAAAGGAACGTCCTTCTGTAAGTACCCAGATATTCTTTTTGGCATCTGTGCGTATAGCATAGAATACATTGCGTAGATTGCTTAAAGTCTGAACTTTATTGCTTTTCCATGAAATACGCATAGTATGGGTGTTCAAACATACAATTTCTCCGTTATTTGAAATCATTAGCAGACTATTTCCACTCTCCCAGATGTCAGACACACCGAATTGAGGGTCTAACTGTTGGGCCTCATTTCCGAAGGTAAATTGGCGTGAAAGACCTTGCCGTTTATTAAATACCCATAGTCCGTCATGATAGGTCTTTACCCAGTAATGTCCATGCCTGTCTATATGAATACGTTCAATGGAACCAGGAATGCCTTGTTCATGCAACCATCTCTCCGGATGACGGTCAAAGCGTTCCGTTACAGGGTCCATCACAGAATAGTCCATACCGTCATAAATCCACAGACGTCCCTCTATGTCCTCCTGCACATCGCTTACATTATTGCGAAGCATGCTGAGAGTGTCGTTTGCATGCGAGTAATACACTTTGAAACGATAACCGTCATAGCGGTCAAGTCCATAGGTTGTGCCTATCCACATAAATCCACGCGAGTCACGTCGTATGCAGTTGACCTGTGTGTTCTTCAGACCGTCTCGGGAGTCTAGTCGTCTGAATTTCATATCAGGAATTACAGCTGAAACACATAAAGCAATCATCAGCAGCCATCCTGAACAGTATAGTCGTTTCCTCATGCCTATTGTCCTTCTTCTTCGTCCATTACTACTGCATCTTCCACCACGTCGGCTATCGGTAGTGTGATGAAGAAGATGGTACCGCCACCAGGGTTGTCTTCTAGTCGGATGTCACCATCATGAGCCACCACGATGTCCTTGACCTTAGCAAGTCCGATTTCTTCGATGTCGGGGTTATGGTCAAAAGCGGTTGCCTTGAACTCATCGTTGATACCCACGCCATTGTCAGCTACTTGTATCTGTATTTTGTTATCAGCCGTTCTTGCCACTCCTATGCTGATTCGAGCATCCCCAACGGAAAATCTTACAGAGTTGTCCATCAGGATATGGATGGCGCTAGTGAATTCTGTTATAGCAATGTCGGCATCCAGTTCCTTCGCAGCAGAGAGGAATGTTACCTTGGTTTTGTTTCGAGCGGTCTTCTGGTAGTCTTCACAGATATGGCGGAGTAGTGTTACCACGTCAGTTGTCTGTTTGACCATTTGCTGTTCCTTCGTTTCTTGAGGTGTCTCGATAGACTCTTGGGCTTTTTCAGAAGCCATTTGTTGACGCATCTGTCCCATCCATTGCTTTTTCTCCAACTCATGGCGCATAGCTTCAACCTCTATGCGTAGTGCCTGACGTTTCATATATCTGCGACGCCACCAAACGAGTCCTAATGCTATCAAAATGGCGTATACTAGAATTGCCCAACGTGTGAGCCACCAAGCAGACTGGATGGTAATACTTAATTCCACTTCCTCGTCTCCGATTGTACCGTCGTCGTTGAGCATACGCACTAGAAGTGTGTAACTGCCTGCGCTTAGTGAGTTATAGGTGATGTTGGGATTCAGTTCAGATGTCCTTACCCAGTTGTCGTTGAATCCTTCCAGCTTATAGACAAAGCGTTTTCCGTTGCTAATGATGCCTGCATCACTTCCCAGCTGGATAGTGAACTGGTCATTATAGCGTAGCGTGATGCTTCGGCATTCATCCAGGGCTTCATCCAGTATGATTCGCCCGTCAATCTCTTGGCCTACAGGTACTATTTCATCGAAGAGTAACAGTCCGCTAAGGATAGGACGCTCCTTGCTTTTTGCGTCCGACAGAGCTTTCGGGTTGATGACGTCCAGTCCACCTTGTCCGCCAATCAGTACCAGTCCGTTGTGAGTCAGACAGGCAGAACGTTGGTTGTAAACCTCCTGCTGGAGTCCGTCACGGTTGTTATAGCTACGCACAGTAAAACGCCACGAGCCGTCTTCCTGGTGCTGGGGGACAATCTTTGATACGCCGTGGTCGGTCACCACCCACATAGTATGTTCGAAGTCCTCAGTTATAGAGCAGACACTGGATCCAAACAAGCCCTTGGTCATATCCAATAACCATACTCCATTCGTTTTTTTATCCCATATGATAACGCCCGATGATGACCCCTGCCATATCAGTCCTCTTGAATCTTCCATCACGCATACCGTAGAGCCTTGGTTGACAGGCAACTGCTCAAAGCCTGGAGGCACTCTGTTGGCTAACTTACCGGTAACGGGATTAATTAATGCCCAGAACCAACTCGTGCCCACCATCAACCAGCCTGGCTTTATCCACCACATACTCGTCATATAGTCACTTGGCAGAGATTTGTTATTCTGTTGGTTCCATGTACGGAACTTGTTCGTTTTCAGGTTGAGCATTTGTATGCCGCCCCCCAGTGTAGAAATCCATATACGTCCCCATTTATCTTCGGTTACACTCCACACGTTGTTACTGGACAATCCATCGGCAGACCCTGTGCTTTTCCAGTTTTGGATGGTAGCCTCATAAGGATTGCTTTTCGAGGGAATACAACGTGTCAGTCCGCCGTTATAGGAACCGAACCATATACTGCCATCCTTGGCGCGACACGAGCCCACCATTATATTTCCAAACAAAGGACTGTTAGCTGTGGTAAAGTGGTTCACCACTTCGCCTTTTTGAGGGTCGTAGACAATGATGCCGTCCGTATTGCTTCCAAGCCAGTAATTGCCATGTTGGTCCTCTGACACTGTGTTGATGTCGCCTAAGTCAAGATGCCTAATGCTAGCCATTCCTTCCTTGTATTGATTCACGCCATTCTTGTAGGTCGCAATCCAAACTGTTCCTACTTGGTCGAAGAACAACTGACGGGGAGAGTTCTCCGAGATGCTCGTCTCGTCGTATTTGTTGTTCAGGAACTGGCGCATCTGACGGTTTTTGAAATCTATGACAAAGAGGCCTTCGTGGTCGGTAGTCACCCATAGCCATCCCTTGGCGTCTATCTTCAAATCCCATACCTGCATTTTCTCCGGTACATTCTCAATGCCTTTGGCACGGAGCAGGTCTTGTAGCGTAGAATACCAGCGTTTTTCCTTGTTGATATAACAAAAGGTGTACTCCTCAGCCATTACCCAGAAATTGCCGTTACGGTCTACTTGTAGCCTATGGTTGTGCGTTTGTTTGGCACCATGATCTTTTATCCATGTGTTTTCCCATTCTATCTTCCCCGTCTCACCGTTTAAGTATACCAACTCACCCGTGTAGGTCAGTATCACTACACCATTATGGCTATCAGTCATGGCTGCGATGGCATGGTGTGGCTTCAACTCGCCCACTTGATATCCGCGTGGAAATGCGAAACTCTTTTTCGTCGTCGGGTTATAATAAAAGATACTCTCTTCGTAGAATTTTATCCAAAAGTTTTTCTTGCTGTCGATATAAACATACTCCACCGCATTGTGATGGCCAAGGAATTCCTCAACCTCTTTGCTCACATTACGCTCAAATTTTTCCGTAACAGGATCATAAATACAATAGTTCATACCCTGTTTCAACCACAACTTTCCATCATAGGCCTCCATAATCATGTCGGTGTAGTTGTCTCGCATCGTCGTGGTGTCTCGCATGTTCGAGAAGAACGTTTTTACCCGATAGCCGTCATATCGGTTCAGACCGTATGCTGTACCAATCCATACGAAGCCACGTGAGTCACGGTACACACAGTTAACCTGTGAATTTGATAGTCCGTTGCGGGTGTCCAGTCTGCGGAATTTCATTTCGGGGATGGCTGCTGTTACAGCCATTGACCAAGCCATTCCTACCAAAATGGCAAATAAAAGGATATTTTTTTTCATCGTTGTTTCAGTTAGTATTGTACAAAGGTACGAAAAAAAATGTGACTACCAAACAAATTTTCCGTTTTTTGTTGATGAAGCCGGAAAATGGTTAAGGGGAAGGACAATTTGTCGTCCTTCCCCTTTCGAGATAATAATACTACTAATTATATCAAAAATGAGCTATCGCCTGACGTATTTCTTTCCACCGATAATCACCAGTCCTTTGGCATCAGGACTGACACGCTGGCCCAATACATTGTAGACCTGCGTACCCTTCTTATCGGCAGAGGAGATAAAAGGGATGCGTTCAATCCCCGTCGTAGGGCCTCCCCAAACAGCGGCTTTCACGCCCTCGGTGATACCTTCCATAGCAGGAGTGCAGAAGACTGTTTTTGCATAACGGTTGATAACGGTCATAACACCGTTGGTACCGTTCTGGTTGGCTACATTGATGTCCCATACAAAGGGAATGAGTCCATGATTGATTGCTTCGCGACAAACTACCTCATGGAAGAGTTTGATGCTGGCATCATGCTTCTTCTGTACACTGATATTGCCGAGTGCTCGCCAGTTGGCACCATATTCACCCAACAGCACAGGATAGCCGTTGTCGGCAAATTTTGTTTTCATCTGCTGAAAATAGCCTTGCAGTTCTGACTCCTCACCCCATGTGGCATTATATTTAGCCCAGGAACCAGAAAGAACATGATTGGCTGATCCCCAGAAATAAAATGGTGCGTTATTTTCCCAAACACCTGTGAACTGAGGTGGTGTATAGTAATGCACTTCTACCATTAGGGCCCCTTTTGCCGAGTCCGTTAACTTCGTAACATCGTACCATTTGCCGGTTTTCTCAATATCCGTACCGGGGCCTTGTACAACCAGTGTGCGAGTCGCATTGTTTCCACCTGTCGCACGTACAGCATCGATAAACACTTGCTCGTATTGTAGGAGGACATCAGTCTGCGATTGGTTATCAGCAGCAGGTTCGTTTAGTCCACCAAAGAGCACATGCTCGTCATACGACTTGAACTCATTCGCAATCTGAGTCCACAGCCTGCGTAATTTCTCTGAGTTGGCAGAAACTGTAGCAGGACTAATGTCGCTGAATGAGTTTTCCAACCAACCACCGTCCCAGTGGTCGTTGAGCAGTACATACAACCCATCTTTGACACAGTAATCAACAATCTCTTTCACACGTGCCATCCATGTTGCGTCAATGGTGACATTAGTGGCATCGGTGATATGTCCCATCACCCATGCAGTCGGAATGCGCACCGACTTAAAACCTTGTGCTTTCACGAAGTCGATGACTTCCTGTGTCGTGGTGGTAGTCTGCCAAGCTCGTTCAGCTGTCAACCCTCCGTTGTTTGTCCAGTTGTTGGTATTGCTGCCCGCTTCCATCGTATTACCCAGATTCCAACCGGGATACATCTTGGGAGCAATGGTGGCGGCATCGGGAAGCTGGGCAAAGCTGGCGGTGCACGACAGCACCGCCAGACCCATTAGTATGTTTCTGAGTTTCATCATTTCTTACCAGGTATTGTAATTTTGTCTACCGAAACCTGAATCTTGGACGTATCTACCAGATCCTTCCAGAGTCCGTAGAGCTCGATGGTCCAGACAACGGCTCCGACACAGTCGCCCTTCAGGTAGGTATATACTTGATAGCTGCCGTCGCCCGTCACATTGGCAGAGCCATAGTCGGCACCTCCCCAGTAAGCGGGATCCCAGCTGGCAGCAGCATACGACAGTTCTGTCTTGTATGAGCCGGTAGCTCCGCTCTTCAGGTTGTTGTCGATACCTTTGATGGTGAAGTCAACCAGACAAAGTCCGCTGAACTGCATGTTGTTATACCAGCCTTGGGCTTTGCTTCCACCGCTGCCGTACTCGTTATAGATCTCGATGCGGCCGTCGGTCCCGTTGCCGTCTTTGTTCTGGAACTCTACGATATTGCTGTTGACGGGTTCGTTGACGTCGGCATCAAGCTTGATGCTCAGCACTTCTGCCGTAATCTTGGAAGCATCGACGGCATCCTTGGCGAGGTCTTTGATGTCGATACAGAAGACAACGGCTCCGCTGGCTGCAGCTGCTGTTTCCATCCATACGGTGTAGGTACCGTCGCCAGTAACGGCGGCTTCGTACTTGCCCATCTCAAGAGCAGACCAATAGCTCGGTCCCCATGTCGGGTCTGAGTATTCCAGACCGGCTACGTGGTATGCGGGTGCGCCTTCCTTCATGTTACCGTCGATACCGGCAATCTGGAAGGTGACTACCATGTTCTGCTTGAACTTAATGGCATTGGGGTCAACGGCGGGGTTATCCTTCGTATTGCCGTACTCGTTGTAGATCTCAATGCGGATGCGGCCGTTATTCTCCAAGTCGCCTACGACGACTTTACCCGGAGTAGGATTGATTACTGCATAAGGACGTACGGAGCGCAGTCCAAGGCCATAGGCCAGATTGGTGAGCTCGACGGATGGCTTAGCACCCATCTTGAGTGATTTGCCATAGACCTCGTTCACATCACTTACCGTACTGGTCCAGTAATAGCCAGTGGGGTCTTCTTGGAGGTCCTTGCCCACACGATAGCCGGTATAAGGCAGGAAGATGCTGTTACCATTGGCTGCCGTGAAGCGTACACCAGCCACACCGTTCACCTCTTCAACACTTTGGGTGGTTTTCTCAATCAGTTCCTGCATCTGGGCAGCTGAGGGGATGTAGCTCTTCATGGGTGAGTCGCCGTCGATGTGGAGGTTGTAGATGAAGTCTTCGTCGGTGGCTGTGATGCTCCAGGGGGTGTAGTCGTTGGGACTGGTTGACCGGTTGTAGAAGGTCTGGTCGCCGAATCCTACAAGTACGCCGTGCTCTGTCTCGCTCTCGGCTCCGATGTTATACTTGGCCCACAGCACGGAGAGTCCGAGGTCGACATACTCCATCTCTTGTGCCTCGGTGGTGAACGACTGAGTATTGCCGAAGATGCAACCGTTGCCAACCTTGACATATGCTTTATAATAATAGGTGGTAGCAGGCAGCAGACCGTAGGCCACGAATGCGAAGTTGGCTTCAGCCTTGTCCATTTGCAGGTCTTCTCCGTTCTCTACTTCAGTCTCGCTGGTGGCATACTTGAAGCCGACAACGGCTGATCCGAGGATGTCGTCAATGCCCTTGGCCTGACCGTTGAGTGTGGCCTTGCACGACGAGATGTCAGTTGCTGCTGCGGTGGCTACGTCGGCATCGGTGGCTACGAACGACTTCACCTCACCGTATTTGGTAAGTGCGTTCTGCAGGGTGACATAGGTGGCGTAGTAGTAGGTAGTACCTTCGCTGAGTCCGTTCAGCGTGGTGGTGACATTACCGTTTTCGTCGATGGTACCCGACTGTCGGGTACCGCCGGCGGTTGGGTCTGAGCTGGTACTGTAGACGGTACCGACCTGATAGCGGTTAGAAGCCATGCTTGCGAGGTCGTGCACGGTTCCGTAGGTAGTAGCAGAGATGGCTGTTACGGCAGCATCTCCCGTGGTGATTTCCGTGATGATAGATGAAGTCTGTACGGTGTAGTCGTCGTCGCTGCTACATGACGAGACGGCCATTCCGAGGGTCAGCAGAAATGCACCGATATAATATGTTGCTTTCATAACTTTCATTTTAATAGGATTCTACACATTTTGTTATTCGGCAGGATTCATGACGTTGCTACCGCAGTCATAGATGATCTGCACAGTTATCTCGAGTGTAGCGGTAAACGCATACTTCGGTGCATCGTCGGCAGTTTTGCCCCATGGGTTGACGATGTAACGACGGGCTGTAGACAGGTCTCCGTCAGCTGTTCCGCGGTCGATGAGGGCATCGTCGAAGGCTATTTCCTTACCGTCGGCCTTGATGCTCTTGATGATAATATCACAGTTGTTGTGGTTCTTATACAACTTGGGAACATCCAGGAAGATGCCATAAGGTGCCGAGGTGTTAGCCACACCGTCAGGCGTCAGCGTAAACGTGTAGGTACCCTCGCCATTGATGGTCACCGTGGCATTAGGCAGGAAAGTCCAACCAGTGTCGAAGAAACTCAGGCTGCCTACGTAGCGCTCTACCTGCTGTCCACCGGTCTGCTTCTTAAGGTGGTAGCCCAGGTATTCGATGGGCTTGCCCTGTGCGTCGTATTGCATAGAACCCAGCCAGAGGTCGGTGATGTCGCCTGAGTAGTCGTCCACTTCGTAGCCGAGAATCTGCAGCTCGTTCTGTTTCGAATCGAACTTGATGTCGGTATTGGTGGAAACGGCGTAGATTGGCATCTCGGCAAACGAGAAGATACCGTTGTCGCTTAGTTTGAAGGTGCTCTTGTGCTCGTTCTCCTGCGGGTCGATGAAGGTCACCTCGCTCTTGCCGTCTTTGGTGTTGTAATAGAGCGTCATTCCTGCCGACTCGATGTTGGCAGCGGGCGGGAAGTTCTTGAGGTCACGGGTGATGGGTTTTCCGTCGAGGTCGAACCATGCGAAGGGCTCCTCACCGTCGAACTTATACTTGGTCTCGCGCTGGTTCATGGGCAGGATGTAGTTTCTCCAACCTTCAGGCAGGGTAATCTTATGAGTAACCTCTACGTTATAGTTGTCGCGGTACTCCTTGGAGACGAAGTTCCATACATACCAGCACTCACCTTCACCCGAGAGGGCAGGGTCGCGCTTGTTGGCAATCATGAGCTGGTTCTCGTCGAGGTGGAACACGTAGAAATTGTCGCTGAAGCTCTTTGACTTGCTGTCGGCCCAGTCGCCATGTACGAACTCAACACCGATGGCACTGATAGAGTGGTTGTCGGGGTCGAAGGCAAAGGAACCTTCAGATATCGAACCGTCAGCATTCTTGATGGTCAGCGTAGCACCGCCGCTCAGTCCGAAGGTCATCTCCTTGGCGAGATCGGCTTCAGTGATGCCTATGTCGGTGTTGGCAGGCTCCCACCAGGTGTAGCCATTGGCGTACCAGTTGTTCAGTCCCTCGTCGTGTGTCATGTCCTCAAAGCTTGCATTGGGGTCGAAGCAAGAATAGGCACCTTGCTTCATGCCACACTTGCCGTTGTCCAGCACCCAGGTCTTGGAACCGCCGGCACCACCGGCCAGCTGCTGCCAAGCCTCGCCGCTGACGAAGTCGGCACAGAAACTGTTCACCTGGATGGTTACGGGGTCGCTGTAGACGATGCCGGCACGTGTGCTTACACCGTAGACGACGGTATATTCTCCAGCGAAGGCTATCTTCAGGTCAACGCAGGTTCCGTCGGAATGTCCTTTGCCCACTCCGGGGTGTGACCAGAACGCATTATAGTTAGGCAACAGACTCTTGAGGTGAATCAAGTTGGGATTCGCGGCATCTGGCGTGATGGTGAATCCTGTGCCTTGAGCCAGGTCAGCCTTCGTCAGACTGTTTCCGCCCATGTCGTAGCTATCGGGAGTACAACCGATGACGAGCATCATCGTCATGAGAGCCACGAGCGAATAGATATATTTTGTAACTTTCATAGTTTTCTTGTTTTTATCGTGATGACATTATTCCCATCCGGCATTCTGCTTGTAGACATGTCCCGAGAGTGTAATCTGACTGTTGGGAATCTGGAAGAATCCACGCTTGGTGCGGATGTTGTTTTCTACGTAAGTGCTAGAGATCGTGGTTGGCACCTTGTTGTTGTAAATGGTAATCGGGTTGCCAGTGGTTTGTCCGTTGGCATTGGCCTGTCCCATCTGAGCGGCAACGAAGGCATCGAGGCCCTGGCGGCGCAGGTCGAAGTAGCGGACACCCTCGCCCATGAACTCGACGCGTCGCTCATTCCATATTTGCTCTCGGGTGGGGGCGGTGGTGATGTCGTGGACACCGGCTCCGAAGGCACGGTCGCGAACCTGGTTGAAATACTGCATGGCGTTGGCACTGCCCAGTTCGGCAGCCATCAGCAGCACGTCGGCATAGCGGATGAGAATCCAGTTCTGATCCTGGTTGGTCTGCATGTTACCACCGTCAACGGTTGTCTCAGCAGCAGGCATGGACGTTCCGTCGGTGAAGATGAGCGGACAGTACTTCTTGTTGACCAGTCCGGTATAGTCCATGCAGTCGGTCGTTATCTGCTCCTTGTAGGCACCGATGGCAGCACAGTCGATGACGGTGGCTGTCGAGCGGCTGTCGCCCGAGCGGAACAGGCTGTTGGCATAGGGTGTTATCGGACAGGCGCCCCATCCGTTACCATAAGGCGCATATTTCGTTACATTACGAAGTCCCAGGTTGACGATGAATTTGTTACCATTGATGTTGCTGTTGTTCCAGTTCTGGTCGTTGTTGAACTTCACCACCCACACAATCTCGTTGCTGTCCTCCACATAGGTAGTCTTGCGACCTTCCGTCTTTGTGGTAGCTTCGGTACAGGCAGCAGGCCACAGGTTCTTGAACTCTGGTTCCAGTGAGTATCGCTGCGACTTGATGACTTCCTCGCAATACTGCAGAGCCTGCTCCTTGGTCAGTCCGCCGGGCATTGCGCCTCCCTTGTTGTCGTTGTACACACCGTCGTAGAACAGGTATACGCGAGCCAGCATGGCAGCGGCGGCATACTTGGTGATGCGGCCCAGGTTGTTCGACTTGTCGGCATACTGTTCTTCGGGCATGTTGTCGGCGGCAAACTTCAGGTCGGCAACGATCTGCTCGTAGACGGCATCCGGTTCCGACTGGGGCACTACCTCGGTGGTGGAAGCGGTCAGCAGGGGCACGCGCTCGAACATGCGGACCAGGTCGAAATACTCCAGTCCGCGGATGGCACGAGCCTCACTCTCCACCACTTTGCGGGCTTCTTCCGAGGTCCATCCGATGTTGTCGAGCGATGCCAGCAGGAGGTTGCAGCGGTTGATGGCTTTGTAGTAGTCGTCCCAGAGACCATTGAAGAGGTCTATCTGGTCGGGCATGTAACTACGGTCGAAACGGTCCATCAAGCGGTCGGAACGGTCGTCGGGACCACCACCGCCCAGGCAGTCGTCCGACATGGTTTCTACGGCTTGGAACAAACTGGGCCAGCTGCCGTTCGACACGGTGCGCTGATAGCCGTCGTAGCAGCCTACCACCGCATACTCGGCCTGGACTTCCGTCTTGTAGAACGAGGTCGAGTTCAGTTCCGTCTTCGACGTTGTGTCCAGAAAACTTTCGGAGCAGCCAGTCATGGTGAGTGCGGCTACGCCTAAGGCTAATATGTTGATTTTCATTTTATTCATAACGCTTCTGATTTAGAATTTAAGATTAACACCTACGAGGAATGTACGTGCATGGGGATAGCTGCCGGTGTCGATACCCGACATCCATGCGTCCTGTCCGAATCCGACTTCAGGATCCATACCGTTGTACTTGGTGAAGGTATAGAGGTTCTGAATCTGGAAATAGAGACGGGCCTGAGAGAGCCACTTCTGGCTGATGAGCTTGGCAAAGTCATAGCCCAGCGTGATGTTGGCAATGCGCAGGTAGTCGCCCTTCTGCAGGTAGAGGTCGCTGAAGTTGGTCCAGCTGATGTCGCCGTTGACCAGACGGGGAACCTCGTTGGAAGTGCCTTCGCCGGTCCAGCGCTGCAGGAAGTAGGTGGTGTAGTTGCCCTGATCACCGTTACCCCAGTTGCGGTAACCACCGTTGGCTACCTTAAAGCCGGCTGCTCCGCTCCATACCGTAGAGAAGTCGAACTCACGGTAGTTGAAGCTGAGGTTGAAACCGAAGTTGTACTTGGGAATACCGTTGCCAAGGTCTACCTTGTCGGCATCGGTAATCTGTCCGTCGTGGTTGATGTCTACTATCTTCACGTCGCCAGGAGCCACACCGTTGAGCACGCCGTTGCCTGCTGCAATCCAGTTGTCTATCTCCTGCTGGTTCTGGAACAGACCGTCTGTTCTGTATCCCCAGAAATAACCCATAGCGTGACCGTTCTCACAACGGTAGAACTCGGTCTGGTTGTTGAACATGATGTTCTTCGAACCGTGAATCATGCCGTCGATGGTGGGAATCTCGCCCACTTCGTTCTTGTTGTAGGCAAAGTTGGCGCCCACGTTGTAGGAGAAGTCCTTGCCGATGTTGTCGCGCCAGGAGAGTCCCAGTTCGACACCCTTGTTGGTCACGTTACCGCCGTTGATGAAAGGTGCCTCGGCACCAGCTGTTGAGAGCACGGGAGCCTGTACGATCCAGTCTTTGGTCTTCTTGTAGTACCAGTCGAAGTTAACGTTCAGTCTGCCGTTCAGGAAGCGGGCGTCGAAACCTAAATCGGTCTGTTCAGAGGTCTCCCACTTCAAGTCGCTGTTGCCCAGACGGTTGGCATAGGCACCTACGGTGTTCAGTTCGGCACCCTTGCCTGTTCCGAAGTTGTAGCCCGCTCCAATCAGGGTGACAGGAGCTGCGAAGAGGTAGTCGCCGATGGAGTTGTTACCCACCTGACCCCAGCTGGCACGGATCTTGAAGAAGTCGAGCACGGGTTTCAGGGATTGCATGAATTTCTCCTCGGTGATGCCCCAACCAGCACTGACTGAAGGGAACCAACCATAGCGATGACCGTCGGCAAAGCGTGAGGATCCGTCGCAACGCAGCGTGGCGTTCAACATATACTTGTCTTGGTAGTTCCAGCCGATACGTCCGAAATAAGATACACGGCGATAGTCGTTGTCGGGATAGCCCTTCAACTCGCCGGTGTTCAGGTTGACGGCATTGTTCAGATAGGCGGTGCTCCACTGGTCGAAGATGTCGAGCAGCGTGTTGTTACCGCTCATGTTGTCGCCCTGAAATCGCTCTGATTCCATACCGATCATGGCGTTGAAGGCGTGGTCCTTGATGTTCCAGTCGTAAGTGGCGGTGTTTGTCCAGGTCAGCCTCCAGCGTTTATACATGGACTGCGAAACCGTAGGCACGTCCTGCTTCGAGTTGGTGGTCACGGTGTAGGCGGGTGTATAGCTGCGTTTAGAATTGCTGTTGTGGTTGAATCCCAGCTGCGTCTTGATTTTCAGGTTCTTGACGGGTTGCAGTTCGGCATAGACGTTAGCCACCCAGTTCTGGTTGTCGGAGAGGTTGCGGCTACGGTAGAGTCCTGAGACGGGGTTTCCGTCATACTGGTACCAGTCGGTAGCCTCTGAGTATGCATAGCCGTTGTTCAGGTCTGGACGGGCAGGCTGCTCGTCGAGCCAGATGGCCTGCAGGGGTGATGTGCCATAGGCTCCGCGCAGGGCGTTGTTATACATGTTGCCCGTTCCGATGCCCTTGGTCTTGTTGTAGGCGAACGATACGTTCTCACCAACCTTCAGCAGGTCGTCGAAGAGCTTCTGCTCCATGTTGGCACGGAAGTTGTAGCGCTCGTAGTTCGAAGCCTGCTTGCCGCCTACGATACCTTCCTGACTGTAATAGCCTAGCGATACGGCATAGGTGTTGGTGGCTGAACCGCCGTTGACCCCCAGTGTATAGCTCTGCGTCATAGCGTTGTCCTTGAACATTTCGTTAATCCAGTTGGTGTTGTTCAGCTCCCCGGTTTTCTGGTTGTAGATAGAGGGGTAGGCATCCCATTTGTAGGAGTCGGCACCTGAGTTGCGGGCCTGCTCGTCCATCAGTGCCATATACTGGCTGGCATTCAGCAGTTCAATCTTGCGAGCGGCACGTTCCCAACCCATATAGGCGTCGAAGGTGACCTGTGCGCGTCCTTCCTTACCACCGCGTGTAGTAACCAGTACGACACCATTTGCGGCCTGTGCACCATAGATGGCAGCCGAAGCAGCATCCTTCAGCACGTCAATGCTCTGGATGTCGCTGGGGTTGATGTTTGTGATGTCTCCAGGAATACCGTCTATAATATAAAGAGGTGAGTTGGAGATGTTAGAACCCTGTCCGCGGATGATCACTTTCAGACCGGAACCCGGCTGACCTGACTCCGAGATGATGTTCACACCGGGAGTCTGTCCTTGCATGGCCTGTAGGGCGTTGTTGGTGTTCAGCTTGGCTACATCCTCACCTTTCAATTGGACAGTAGCACCCGTCACGAGTTTCTTCTTCTGCACACCGTAACCGATGACGACCACTTCTTCCAGCGAAGCCTTGTCTTCATCCAGCGTGATGTTCAGTACGGAAGCCGCTCCGACTTTCACTTTCTTGGTGATGTATCCGATGTAAGATACGACTAAGGTCTGTCCTTCGTTAGCCTCAATCTTGAAGTTACCTTCAAAATCGGTAATCGTACCTCCCTGGGCACCGTCCACTTGTACGGTGGCACCGATGAGCGGTTCGTTGTCTGTTGACGACAGAACCGTTCCTGAGATAGACTTGGCACTAAGAGCAGCCCCGATTCCCATTGACTGCATCATGAGCACAGCCATGATGAGCACAATAAATTTCAGCGATTGTTTACTCATAGTTACTTGTTTTGGTTTGTAATAATAAAATTTTGTCGCAAAAGTAATCATTATTATTATTTAGCGATGTTCAAAATGTTATCAAACGGTGCACGTTTCGTTTTTATAGCCCGTTTTATCACGAAAGAAACCATTTAAAAGCACTGGTTTCCAGTGATAATAACTTTTGTTTTATTTCTGCTATCATCACTTCTTCGTTTCGGAAAAAATGTGTACCTTTGTACGCAGAAAACGAAAACGCAAACAGATTATGGCATCCTGCCGAGACAGATTTTTTAAGAGCATATGAAGGACCTGGAAAAGATAAAGAATATTGCATTTGATTTGGGTGGAGTGGTACTGGCACTAAGTTTGGAGGGTGCTATCAGAAATTTTGAGAAGATAGGTTTAAGAGATGCACGCCAGCGACTGGATGCCTTTGTGCAACAAGGTGTATTTGCCGACCTGGAGGCGGGGCGTATTACGACGGAAGAGTTTAGGGTTGCGATGTGCCAGATGACTGGTCGTGATGTGACCTTGCAGGAATGTTTTGAGGCTTGGCACGGCTATGTCGACTATGTGCCACAACGGAACCTCGACTGCATCATGCGACTGAGAGCGAAGGGGTATAAGGTGTGCCTGCTCTCGAATACGAATCCGTTTATGATGATGTGGGCAGACAGTCCAGCGTTTGATGGCAATGGACATGCTATCAGTTTTTATTTCGACAAGCTGTATCTGAGTTACCAGTGTGGCGTGATGAAACCCGATGAGAAGATTTTCCGCATGATGCTGGAAGGTCAGCAGGCAACGCCTGAGGAAACCTTGTTCGTGGACGATGGCGAGGCAAATATCAAAGCAGCCCAAGCCTTAGGCATGCAGACACTTTGTCCGCATAATAATGAAGACTGGACACTATTTCCGGAAATCAAACAACTCAGTGAGTCTATTTCATAGATTTATACTTTTGTCGAGTAATTCACATACTCTACCCAAGGTGTTGCCAAGGTGTACCCAAGGTGTACCCAAGGTGTTGCCAAGGTGTAGCCAAGGTCAAAAGGCTGCCATCACCTTGGGTAGTCCCCAAGTACTACTTGGATAGGGTATGGGTAGAGTATGTGGAATAAGTCTGTTATCACGCAAAAAGGACTCCCATTTGGAAGTCCTTCTTCTATTTTCGAAACATGAAGTTATTTCACGATTACCTTACGTCCATTCACGATATAAATACCTTTGGGAAGGCCACTGAGCGTAGTTGCCTTTGAACGAACCTTATTGCCTTGCATGTTATAGACATCTACGGGGTTTTCCACACTTATCTCTCGAATGCCAGTTCCTCCAGGTGTGACCTTATAACCGTAGAGCAATACGCTATTAGCACCTGCTGCACGATGAGGAGCTGCATTACTGGATGCAGTGGAAGCATATAGATAGATGTAGGTTGGCGCCGTAACGTTATAAGTCACATCTGCTGTTCCACGTGTAGACCGATTGATTTTTGTTGGCTCACCCTTTCCTATCTGCACATTCAGTACATGCGCTCCTTTCGTCCTAACATCTATTGTAATCGTGCCACTTCCTGCTGCTACTTCAAAGATGATACCATTAAAATTCTGACGTATGGCTGCATCGCCCAACTCAGCATTCTCTACTGTATTCATCTGACTTTCTGTTGTCGTTGAGTTCAGCACGATAGCCTGTTCTGTAGCATCATATCCGTCACCGTTTGCAGCATTCATGTTGAAGTAAGTATTGTCAATAACGGTATTTGACAAGTTTGTATTCTCGTTTACCGTTTCGCTGAAAGTAGTAGTTTCCGTCTCTGTCACAGGCTCTACGTCAACTGGCGATATAGTCAAAGTACCCTTGACATAACTGATGTCATAGTTCGTAGCACTTGCACCAGAAACAACAATGTCGTAGGTTCCAGGTTCACTGGCAGAAGTAGCACTTGTCGTAATCGTTGGCTGGGTAGTCAGCACGCTGGAGGTCTCATTGTTCTTGAAACCGCTATACTCTGCTTCGAATGTTGGAAGGGCATCCCCCTGCTTGATGGTATAGCTCTTGGCGGTAATGGTTAATGGAGCCTTCGTGATGGTCAGCTTACCATTTACATAAGTCACGTTATAGTTCGTAACCGTTCCCTTGCTTGCCACAATGTCATATTCACCGACTGGTGAAGTGACTGTTGCTGCACAAGTGATACTTGGCGTGCCACTCAGCGTTGCGCCAGATGTGGTGTATTCAAAGGCAGGATTAGCCTCACCATACTTACGGCTGTAGCTCTTGGCTGTCACTACAACTTCGTCTGCCTTGGTGATTGTCAAAGTACCCTTGACGTAACTGACATCATAGTTCGTAGCACTTGCACCAGAAACAACAATATCGTAGGTTCCAGGAGCACTTGCAGAAGTAGCACTTGTTGTAATCGTTGGCTGAGCACTCAACACAGCTTTCGTTTCATTGTTCTTGAAACCGCTATACTCTGCTTCGAACGTTGGAAGGGCATCACCCTGCTTGATGGTGTAGCTCTTGGCCGTAATCGTCAATGGAGCCTTCGTGATGGTCAGCTTACCATTTACATAAGTTACGTTGTAGTTCGTAACTGTTCCCTTGCTTGCTATAATGTCATATTCACCGACTGGTGAAGTGGCTGTTGCTGCACAAGTGATGCTTGGCGTGCCACTCAGCGTTGCACCAGATGTGGTATATTCAAAGGCAGGATTAGCTTCACCATACTTACGGCTGTAGCTCTTGGCTGTCACTACAACTTCGTCTGCCTTGGTGATTGTCAAAGTACCCTTGACGTAACTGATATCATAGTTCGTTGCACTTGCACCAGAAACTACAATCTCATAGGTTCCAGGAGCACTTGCAGAAGTAGCAGTTGTCGTAATCGTTGGCTGCGTTGTCAGCACGATGGAGGTCTCGTTGTTCTTGAAACCGCTATAATCAGCCTCGAATGTTGGAAAGGCATCACCCTGCTTGATGGTGTAGCTCTTGGCGGTTATCGTCAATGGAGCCTTCGTGATGGTCAGCTTACCATTTACATAATGGTCATTATAATTGGTAACTGTTCCTTTACTGATAACTATTGGGTACTCTCCTACAGATGAAGTTGTCGTTGCTTCACATTTAATTTCAGGCATACCTGTCAACATAGCACCTTCAGATGTGTACTCGAAGTTTGGATTCTCTTCACCATATTTTCTGCTATAGCTCTTAGCAGTAATGGTTACAGGGTCAACAATAGTGAAAGTTCCAGTTACTGTTACATCATGTGCAGGCATCGTTGCAGGAATCTCGCTCCAGCCTGAGAAATTGTAGCCCTCTTTCGTTGGTGCTGGCTCAGGAGTGACAGATGCTCCATATTCATTTTCATATGTCTTATAGTCAACTCCATCCACTTTGTATATCAACTTATATTTGTTGATGCTGAATGAACCAGTTACAGTCACGTCATGAGCCGGCATCGTTTCTGGTATCTCGCTCCATCCGCTGAAGGTATACCCCTCCTTCACTGGTGCAGGTTCAGGATTGATTGCTTCGTTTTGTTTTATTTTGTATGTTTTATATACAACACCATCAATATAGTAGATTAAATTATATTCAGGAACGAATGAAACGATATTGGCAAACACTGACCACGGTTTTGTAGACCTGTATTCTTCAATTGATTTTGGAAGAACATAGAGTGTCGCATTTGCTGTTAAAGAACTATTGAAAATATCAATCTCTGTATTGGGGACTTGTTCAGCATAGCAATATACATGATTTAATTTAGGGCAATAGGAAAAAGCGCGTGTTCCTATTGATGATACTTTTTCACCTATACTTAAAGAATCAATATTACTACAATCATAGAAAGCATGATTACCAATAGAGGTGACACTATTGGGAATAGAAAAAGACACTAAACCATTACATCCCCAAAAAGTGCCGTCTTCTATAGTTTCTATTCTATCTGGCAAAATAACATTTACCAACTTCTTACAACCTTGAAAAACACTTTTACCAATATGAGTTACATTATTCGGTACAACAATAGAAGACAAACTGATGCAATTGGAAAAAGCGTTATTGCCAATTTTATTAACCTCAGAGGGAATATCCATTTTTGTCAAATAATAACAATTAAAAAAAGCTCTATCTCCGATGGTGGTTACATTATTTGGAATAATAGTATTTATACAACCAGTTATCAAAGTGTTTGTTGCAGTTTCAATAAGGCCATTGCAATTGTTTCGTGAATCATATTTGGGATTGTTGTTCTCAACAACAATATTCGTTATTTCGGGACAACCTGTAAAGGCATCAATGCCGATCGACTGTACACTTTGGGGAATATAAATCCCTTTCATATTTCTACGATTGAAAAAAGCAGAGTCTCTAATGCAAATTACTGTATTGGGTATAGTTGCTTTGCTGCCTCCGACAATCAATGTGTTTTTTTCTGTTTCTATAAGAGCATTACAATCATTGCGTGAATCATACCTCGGATTATCTTTGTCAACAATAAGAGTAGTTAACTGCTCAGACCCAATACTTATATTAATATCAGTAACTTCCTTTCCAATTATTATTTTGTTAACATTATAGCCAAATGAATGTTTTATTTCAGCACAATGGAATTCAACTTCTTTTGGGTAAGTGTTGTAAAATGCGTTTGATAATAAATCAGGAAATGTTTCTCCAATATATATATTATTTAGTTTGTTGCAATAAGCGAAAGCAAAAGATCGTATACATGACAGTCTATTGCCAAATTTAATAGATGTAAGTTTTTCACAACTAGAGAAAGCCTCTTCTTCTATTGTTTCTACATTATTACCAATAATAATACTTGTATATTTTCGGTTACAATTGAATGCCCTATACCCAATAGAGGTTACCTTATATTTCTCACCATTATACCTAATCTCATCTGGAATATATAGTTCATCTCCTGAACCTCCAACCATTGACTCTCCATAATAACTTGACACAGTTGCTGTATGATTAGATTCGTTCAAACTGTAATATAGACCATTAATGTAATAAACTTCTCCACACATTGACAACGGTAACATTATCAACAATAGCAATAATAGTTGTTTCTTCATAATTACATTGTTTAAATTTATTAAAGTTTATTCCGTTTTCCTCTCAAACGACTATCCGTAATCCTTCGGTTTGAAAATAAACGGTAAAATGGACATGGATATAGAATTCTACGTACTTTATCTTTATCTTCCTTTGTAGTGTTTGGCCCCATTGTAACCTCGATGCTATTTAAGACTCCTTGCTTTAGTGGCATGTCGTAGTAATCGAGGGCAATTTGATGATTACTCATTAATAAAGTATTTACTGTATCCAAAGAAGCAATCATGTCATTAACTGAATGGGATTTGATTCCAATTGAAGCTTCTGTTGTCAAGGGGAAGGCGAATAACTTAAACCTGCTTTCTCCTTGCTGTTCCCAATCTTTCTTTTTCTTATAAATTCCCAACGCATGTATCTTGGTATTTACAAAATCATTCTCGTAACTAACACATCTTCTTATGAGTTCTTCGTTATTCTCAACATATTGAACATCATATAGTTTAGCTTCATTAACGGGCAGTGGAAAGAGACAGTCCCCTATAATCTTAAACCAATCTGGAAAAAAGGATTTAAAATGCTCATTGATTTGATAAGTTTGAAACATATCCTCATCTAATGCTATACGAACACCTTTATTTCCTCTAGCATACCTCTGCCACAAATCTGGGTTCTCCTTAGGATTCCTAGTCCAACAGGACACAAAGACGTTTTTGCTTACTTTAGTATCAAATGGACCAGATCCAAATATAGATTCTTCTTTATCATCTACCTTATCGAGACGATTAAAACGAATAGTCTTGTTCAGCATGATTAATGCTAAAGTGTCGATAGTTGTGTAATGGTATACTTTCGCCATACATTGTTTATTTGGTAAAACACAAAAAGAAAACGTGGACAAATTACTTCTTTTACCTTTGCACACGGGAATCTAAGAGGGTTTAAGTGTGAATGAAGGTTAATGCGTACTATTTCTTATTCTGGATATTCTCCATGAAGCGATCAAGGCTTAGCTTTTTTCTTCTTTACCTC
>Ga0256404_1000875_pt1 | contig 76987 bp, 56 predicted proteins | sample RumenRJG_01DNA_FD_185990 | JGI IMG/M metagenome (GOLD analysis project Ga0256404, IMG submission 185990) | Bovine rumen microbial communities from Lethbridge, Alberta, Canada - RJG_01 | ecosystem: Host-associated > Mammals > Digestive system > Stomach > Rumen | place: Canada: Alberta | collected...
CCTTATATTGATTGTAAATTATTTTTCGTCTATACTTTGGTGTAAATACGATATGATATTTACACATCCATTTCGTATGGGCGAGCGAGTATTCTTTATTCGCCATTTATATCACCGTATCCTTTCTGTATAGTGGCTTGAGCACTACTATTATAGTGAGGATACGGTGATTTTGTATAACTTGAACACCCACCCGCATAGCGGGTGGTTTTGTGTGCCACGCGCTTGATCGTTTTGCTACCGGCAAAACTTGAAGCAGTGCGCGGCACGTGGTCACGACCTACAATCAAAACAGACCCCCTTAGAACCACTTGGTCCCATTTTCCTTAGCCCCCTCGCCAAGTCAGATTTTTCATAAAGAAAATATCTGACATTGGCGAGGGCCTAGTGGTTCTTAGGGGGTCTGTTTTAGATTTTTCTGCCAAGGCGCCTCGATTTTAAAAGGATGCCCACAGCCTCGTAGGAGTCAGATTTTGATTTTTCCGCCAAAGCTATCCGTTATAAAAAGGATGCCCACTGACTCAGGCGTACGTTTTAATTAGTGAAGTGCCTCAAGTCGGTCAGTAACCTGCTTGAGCATCTGCTTATTCTTCTCGAGCTTATCTCTCTCCTCCTGAACCTTAGCCTCAGGCGCCTTGGAGATGAACCGCTCATTATTGAGCATGCCCTCGGAACGCTTGATCTCAGCCTCCCACTTAGCCTTCTCCTTGAGAAGTCTCTCCTTCTCCTTCTCGATATCCACAAGATCCGCAAACGGAATGTAGATAACCGCATCAGGAATAGCTACAGAAACCGCATCATCAGCGATACCGTTCTTATCCTCCTGTATAAATACCTCAGAAGCATAAGCAAGAGTAGCAAAGAACACCTTACTGTGCTCAAAAGTCTTTCTTACTCTGTCGTTAGTTGTAACAACATAGTTCTGAGCCTTTCTGGAAGGAGCAACATTCATCTCTGTACGGATATTTCTGATAGCACGTACAGCTTCCTTTATAGCCTCAATCTCAGCTTCATCCTCTGAAAAATCAAGTGCCTTATCATAAGATGGCCAATCCTGTCTCATAAGAGGTGATGAACTGTCAGTAAGTGTATCGTAAATCTCCTCTGTAATGAACGGACAGAATGGATGAAGAAGCTTAAGAGATGTAATGAGAACATGCTTAAGAGTCCAGAGAGCTGCACCCTTTGTCTCATCCTCCTCATTCCAGAGTCTTGGCTTAACCATCTCGATATACCAGTCACAGAACTCTTCCCAAATGAAGTTCTGAACCTTATCAAGAGCGATACCAAGGTCAAATGCCTCCATATTACGGGTAACATCGGTAACCAGGTTATTAACCTTGCTGAGTATCCAGCGGTCAGCCATGGAGAGGTTTGACGGCTGCTTCTCAGGGATATCTGCCTTATCAAGATTCATCATGATAAATCTTGAAGCATTCCATACCTTATTCATGAAGTTACGTGATGCCTCTACTCTTGACCAGTAGAAACGCATGTCATTTCCGGGAGCATTTCCGGTAAGAAGTGTCATACGAAGGGCATCTGCACCGTAAGTCTTGATAACCTCAAGAGGATCGATACCGTTTCCAAGGGACTTACTCATCTTGCGTCCCTGATCATCTCTTACGAGACCATGGATAAGTACCTTTCCGAAAGGAACCTTTCCGGTCTGCTCGATTCCGGAGAATACCATACGTACAACCCAGAAGAAGATGATATCGTAACCCGTTACAAGTACATTTGTAGGATAGAAATATTTATACTCAGGTGTCTCTTCGGGCCATCCTAATGTCTCAAAAGGCCAGAGAGCACTTGAGAACCAGGTATCAAGAGTATCAGGATCCTGTGTAAAATGAGTCTTTCCGCACTTAGGACAAACTGAAGGAGCCTCAGGAGAAACCACCATCTCACCGCAGTCATCACAGTAAAATGCAGGAATTCTGTGTCCCCACCAAAGCTGTCTTGAGATACACCAGTCCTTGATATTCTCAAGCCAGTGAAGATATGTCTTTGAGTAGTTCTCGGGAACAAACTGAAGATCCCCTGTCTCTATAGCCTTGATTGCAGGCTTAGCCATCTCAGCCATCTTTACAAACCACTGAGGCTTGATCATAGGCTCAACGGTTGTGCCGCAACGGTCGTGGGTACCGACATTGTGCTTTGTAGGCATGATCTTAACCAGAAGACCGAGCTCCTTGAGATCCTCCACGATGAGCTTACGGGCTTCGTAACGATCCATACCGTGGTACTTTGAACCCGGGCAGTTGATGGTAGCATCATCATTCATGATGTTAAGCTCAGGAAGGTTATGTCTCTTTCCTACCTCGAAGTCGTTAGGGTCATGTGCAGGAGTGATCTTAACAGCACCTGTACCAACCTCCATATCGGCATGCTCATCTCCTACGATAGGGATTTCTCTGTCTGTAAGAGGAAGCTTGACATTCTTTCCGATGAGATCCTTATATCTCGGATCCTCAGGGTTAACGGCAACCGCTGTATCACCAAGCATGGTCTCAGGTCTTGTTGTGGCGATTTCGATAAATCTGCCTTCCTGTCCTGCGATAGGGTAATTGATATGCCAGAAATGTCCTTCCTGCTCCTCATGGATAACCTCAGCATCGGAAAGTGATGTATGGCAAACCGGGCACCAGTTAATGATACGTGAGCCCTTATAGATATAGCCCTTCTTGTAAAGCTTTATAAAGGTTGTCTCAACAGCCTTTGAACAGCCCTCATCCATGGTGAAACGGAGTCTGTCCCAGTCAGCGGAGGAACCCATTTTGTGGAGCTGGTCAACGATTCTTGACTCATATTCTTCCTTCCACTTCCAGGCCTCCTTAAGGAATCCCTCACGTCCGAGTTCATGCTTGTCGATGCCCTGCTCCTTAAGCTTATTGGTAACCTTAACCTCTGTAGCAATGGCTGCATGGTCACATCCCGGCTGCCAGAGAGCCTCGTAACCCTGCATTCTCTTAAAACGGATAATTGAATCCTGTAATGTATTGTCGAGAGCATGTCCCATATGTAACTGTCCGGTTACGTTTGGAGGAGGCATCATGATGGTAAATGGCTTTTTATTGGCATTTACCTCAGCATGAAAATAATTACCTTTCAACCACATTTCATAAATGCGGTCCTCAACCTCTTCCGGATTGTACTGTTTAGCAAGTTCCTTCATATATGTTTACCTTTCTATTTTTATCAAAGTTTGGCACGATACTCTCGTTTCCATTTGAGCACCATGATCTTTGCATGTTCACGAAAAGCTGAATGGCTTTTCTGATATATATCATAGATTTCCTTTGCGCGCCCATCGTGCTCAGCATCAGTCACTGCATTGTTATACTCAAGCTCCCAGCCCGCAAGAGTTTCCACATCGATAACATCGATATATTTCTCTATGGTTTTTACCGCCGGTTCAAGCTTATTGATCAGATACAGCTTATGAAGTGCTTCTTCCGACTGGGTAGTCACATAGATCTCCTCATAAAGCTCTGCGGCTTTTCGGAACTGCATAACTGTAACATAGGTTCCGGCAAGTTTCATCTGAACATCGCTGTCAGCATTCAAAAAAAGCGACTCTTCATACGACTCGATAGCTTTTCCGTATCGTCCCATATGAAAATAAGTATCACCAAGCATATTCAGAAATACATGTCTGTCTATATTTCTGAGCTTTTTATACTCATTTTGAAACCTTGATATCTCTAACTGGGTGTAGTAATTGCTTTCCTTAAGGATCAGTACTATGAGACGTTCCTGATCGATTTCATCAGAAACATTCAGATACTGCTCAAGCTTGGCCGCAAGTATACCCATGGAAAGCTCATCTCTGATCCACGTGGTAAGCTTATGATCAACAAAATCCTCAGGTATGATAACAGGATAATTGTATATTACATAGCTAAGTTCCTGTATAGACCAGATATCTATATCCAGTTTTTCATAGTAAAACGGATGTCGTGCATCCTTATTACACAAAAGTAATCCCATGAATTTTTCCTATATAAATCTGTGCCGGTCATGGCACAACCATCTGTACCAAAAAATCTAAAGGCATACCTTTACTTATCAGACAGATCGATCTCTTCCACAATCTCTTTATCTGAAGCAGGGAAAATGTCTCCGAATCCAAGATCCTTAACTGTCACCCTCAAGGTATCGGCATCCATGAATTCCGTTGTCATACGGACTTTGGTTGTACGATTCTCTCTTTCAGGAAAAGTATCCAGCATCATGCGGAGTCTCAGAGGTCTTTGCGGTTTTGTTATGGAAGTGACATGGAAATCAATGAAATCCTGGTCGTCAAGTATCATATCATAGCTTGAGCAGGTATCCATCCATGGTTCTCCCGCACGAACGATCGGCAGGCTCTCAACCTTTTCATTCACAACCACTTTTACTGAAACATCCGATTTGCTGCGAGTGTCACATAGGATCATGTACTCCTCGCCTTTTCCTTCAGATTTATTCTTTACATAAATCTCAGCACCAATGGCGAACATTCCGGGTTCTATGAGAACTCTTCTTTTCTTACAGATATAGTTCATGAAATTGGTGGCAAAGTTCGTATCCTGGAAACCTCTTCCGGATAAGAATATGGATGAGTAGTAATTCTTTCCCATGACTCTTTCTGCCACGGTGCTCAATATCTTATCTGCTATCTTTCCACCTGAAGCTGTCTTAAGGATATCAAGATTGAAAGCTTCTTCCTCTTCTTCATGGGCCACCATAACATAACGTCTGGTGCCTCTGGAAACATGCATCTCATAGTAGTAAAGGCACTGATTGTTAAGCTCAAACATCCCGACCATACGATTGTAAAGATTGGGATCCTGATCCAGCACAAAATGTGCAAAGCTCTCAGTATGACTCAGGATATAAATGTTATCCTCATGAACTCCTGCTCTTATAAGTGCTTCTTTTATCCTGCCGACCACCTCACGGCTTGGCTTTCTGATGGTTATGGCCACCAGATCTTCATCCGCTTTAATGCTGTCCTTTCCCAAAAGCTCATGGAAATAGTGGGCAAGTATATCTACAGCATGGTACTTCACCCTTGCAATGGTTGCTGTACCGTTCTTTTCAATAAGGCTCAGAAGTTTATCCACTATAATACCCGAACCTGCAAGAGTCGACTTATAAGCATCCTCACCTATAGTCCAGGTATCATCCTTTTTGTCCCTGGCAATGACAGTAGGATGATATGTGGATATGGTTTTATCGTTTATGCAGATGCATGTATAATCATCATTTAGTGAAATTCCAATGTAGCGACTCACTATATTTATTGCTCCTTATCATTCGTTTCATCCAGCTCTTTAGTGAAAAGCTCATCAATAACCGATTCATTTTTCACATAGCGAAGCATGACATCCCTAAGCTTTACGTCATTATCCTGACTCAAAAGACCCGACATCTCATTTATTATGTCAAAGGTGTCACCTTTAAGACGTACTTTGTTATCGGCTTTTATCGTACCGCTTTCAACAAAGTCTTCACCCTTTTCTTCATCATATATCTGATATTCTGCTCTTTCTCCGCTGAAGAGTGTTATCGGTCGGACGTAAATATTCTGATAAACCCGTGTTATCTCAACTTCCTCAAAATCACGCTCATCCGGCAGGATCCTTAAATACAAAGAAGGTCTTATGGACTTTTCGCCATGATACTCAATATAATATTTATCCATGACACTGTCAGGGATGCGAATAATATCACTGAGGGTTCTGGTGTAAGGGAATACCAGTTTCTTCTGAACAAGAATATCTATAACATCCTGAAGAACATACTTCTCTTCACCGGTAAGCTTCTTATTCTCCGACATATACTTTGACATGGCAAGAAGATATATAACAGGAACCTTTTCCTTATATCTCTCGTCATGTATGATGCCGAAAACATCGGCAAATACTTCTTCAGACGCTCCTTTTCCGTAAAGGAAATAATCTATACAGCGCTTTGTTATATAAGCTCTGATAAGCACATTCTGAGGTGCCGAGCTATGTCTGTATATATGATAAACCTCATCAAGGTCATCATCGGCCCAGCAGAAGATCATCTGTGCCAGAAGCCTCTCTGCCATATCATTGATTCCGGCACCTGCTTTCTGACCCTTTCTTAAAAGCTCCAGCATATCCTTTGAAAGGCCATTGTATTCCCTGAGAAGGAAATTCAATATATCCATATCCTCAGAGCCTTTTCGGAACGCATGAAGTGTCAGCATCATGATTTCCTTGGATTCTCCTGCCTGCTCGTCTATTATAAGAGCTTTTATCAGTTTTTCAAGATAGGTCATCTCAATGTCGGTTTCACCCATCTCAAGAATGAGCTTGTAGGCATCCTTAAACATTGAAAGCTTTATATAAGTGCAAAGAAGAATATCCTTCTCTTTACGATTAAGATTTCTGATATCTATATTCTTAAGCATCCTGATATCCAAGTCGCTCAGATCCTTGTCGGAATCCTTTGTAAAGGCATCATGATACTCAAGAATAACCTTATTGAGAAAGGCACGATAAGGCTTCGAAATATCCATGTCCGTCATAACCTGCTCGACGATCCTGAGCTGAGCTATGTCCGCTATACCCTTGTTGGCAATGTTTCTTGCTTTTGCAAGCTTTAACATGGCATGCTCAGGTAATATCTCAAAGCACCTTCTTTCCATTTCCTCCTTATGCATTATGCGGGTTGTTTCATATACAACATCCGTATAACGGTTTCCATAGCTGTCCTGGAATAAAAGTTCACTGTTTTCAAAGAAGATAGGGATGTAAGCATTACCCTCTTTTAATGCATATACCTCTTCACGGTCAAGCTCCCTGTACTTCACAACCACGTAGCTAAGACGTGAATCATTTGTTGTAAGCCTGTAGGACCGAAGAATGGCAGGAAATACCGAAGCGATCCTTTCGTCTATCATGTCCGCAAGGATCATCCTGTCATAAATAACGCTCAGACGCTGGTTGAATTCAGATTTCAGAAGCATATCGATTGCGTAGCTTTGAATCTTATGTTCAAACCTCTGGTATATATCATCGGATTCCCTGAAATTTACGATGATATTATAAAAAAGAGGAAGCTTCATGTTTTCCTCTATGGAGCGCTCGTAAGCAAAGTACAGATATACTTCTCTCGGCAGTAATCCTTTATAACCCTTGGGCATGGCATAAACATAATATTCATAAAGTCTTGTGATGGTGGATCCCATCTCTATGGCTCTCTGATATATGTAAAAAGCCATCTCATCGGTTGCCCCTTCTCTTATGCAAATGCTGGCTGCCTTCTCTATAAGCGGCTTATCATTAACATCAAGGGGGAACAGCTCTATCTTTTCAGACTGCTTATTCTCATCCTGAGTGATTCCTTCTCCGGCATCCGATACATCAGTATCATCTTCCTTCTCCTTAGGGCATCCAAGTGCTATTAAAAACTGTTTCAGGGCAATGTTTCTGTCATGACCTCTCTTAAGTCCGCGATAAATGGTATAAATACCGGAGTCCTTCATAAAGGGGGCATTCTCAAAATCACTGTAATCAAATACTCTTCTTGAAAGCTCAGGTTCTTTTCTGTAAAACTCTATAAAATCTTCTTTAGTTTCAAAGCCTGAGATAACCTCACCGGACTTGTGGGATGAACAAACATCAAAAGAATACGGGAGCATGAATTCGCCTCCGTTTGATACTATACAGATCTGTCCTTCAATCTTGTCTCCATCCTGCAGGTTATGGGTATCAACAGAACACTTGATACGGGATCTGATTCCGCCGAAAGCATCCTTTTGCACGGCTACTGCAGGATTGTCAGAATAAATGAGTCCTTTAAGCAGTATTCCGTTTTCGGAATAAATGATCAGATCGAACTTTGTGAGTTCTCCGACTTCCAAAGTTCCTTTAAAAGATTTATCACTTAATTTAAGCAAAGGACGGTCTATCTCAACTATTCCTCTTGCCAATTTATTTATACGTTCTTTCATACTGTGTTTTCTCCGAGAAAATCTCCATGTATTTTAACACAGAAAAGGGTCTTATTAAAGAGTAATTGTAATACGGAGCTTTTGTTGGTATCATTGTATAGGCAAAGAATGAGAGGATTTTCACCATCGTTCTTGGGCTTTTACATTAAACCAGCAAAGGAATCCCATATGATCACAGAACCAATCACATTGTATAAGCTTATGATCTTATACTTATTAAAAACAGTAAACTATCCTTTAACAAACAATCAGTTAAGCGGATTTTTCCTTGATTACGAATACACAACCTACTTCACATTACAGCAGGCTATATCCGAACTGAATGATGCAGGTTTTATAAAAACTCATCAGAGCAAAAAATCCACACGTTATGAGATCACACAGGAAGGTTCCAATACTGTTGAACTTTTCGGAAACGATATTTCCTCCGGTGCCATCAAGGATATGGATAACTTTCTGAGAGAAAACAAGATAAAGCTCCGTCAGGAATCCTCGAATTTTACTGATTATTACGAAACAGATGGCGGTGATTACATAGTTCATGCCGAAGTAAGGGAAGAGAACTCCATTCTCTATGCTCTGGATATCAATGTTCCGGATAAGGAATCTGCCGAGAGAATGTGTGTAAGGTGGAGTGAGAAAAATCAGGAAATCTATGCGTTCATAGTAAAGCAGTTGTTAAGTTAAAAGCTGTTGAAAAAAATCCACCGGGGACGGTTCTCGCCGGCGAGAACCGTCCCCGGTGGATCAAATCAAAAATAAGGACGGTTCATTGCGAACCGTCCTTAAATTTATCATTAACCTTTTTCAATAACCTCTTCAGGCTTTTCTGCATCCAGAGTCTCGATGTCCTCGCCGGTTTTCTGAGAAAGAAGCTTTTCGGCAGAAACAAGCTTGACGCAGAGTGTAAACAGATCGGCAGCTGTCTTAAGGTCTTCAAGTGGCGGATATGTTGGTGCGATACGGATATTGCTGTCCTTAGGATCCTTATGGTAAGGGAAGGTAGCTCCGGCACCTGTGAGCTTGACACCTGCTTTCTTGCAATGATCTACAACAGACTTTGCACAGCCATCCATAGTATCAAAGCTGATAAAATATCCTCCGTTAGGCTTTGTCCATTCTCCGATTCCGAGTCCTTCCAGGTTTTCGGCAAAAACATTCTCAACCATTTCAAACTTAGGTCTCAGGATGTCAGCATGCTTACGCATATGCTCTACCATACCATGAATATCTTTGAAGAAACGTACATGACGAAGCTGGTTTACCTTATCGTGGCCTATTGTCTGATGCTTCATCTGGTTTTTGATATCGTCAAGGTTGTTGGATGATGTAGCTAACGCAGCGATACCTGAACCCGGGAAGGTAATCTTTGAAGTAGATGCAAATTTATAAACCATATCAGGATTTCCGGCACGCTTACACTCTGCAAGAATCTCAATGAGATAATCCTGGTTTTTGTCATATAGATGATGAATGCCGTAAGCATTGTCCCAATAAATTCTGAAGTCTTTGGCAGCAGGACGGAGTCTGGCAAAACGACGGACTGTTTCGTCATTATAGCTGTAGCCTTGAGGATTGGAATACTTGGGAACGCACCAGATTCCCTTTATGGCTTCATCTTCTTTTACAAGCTTTTCAACAATGTCCATGTCGGGACCTGTAGGTGTCATAGGTACATTGATCATCTCAATGCCGAAATATTCGGTTATGGCGAAATGTCTGTCATATCCGGGAACAGGGCAAAGCCACTTTACCTTATCAAGCTTACACCAGGGTGTATTACCCATTACACCGTGTGTCATTGATCTGGAAATAGAATCATACATTACGTTCAATGATGAATTTCCGTATATCAGGATGTTGGCCGGGTTGTTCTCCATCATATCTGAAAGAAGAACCTTGGCTTCATCTATACCGCCGAGGACGCCGTAATTTCTACAGTCAGTACCGTCTTCACAATACATGTCGGCGCCGCTTGTAAGGGCGTCCATGAGTCCCATACTGAGATCGAGCTGCTCTTTACATGGTTTTCCGCGGCTCATATCAAGGCTCATTTCCATTGCCTGGTATTTTTCATACTCTTTTTTAAGATGTACAAGCTCCTTCTGAAGCTCTTCTTTTGTCATTTTTGTGTAAGCTTTCATAAGTGGCCTCCCGCCTGTTATGTTTTTATACTTTCCGAGTATAATCAAAAAGCCCGATGCTTGCAAGCGTCGGGCGGTAGAAATCCATAACTGTTCGTGATGGCAGGAATAATCCACTACTCTGAGAGTAACGGATTACTGTCTAACGCTTCGACTCGGGTTTCGAGGAAGAATTTTTCCCGCTCGGCGGCTTCGTCTCCGGGAAACTGAGTGAGGTAGTTTTTTACTGCCTCGTAGGCTTCGCGCCATTTTGCAGTTTTCTCCAGGTAGACTATCTCGTTAAACTGAAGATCACGGTCGTTGGAGATTCCTGCTGCTTTTGCTGCATCCAGCTTTTCCCTTGCTGTTTCCGGATCGTTGTTGTTCAGGGCTTCGGTTGCCTCTGCAATGAGCTTTTTTGCATCCAGCTGACCCTGGAATTTAAGATAGTTTTCTTTGTCTCCGTCAACTTCCCTTAAGGTGTCAATGGTTTTCTGGGCAGAAGAATAATCCCCAAGCATATACTCGGCTTCGGCTCTGTAGAGAAGGATGTCAAACTGGGTTTCTGTGACTTTTCCGTTGCTGCTATCCAAAGCTTCATTAAAGGTCTCGATGGCCTGTTCGTATTTAGCCATCTGAAGCTCTTCTATGCCTTTCTCTCTGAGTTCGTATACCTTTTTGGAGGAACAGGCGGTAAGAAGAAGCATCGAAGCTATGATGGCTGTTCTTTTTATAAATTTGGCTAATGATCTGTTTTTGAACATGTTAAAAACATCCAATCTAAATAAAATCAGTTTTTACCGGTGGATCCGAATCCGCCTCTGTCAGCATTTCCGAGAGAATCAACTTCATCAAATACTATATGAGGCTGATGCTCAATGATACGGAACTGGGCGATACGATCGTTTACGTGAAGCTCGGTATCTCTTGTGGCGTAAACCGGCATGCGGATAATATCATTATCTCCGCAATAGGTTTCATCAATAACTCCGAGAGAGTTGGTCTGGATGAGTCCGAAGTTTTTGAAGGTTGAGCTTCTCGGTGCCAGAAGCATCTCATAGCCTTCGGGAACCTGAAGTGAGATACCCATACTTATAAGCTTGAAATCGCCTTTTTTTAATGTTACATCCTCGGCAACTCTCAGATCGATCCAGTCGCTTTTTCCGGCTATGTACTCGAGCTTTTCAATTTCTTCTGAGTGGTACTTTATTCTGATTGTCTTTTCCATGATTTTCTCCTCATCTCATAGTGTATGATCTTCAGCCAAACGTTACAGAACCTTCATCAGGATTCTGTTTCGGTGGTTTCGGTCCCGGTTTGAACGATATCCGGGTTTGGAGCAGCAGTATCATCAATTGTCATATCCGGGTCTTAATCGATAGTATCGTCATTTGCCATTTCCGGGCTTGAATCGATAGTTCCCTGCTGTTCAGGTTTCACTTCTTCCTGATTTTCTGTTGGTGCGGCTCCCATGATGTCGATAACTTCTTCATTAACCTCCTTTTTGATCTCATCCTCCATTTCAGGATTGAGATTCGGAAGGTTATCCAGGGAACTTACACCAAATCTTCGCAAAAATTCTTCTGTGGTGGCAAATAATGCCGGACGGCCGGGAGCATTTAAACGTCCAACCTCGTAAGCAAGTCCATACTCTACAAGTTTGTTTACCGCGTGATCCGAGGATACGCCTCTGACTCTTTCAATCTCGGCCTTTGTTACAGGCTGTTTATATGCAATTATGGCAAGTGTTTCCATAACAATATCTGAAAGCACCGGCTTCTTTGGATGCTTTGCGACTCTGATAAGTCCGTCAAAGCATTCGGGATTTGTGGTCATCTGGTAATGATTACCCACAGTCTGGATAATGATACCTCCATGGCGTTCTTCATATTTTTTTATCAGTCTGTTAAGAGCCTTAAGGGCCGGCTTTTCTCCACAGTCAAGGGCTGTCTTAATCTCTTCAAGACTTACGGAATTCCCTTTCGCAAATAAAAGGGCTTCGATAATATTCTCTTCCATCTGGAGTTCATCGGTAAATTCCTTGTCTATTTCCTTTGCAAGCTTCCTTTCCTTTTCGGAAAGCTGATCTCCGTCTATGGGAAGTCTTAACTGTTCAACATCATTCATTAATTACAAGTCCTCCAGATTCGTAAGATCCAGCTCTTCATCGTTCTGATTTGGATCTTCAACTTCAGTTATATCCATATCTCCAAAGGGAGTATCCTGAACCAGGGTTATACGTCCCATCTTCATAAGCTCCAGTATGGCAAGGAAGCTTACTACCACGTCCATCTTGTCCTTTTTCTTTCTTATCATATGTCTGAAAGAAAACTTATGATGTCCCCGGACATACTTTAAAACATCTCTGATACGGCCTTCCAGGGATATCTTTTCTTTCTTTATTACACCAAATTTTGAACGAACCTTATCTATGGAATCCTCTTTACGTCTCATTACATCTTCAAAAACGGTTTTGAGATTTTCCAGAGAAACATTTTTCAAAAGATCATCCAGATCAATAGGCGGAACATACTTTTCCACTTCCTTTGGTATAGTCGGTCCTTTGTAATAGAATCTGTCTGCGGCATCTTCACGATCCTGAAGTATCTGTCCCATAAGCTTGTATTTCCTGTACTCAAGGAGTCTCTCTACAAGTTCTGCTCTCGGGTCAACTTCCTCACCGGTTTCCTCATCTACCTCTCTCGGAAGCAGCATCCGGGATTTAATCTCAAGCAAAGTTGCTGCCATAACCAGAAAATCCGAAACCACATCCAGATCCTCTTCTTCCATATTGCTGACATACTCGAGATATTCTGCTGTAATCTGAACAATAGGGATATCAAATATATCAACCTTATCCCTCTCGATCAGATGAAGGAGAAGATCCAGCGGACCTTCAAATTTATCCAGTTTATATGTGATTTCAGACATAAAATACTTCCTTATGGTTCAATGGTTATAAAACTTATTTCCGGAGAGTCATTGATGCGTATATTTATGGAATGGGTTCCCAGTCCCCTGGTGGCTATCAAGATTCCGGTTTTATATTTAAACTCCCCTGCACATTCTTTTACGAAAAACTGGTATTGCGGAGTCATAAGAGCACCCAAAAACGGTAATCTTACGGTTCCTCCGTGATAATGACCGGAAAGTACCAGATCTGCTCCATAGTCTATAATTTCTTTATAATACATAGGGGTATGAAGCATTATTATATGAAATTTTTCATTATCCGGTTTAGCTATGTGAAGGGCAATGTCTTCTTCTTGAAGCATTTCTTTGGATTTCATAAACAAAGGCCTGTAGTAATCAAGAGGCAGAGTAAAACCCGTCAGATCGAAGTCAGAGAAGCTTACGGTTTCATCGTCCAATACCGTTATTCCTTCCAAAGTCTGCTTCAGACGTGTGGCTCTCTCCAAAGAAATATCCTGTATATATTTATCATATTTTGAGGTCTCATTGCAATCATTGAAACCGGCTTTGTCCAGGAGTCTCTGTTCATGATTACCGTAGCAGAAATATAACCTGTATTTGTTTTTCAGGTTATTTAAAAGCTCTAATGAAACCTCAATTTTATCTTTATCCTTATATTTCTCAGGGTCTCTAACCTTTCGGCATCTGATGAGATCACCGCCGATTATGATGAATTCCGGATTAAGTTCGTCAATTTTTTCTAAAAGCTCTTTATTATTCTCACCAAATTCCTTTTCATGAAGATCACTTATATATACAAATCTGTGAGTATCCTTAAGCTTTCCGGAGTGAATATTATACCGATATACTTTTAGGTTATTTCTCTCCCAATTTGATATAGTTATGGTGATTATGACAAAAATCAGAATAAAAAAAATGGTGCTTATTACGATTGAAAACATAAAACCTCTCGTTATATTATTTCATTCGGTTATTTTTATTAAATTCTCACATTTCTTTGGTTTTCTAATCACTTCTTTAATAAGTAACCCGATTGTAACTATCAACCCCATATTTCAAAAGGTAACAAGTAGTATGAACAATTATTTCGACGAACCATCTTCTTATGAGGATGTAATCTCTTATGCTCCGTTCTGGAACACACTCAAAAAGAAAAAGCTATCTCAATACGATCTGGTAAATAAGCTTTATATTTCTTCAAGCATGCTTCAGAAGCTCAGAAAAGACCAGCCTCTGACTTTAAAATCCATAGCCATGCTATGTTTACGACTTAATATTCATCCTTCTGATATCTTCATCCTATGTCCCGACAGAAAGAAACCGGCAATCATTTAATCAGATTATCATATGATCTTTTTCACTCTAATGTGAAATCAATGGTATTCTACGAAGAAAAAAAGTGCCGGGATAAAGTACCGACACTTTTTTTATTGAACAAAAACCGATCATAATGAAGATGTGCTATCGTTTCCTGAGCTTTCGCCACTGTCCGAAGCTGTTTTATCAAGCTGTTCTGTGACATCCTGTGCAGCATACTTTGCTCTTACTTCTTCAAAAGGCATCTTTCCTTTATTCTCCTGTGATCCGGATCCGGAAACAGATGAAGAAAAGCCTGTACCGGAATCCTCAATCCTTGGAACTGTTTCAGTAGAACCGGCATCAAAAGAAGTATCTGTTACTGCATTTTCGTTTGCATACTTCTCAGGATGAAGCTTCATATCTTCTTCCTTCTGTACATCATGAAGGATATGTAAGAACTCTTTTCCTGTTATGGTCTCTCTTTCAATAAGATACTCAGCTATACGATCAAGTGCGAATCTGTTACTGTTAAGTATCTCCTTAGCCTCTTCGTAGCATTCCTTAAGGATACGCATGACTTCCTGATCAACCTGTGTAGCTGTATCATCTCCACAGTTCATGACCGTTCTTCCGGTATTGAGATACAGGGATTCCTGAGTGGCGAGACCCATGAGTCCGAACTTTTCGGTCATACCATACTGTGTGACCATGGCTCTTGCAAGCTTTGTGGCTTTTTCAATGTCATTGGAAGCACCGGTTGTGACTGTGCCGAATACTATCTCTTCAGCTGCTCTTCCGCCGAGATAGCCCACAAGCATGGCATGAAGCTCATCCTTGGTGTTGAGATATTTCTCTTCTTCGGGAACCTGCATAACATATCCCAAAGCGCCCATGGTTCTGGGAACGATGGTGATCTTCTGTACAGGCTCTGCATCCTTCTGGATAGCGGATACAAGTGCATGTCCAACCTCGTGATAGGAAACGATACGTCTCTCCTCTTTTGAAAGGATACGATCCTTCTTTTCCTTACCTACCAGGACTACTTCAACAGCTTCAAAAAGATCTGCCTGTGACACCTTCTTGCGTCCATGCTTGACAGCTGTAATGGCTGCTTCATTCATCATGTTGGCAAGATCCGCACCTACCGCACCTGAAGTTGCAAGGGCTATCTCATTGAAATCAACTGAATCGTCCAGCTGGACATCTTTTGCATGAACCTTGAGGATATTGACACGGCCTTTAAGGTCCGGTTTTTCAACAACTATACGTCTGTCGAAACGACCGGGTCTGAGAAGTGCGGGATCAAGGATCTCAGGTCTGTTTGTTGCACCCATGACCATGATACCCTTTGATGCATCAAAACCGTCCATCTCTGAAAGCAGCTGATTCAAAGTCTGCTCACGCTCATCGTTTCCACCGTACCTTGTATCTCTGGTCTTACCGATGGCATCGATCTCATCGATGAATATGATACAAGGTGCAGACTGTGTTGCATTTTTGAAAAGATCTCTTACACGGCTGGCACCCACACCTACAAACATCTCTACGAAATCAGAACCCGAGAGACTGTAAAATGGTACCTGTGCCTCACCGGCAACGGCTTTTGCAAGAAGTGTCTTTCCTGTTCCCGGAGGTCCCACAAGAAGGGCTCCTTTCGGAAGCTTTGCACCTATTGCGGTATACTTCGTCGGATTATGAAGGAAGTCGACTATTTCCACAAGTGATTCCTTGGCTTCATCTTCACCGGCAACATCCTTAAATGTAACTCCGGTTTCTTTCTGCATGTACATCTTCGCAGTGGATTTTCCAACTCCCATAAGACCACCGCCGCCGTTTCCCATACGACGCATGGTCATATTCATGATCACAAAGATAAGTACGAAAGGAATAACTATACTTATCATGGCTTCCATGATATAGCCTGAATTATCAGGCTTAAGCTTATAGATCTCGACACCATGACGAAGCATGCGGTCCACAAGATTTTCGGCGTCAGCATTGACAGGTACAACATAATATCTCACATTCATCTGACTGAGATACTGGCTGTACTGATCCTTTGTATTTGCCGGAGGATTTTTGGCAGGAGCTTCTGCTGATGACTTAAGATATATGGTTATATCCGAGTCCCCCCACTCCACTTCGGAAATCTGGTTTCCGTCTATCATCGAAATGAACTCGGTGTAACTTACTTCCTGTGTAACGCCCGAGACGAAAACTCCTCTTATCATGGTGTAAACAAAGAAAGTAATAACTGCGGCTATTATCAGAATGATAAAAGTCTGACTTGAATGATTGAATCTCTTTCCGTCATTACCCTGGCTGTTATTGTTATCCATCTAATACTCCATTCCTTTACCCATTTTTAATGGGCAGACTACTGCTTTTACAGCAATTTTAATTATAAAGAACGCAAGAGCCAAAATCAAGACACGAACCGGAGTGCATCCATTTAAAACCGATGCACTCCGGTTCTTACCTCGTTTTATTCCGATACAATTGTTATCTCTCAAACTCATGAATAAAAATTCCGGAGCGGAGTTTGGGTTCAAACCAGGTGGATTTCGGGGGCATCAGGAGTTTGTGGTCAGCTACGTCCAGGAGTTCTTTGATGTCTGTCGGATGCATGGCGAAGGCTGCGGCGGGACCGGTTTCCTCAAGCGTTCCGTCCATAACATGGCTGTAGGTATGCTGGCTTACACGTTTTTCGAGTTCTTTTAAGCCGCGGATGCCGCCAACGAATTCGATGCGTTTGTCTGTTCTTGGATCTCCTATTCCGAGTAATGGTTCAAGTATCAGATCCTGAAGTATGGCGACGTCAAGGGAGGCAACGGGATCGTTCTTTCGTGCTTCCATAACTTCATCCTTGACACGGAGGAGGAACCATTCACCGGATATGTACATGAGCATCTCGCCTTTTACCTTTGGCACGAAGGCTTCCTTTACATTAAATACGGTAAAGTTTTCTTCTATGCTAAGCATCAGTTCTTCGGGATCATGGCCCCGTAAATCCTTCACCACACGGTTATAATCTAGAATCTTTAACTGCTCATCAGGGAACAGAACCGAAAGGAAGAAGTTGAATTCTTCGTTTCCGGAATAGTCCGGATGTTCTTCTCTTCTTTTAAGTCCTACTTTTACGGCGCTGGCTGCACGGTGATGACCGTCTGCAATGTAGGTAGCGGGAACCTCTGAAAATTCCTTTTCAAGCCGGTCAACGATGGTTCTGTCTGAAATCACCCACACTCTGTGTCTTATGCCGTCTTCCGAAACAAAATCATAGACAGCATCGCTTTTTTTGACATCATTTACTATTTCAGAGATTTCTTTTTTCTCCCTGTAGGCAAGAAAGATGGGTCCTGTCTGACAGGAGCAGGTATCTACATGTCTTATGCGGTCCTGTTCTTTTTCTTCCACTGTGTTTTCATGCTTTTTACATACTCCGTTAAGATAGTCATCAATGGAGCTCAGAGCTGCGATCCCGGTCTGGGTTCGTCCCTCCATGGTAAGCTCATATACGTAAAAGCAGGCTTCATCATCTCTTATATAAGTACCGTCTTTTATTCTTTCGAAAAGGAGCTCTGAGGCTTTTTTATAAACCTCGGGAGCATACATATCCTGATCCTCAGGAAACTGCGTTTCCGGTCTGTCAATGTTTAAAAAGGAAAGCGGGTGACCCTTGACTGCTTCCCTTGCTTCTGCTCTTGAGTAAACGTCGTAGGGAAGTGCCGCTACCTCACTCACAACATCGATATTTGGTCTAATGGCTTTGAAAGGCTTGACTGTTGCCATATATCTGTCCTCCACAATCTGTAAATCCTTTGCATTACTATGCTGACACTCTGAATTTCGATATCTGATATCGTATCAGATGTCAGCATATCCCTGCAAGTAAACCTGACTGATGAAATGCCTACTTATCCAACGGGGACGGTTCTCGTCGGCGCGAACCGTTCCCGGTGGATACTACACAAAAATATCAGCCAGAGAAGCTTTTCTCCGACTGATATTCGTTATTATGTTCTGATCTTTTTTATTTAACTTTGCGGACTCTCAGGATTCCTTCAATCTGTCCAAGATTCTCCAGTCCATCGTCTGTGAGATGCTTGTCTATATCCATTAAGGTATATGCGAAATTACCCTTTGACTTATTCTGAAGTCCGTCGATATTTATGGAAGCATCGCCGAGAGCCTTTGTGATCTGTCCCAGCATGTTAGGAATGTTTCTGTGAAGGATTGCGATACGTCCGCCGCTCTGACAAACTCCCATATCTGTCTCAGGGAAGTTTACCGAGTTATGGATATTACCGTTATCAAGATAATCCTGTACCTGCTCAACTGCCATTACCGCACAGTTATCTTCCGCTTCTTCTGTGGATGCTCCGAGATGAGGAAGAACAACTGCACCCTGCATATTAGCGGATTTAGCATTAGGGAAATCGGTAACGTAGGTCTTCACCTTGCCCTTTGCCAATGCTTCTGCGATGTCATCATCATTAACCAAAACGTCTCTTGCAAAATTAAGGATGTGAACTCCGTCCTTCATTCTGCTGATGGAATCTCTGTTGATCATGCCCTTGGTAGAATCAAGTGCCGGAACATGAACCGTGATATAGTCTGACTTCTCATAGATTTCATCAACTACTGCGGCATGGTGAACCTTCTGGCTCAGTTTCCATGCGGAGCTTACTGAAAGGTAAGGGTCATAACCGTAAACATCCATTCCGAGCTCAACTGCTGCATTGGCAACCAAGACACCGATGGCTCCGAGTCCAATAACTCCAAGCTTCTTACCCTTGATCTCATTTCCGGCAAAATTCTTTTTTGCTTTCTCAGCATTCTTTGCGATGTCAGGGTCGGAAGCATTGGCCTTGATCCACTCTGCACCTCCGATAACATCACGGCTTGCCAGCATGAGACCTGCGATAACCAGTTCCTTAACGGCGTTGGCATTGGCACCCGGAGTGTTGAAAACAACGATTCCCTGCTCGGAGCACTTGTCGATAGGGATGTTGTTCACTCCTGCACCGGCACGTCCGATGGCACGAAGAGGCTTCGGAAAATCCATAGCCTTCATGTCCGCAGAACGTACAAGAACGCCTGCTGCATTATCAATGCTGTCTACAAGTGTATAGCCCTTTCTGAATTTTGTGGTACCGACACGGCTAATGTTATTGAGGCAAAATATTTCACGATCTTTCATGTTATCTCACGACCCTTCCGCTTATTTATTATTCTTTTCAAAATTGTCCATAAACTCTACAAGCTTTTCTACGCCTTCCTTCGGCATAGCATTGTAGATGGAAGCTCTCATACCGCCTACTGTACGGTGTCCCTTCAGGTTCTTGAAGCCTGCTGCAGAAGCTTCTGCAATGAACTTCTTGTCAAGCTCTTCGTTGCCTGTGATAAACGGAACATTCATAAGAGAACGATCCTTCGGAACCACTGTTCCATGGAACATATTTGAAGCATCCAGGAAATCGTAGAGAACCTTTGCCTTTTCTTCGTTACGCTCCTTCATAACCGAAAGACCGCCCATTTCCTTAAGCCACTTGAATACAAGTCCGCAAATGTAGATGTTGTAGCATGGAGGTGTGTTGTAAAGTGACTTGTTGTCAGCATGAATCTTGTAACGGAGCATGGTAGGTGTTCCCGGAAGAACGTCTTCTGTGATGAGGTCTTCACGGATAACTACGATGGTTACGCCGGCAGGTCCGATATTCTTCTGAACACCGCCCCAAAGAACACCGTACTTTGAAACATCCATAGGCTCACTCAGGAACATGGAAGAAACATCCGAAACCAGTGTCTTGCCCTTTGTATCAGGAAGCTCCTTGAAGGTGGTTCCATAGATCGTGTTGTTCTGGCAAATGTATACGTAATCCGCATCATCTGAAATTTTAAGATTTGTAAGATCGGGAATATATGAGAAAGTCTTGTCAGCTGAACTTGCGATGATATTGACTTTACCGTACATCTCAGCTTCCTTGGCCGCTTTCTTGGCCCACTGACCTGTAAGGATGTAGTCCGCAACCTTATTCTTCATAAGGTTCATGGGAACCATGGCGAACTGTGTGTTTCCGCCTCCCTGAAGGAAAAGTACTTTGTAATTATCAGGTACGTTGAGAAGCTCTCTGAAATCAGCCTCAGCTTCATCTATGATGTTCTGGTAGTCCTTTGATCTGTGGGACATCTCCATGACTGACATGCCTGATCCATGGTAGTCAAGCATTTCTGCCGCTGCTGTTTTAAGAACCTCCTCCGGTAATACTGCCGGACCTGCACTGAAATTGTAAACTCTGCTCATGATTTATTTCCCCTTCATTTTATTTTACGGCACCCGCCTGTTCCGGCGTATTGTGCAGTATTACTATCTTTGATCCACCGAATCAATAAAACATTAATCCGGAGAACCACTCCCCATAAGCCATAAAACACGTATTTGCCAGCTATAACCTGCTGTCATACAAGCGTTTTTCGTGATTGCTTTTGGATATGTGCATAATATAGCACCATCAGACTTTATCGTATATATAAAATAATTTTATGTATTAATGTAGATACATTTACCTGTATGTGTTCGGAAAAACATTTGACTCATACAGGTAAATTACTTTTTTAATATTCAACCGATCAGCTCTGCGATCTTATCTCCCATTTCGTCTGTATGGAGAAGCTTCAGGCCTTCAACACCTTCCTCCAAAATGTCTCCGGTACGATAGCCCTGTGCCAATGCCTTCTCCACCGCATTCTCAATGGCATCTGCTTCCTCGGAAAGATTGAAGGAATATCTCAGGAGCATGGCTGCACTGAGTATGGTTGCCAGCGGATTGGCTATATTCTTTCCTGCAATATCAGGTGCGGATCCGCCTGACGGCTCATAAAGGCCGAAGCTGTCCTCACGGAGGGAGGCTGACGGAAGCATTCCCAGAGATCCTGCAATCTCTGCCATTTCATCGGAAAGAATGTCTCCGAACATGTTCTCTGTGGCCACCACATCAAACTGTGCGGGGTTACGAACCAGCTGCATGGCGGTTGAGTCAACAAGCGCATCCTCCAGTGTAACCTCAGGATAATCTTTTGATACTTCCTTGAATATCTTTCTCCAGAGTCTTGAAGAATCCAGAACATTTGCCTTATCAACGGAAGTAAGCTTCTTATTTCTCTTTCCTGCGATTTCAAATGCTTTCTTTGCTATACGTCTGATCTCATAATCATGATACTCGAGAGTATCGATGGCTACTTCCTCCCCGTCAACGATTTCTGTCTTACGGGCGCCGAAGTACAGACCGCCGGTAAGCTCTCTCACCATCATTACGTCAAAGCCTTTTTCAGCGATGGACTCTTTAAGCGGACAGGCGTTTTTGAGTTCAGGATAAAGGTGTGCCGGTCTCAGATTACAGAACAGTCCCAGGGACTTACGGAGCTTCAGCAGTCCTGCTTCCGGGCGCTTATCCGCGGGAAGTTCATACCACTTGGAAACTCCGACTTTTCCTCCTATGGAACCCATAAGTACTGCGTCTGCACTTTTACACTTTTCTATAGTTTCATCTGTAAGGGGGACTCCGTAGGCATCTATGGAACAACCGCCCATAAGTACCTTTTCGAAGGAGAAGTTGTGGCCGTAAACATTAGCCACCTTTTCAAGTACCTTTTGTGCTTCCCTGACTATTTCAGGTCCTATTCCGTCTCCGGGAATGGTTACGATCTTGTAATTCATCGGTGTTTTCCTCTCTATGAATTTGATATAACTAATATACATATTATACTACAATTCCATAATGAGAAAACAAATATATATACGCTATGACTGATATGATACAATGTGATGTGATCAATTCATTAGCATAGGTCGCCAGCTCTGGCTCAGTCTTATGTCTAACGGAACTATTTTAATACAATACATATTAAAGGGTATGCTATGGAACATCATGAATTCAAATTACATTCAGATTATGCGCCTACCGGAGATCAGCCACAGGCTATAGATTTGCTGGTGGCGGGATTCAAAGAGGGGAATCAGTTTGAGACGCTGCTGGGGGTTACGGGATCCGGTAAGACGTTTACAATGGCTAATGTTATACAGGCGGTGAAGAAGCCGACGCTTATCATTTCTCACAATAAGACTCTGGCGGCGCAGCTTTATTCCGAGATGAAGGAGTTTTTTCCGGAGAATGCGGTGGAGTATTTTGTCTCTTACTACGATTATTATCAGCCGGAGGCTTATGTTCCTTCCACTGATACCTATATCGAAAAGGATTCGGATATCAATGATGAGATCGATAAGCTCAGGAACTCTGCCATGGCTTCTCTTTCGGAGAGGGATGATGTTATCGTGGTTTCTTCGGTTTCATGTATCTATGGTCTGGGTGCGCCTACAGAATATCTGAATATGGCGATTTCTCTGCGCCCGGGTATGCAGAAGGACAGGGATCAGTTTATAAGACAGCTTATAGACATTCAATACAATCGTAATGATATGGATTTTAAGCGTGGTACTTTCCGTGTCATGGGGGATGTTGTGGATGTATTTCCTGCAAGTGAGGGTGAAGAAGCTTACCGGGTTGAATTTTTCGGAGACGAGATTGATCGTATCACCAGAATAAATGCTCTCACAGCCAAGGCAACCGCCACCATGGAACATATCATGATCTTCCCGGCAAGTCCTTATGTCATTCCTCAGGAAAAGCTGAATCTTGCATGTGAGAATATAATAAGCGAGCTTGAGGAACGGGTTAAGTATTTCAAGGATAATGACAAGCTTATAGAGGCTCAGCGCATTTCCGAAAGAACCAATTATGATGTGGAAATGCTTAAGGAGACGGGTTTCTGTTCCGGTATAGAGAACTACACGAGGCATCTGAATTTTGCGAAGCCGGGGGAGCCGCCTTACACTCTTATGGATTATTTTCCGGATGACTATCTCATCATCATCGATGAGTCACATGTTACCCTTCCGCAGGTCAGGGGTATGTACAATGGAAATCTGTCCAGAAAGACCACTCTTGTGGATTTCGGTTTCAGACTGCCTTCCGCTCTTGATAACCGTCCTCTTAATTTTGAAGAGTTCGAGCAGAAGGTGGATCAGATGCTATTTGTATCTGCAACTCCCGGTGATTATGAGGCTGATCATGAGCTTTTAAGAGCGGAACAGATCATCAGACCTACAGGTCTTCTGGATCCGGAGATTGATGTCCGTCCCACCAAGGGGCAGATTGATGATCTCATTGCCCAGATTCATAAAGAGACTAAAGCAAACCATAAAATTCTGGTTACAACATTAACCAAGCGTATGGCGGAGGATCTCACAAAATATCTGAAGGATGCAGAGATCAGAGTTAAGTATCTTCACTCTGATATTGATACACTGGAGCGTGCTTCCATAATCAGGGATATGCGTCTTGATAAGTTTGATGTTCTTGTGGGTATCAATCTTTTGAGGGAGGGGCTTGATATTCCCGAGGTTGCATTGGTGGCGATTCTTGATGCCGACAAGGAGGGTTTCCTTCGTTCGGAGACTTCTCTTATACAGACGGTAGGACGTGCCGCAAGAAATTCGGAGGGTCACGTCATCATGTATGCGGATAATATCACCGACTCCATGAAACGTACCATTGATGAGACTAACAGACGCCGCAAGGTTCAGATGGCTTACAATGAGGAGCACAACATTACTCCTACCACCATCAAAAAGGCTGTGGCGGAACTTATCGCTATTTCCAGGGCGGCGGATTCTGATGATAAGAATGGCATAAAGAAGGATATCGAGTCCATGAATCATCAGGAGATTGACAAGCTTATCAGGGAGCTTACGAAGAAGATGAGGGCTGCGGCTACCGAGCTAAACTTTGAGGATGCGGCGAAGTACCGCGACAGGATCGAGGAGATCAGGAAAAGACTTAATAAAGATGAATGAGGTCGGTCAGAGCCGGATGGCACTCATTCAAAGCCGAGACGCTTCCTTGGCTTTGAATGAGTGCCCTCCGGCTCTGACCTGCATATTCGCTGAGTTAAAATATTCTTTTCTCTGCTTTAGAAAAATTAACTCATGTAGTTTTTGTCTTTGACTGCTTCGGTGGTGCTGTCCCAGATGGGTTTACACTTTTTGTAATGACGTCTGTAGTACTCGCTGTACATTACGTCTACAAGGAACAGCTGGGAGATTTCTGCGGAGGTGGAACCGTTCTGGAGGTTTCCTTCGTTGGCTCCGCAGAGCAGAAGGATGTCTGCGTACTGGGTGAGCTGGGATTTTGCGAATCTTGTGATAACCACGGTTTTTGCATTGGCCTTTTTAGCATACTTTGCAATTTCTACTGTATCCTTGGTTGAGCCTGAATAAGAAAAGATCAGTGCAACATCCCTGTCGGTCAGTGTGGATGCCATGATGAGCTGCATGTTGACATCCATGTTGCACACAACCTTAGGTTCGATACGCAGGAATTTGTTCATGGCTTTCATGGCTGTAAGCATTGAGGTTCCGATTCCGAAGAATACGATCCTTTCTGCTGATGTCATGGCATTCATGACTTCTTTCATCTGAGCGGCATCGATCAGGTTGTATGTCTCTTTTATTGCAGAAATATTTTCCATGAGAACCTTTTTTGAAAGGTTATCAAAATCATCTTCCAGATCTATAGTGTCATCATCCGTTGATGGCATGGCAGTTTCGCCGGATCTCATGCTGAGGGAAAGCATCATTTTGAATTCCTGATATCCCTTCACATTCATGGTCTTGCAAAATCTGAATACAGAGGTATCACCTACATCACATGCCTCTGCCAGGTCTGATATGGACATAAACAATACTTCTCTCGGATGTGCCAGGATATAATCTGCTACCTTTTTCTCAGCCTTAGTAAACTGATTATATGCGGAACGAATTTTTGAGATATAATCCTCCTGCATTTCTTTCTCCTCTCAAAAGCCTTAATATTCAATAAAACGATACCAAGTCTGTCCCTTCCTCATCTATTTTGATATTTTAAGCCTTAATATCAGATACACAGATGGAGATCCGATCGGATGTCAATGCTTATCAACAGATCGTGAGACAGATTTATCACTCTTATAACATCATAACACCTTTGAAAATTAGTTTCAATCTAAAGAATATTAAAAAATATCACTTTTATTTGTTGGCGTATATGATTTTTCTTCTTTATTTTTAAGAAGGAGAGAATTCTTAGTGGACCAGGGGGACGGGGTTGGTGGTCCATTTTATGAAAATGGACCACCAACCCCGTCCCCCTGGTTCACCAACTAAAATGTCACAAGACGTGGGCGGTCTTGTTTTTTCCATTCAAATGTTTTATACTCTAGAGGTTCTCAATAGAACAAATCTGTTTCTATAGCTTAACCGGATAGAGCGCAGGCCTCCGACGCCTGTAGTGACGGTTCGAGTCCGTCTAGGAACACAAAGAGAGTCGATCCTGAAAAGGAGTGACTCTCTTTTTTTATCCACCGGGGACGGTTATCGCCGGCGAGAACCGTCCCCGGTGGATGCCTTTTCAAATATATTACAGGTTTTTTCTACTTACACATCTCTGCAGATAAAAAACCGGACTCCTGGTTTTATTCAGGAATCCGGTTTGGATCAACAATTCATATCTTATGGTCTCTTTGTTCCGCAGTTTGTGCAGAAGTTTCCTGTGTTTTCAATTCCGCACTGTGGGCAGAACCAGTTCTTTGGCTGTGGTTTCGGCTTTCCGCAATTTGTACAGAAGTTACCGTTATTCTCACTTCCGCACTCGCATGTCCATCTGCCTGCCTGCATCTTTGGAGCCTCAGCCGGTCCGCCGGCTACAACTCCTGCTACAGGTGCTCCCGGCTGCTGCATCTGTGGCTGAGCCTGCTGAGCCATCTGCTGCTGTTGAGCAGCCATGTTATAAAGGTTTCCGGTATTCATTCCGCCGGCCATATTAGCCATATTAAGACCGGCAAATGCCATCATAGGCCCTGCACTCTGATTGTTTGCAGCGTCCTTCATAGCCTGAGCCTGAGCTGCAGCAAGTGTAGCACCGGCCATACCCGGATCACGAAGGGAAGCATTGAGCTGGAGTGTCTGGATCTTCTCTGCATCTGCCTCAGAGATAGTAGCAGAGCTTAATCCGAAGGCAGCGATCTCAACGCCGTAGTTCTTGCCCCAGGTTTCTGTAAGATGCTTGTTAAGTGCCTCTGCGATATCATCAGCGTGTGCAGGTAACTCGGAATAACGGATTCCCTTTGCTGAAATATCAGCAAAGGCCGGCTGAAGTGCTGTAAGAAGCTCTGACTTAAGCTGACTGTCGATACGGTCACGAGTGAATTCTTCAGTTACATTACCGCAAACTTTCTTGTAGAAAAGAATAGGATCTACAAGTCTGTAGCTGTATTCACCATGACAGCGTACACCAAATTCAACATCAAGATTGATATTTCTGTCAATAAGACGGAATGGGATCGGATTCTGTGTTCCGTATTTATTGCCCATAATGTCCTTTGTGTTAAAGAAATATACTCTCTGATCTGTTGCGGTATCTCCACCGAAGCCTACACGCTTCTTCCACTGGTTAAAGGAATCAACGATACCCTTTCCAAGTCCGCCATAGAAAATTGACGGTTCTGTTGATGAATCGAACACGTACTGTCCGGGTTCGGCACTGACTTCAACGATGGCACCGTTGTCAACGATGATCATACACTGTCCTTCATTAACAGCCACAACCGATCCGTTTGAAATCAGATTCTCGGAGTTCTTTGTGTTCTGACTATTCTTTTGCTTACGTGGTAAGCCCTTCTGCATAAGCACATTTTCGCTTAAGGAATCGCAGTAGAAGTATTCACGCCACTGATCGGCGAGAACTGTATTCAGAGCTCCCATAGCAACACGCACAAGTCCCATATTTACATTCCTCCTCTAAAACTATTAAAAATCTGTTTTATTTCCTTCAATTATAAAACAATTTTTTTCTCGAAACAATAATATTTGTTTCAGTCAATATATGTATTAGGCCGTACGAGCCGGAGGGCATCCATTTAAAAGCGAGGCGCCTCGTCGGAAAAATCTAAAGTCTGACCCCTAAGAGGCACTAGGCCCTCGCCAATGTCAGAGTTCTCTTTATGACAACTCTGACTTGGCGAGGGGGCTAAGGAAAATGGAACCAAGTGCCTCTAAGGGGTCAGATTTTGATTTTTCACGACTCAGCTTTACGCTTTTAAATGGATGCCCTCCGGCTCTATCTTCCACAAAATCTATAAACTGTAATCTAATATTTTAATTGTTTCTTGCTTTTTTATCAGGAAGTAAATTGGTGAGGCTGTGCATTCCGATGCCTATGGTACTGAGGTTATGGAACAGGGCACTGGTGCTTGGCTGAATAAGGCTCATGAGACCAAGTGCTATGAGACCGAGGTTCCAGTCGATTATGAAGTGGTAATTGTGATTTACTCTCTTCATGAGACCATTGGCTATCTCTTTAAGTGTGAGAAGTCCCTCAAGATCGGAGCCTGAGATGGTGATATCCGCTATGTCTCTTGCAATCTGGGCACCTTCCGAAATGGCAATGCCTACATCCGCAGCACTAAGTGCCGGGGAGTCATTGATACCGTCTCCCACCATGATGACTTTGTGTCCCATTGCTTTCTGCTTTTCCACAAAGGATGCCTTATCCTCCGGTAATACTTCTGCATAAAACTCGTCAACACCAACGACGGAAGCAACATTCTCGGCTGTGTGCTTTGAATCTCCTGTCATCATAACTATATGCTTGAAGCCTGCTTCGTGAAGTTTTCTGATGACTTCGGGAGCTTCCGGACGGAGAGGATCCTCTATGCATATTACAGCTGCAAGTTTTCCGCCTATGGCAAGGTACAGATGTGAGTACTGCGTAGATATTGAATTGAACTTTTTCTTTTCCTTTGCAGGTATCTTTACCTTCTCATCTTCAAACACGAAGTGTGAGCTTCCGATCACAACCTTTTTGCCATCAATAAGCGAAGCTATGCCATGAGCCACTACATACTGAACTTCTTTATGCATTTCCTCGTGGTCAAGACCCTCTTCTTCTGCCTTTTTCACAACCGCATTGGCTATACTGTGGGGGTAATGCTCTTCGAGGCAGGCTGCAATTCGCAATACTTCTTTTTCATCCATACCGTTAAAGGGTATGACATCTGCAACCGTCGGGGTGGCCTTGGTGAGGGTTCCGGTTTTATCAAATATAAGTGTATCCGCTTCGGCAACAGCTTCGAGATAACGACCGCCCTTGACTGTCAGATTATGATCCTGGGCTTCTCTCATTGCTGAGAGGACAGCCACCGGCATACTGAGTTTAAGTGCACAGGAGAAATCCACCATAAGGATTGATATAGCCTTTGTAATGTTTCCTGTAAGAAGATAGGTTAATCCTGTTCCCGCAAAGCTCCAGGGTACAAGTCTGTCTGCAAGATTTGAGGCCTTGGCTTCAAGTCCTGCTTTCAGCTTCTCGGAGTCTTCGATCATCTTGATGATCTTCTCATATCTTGTCGTACCCTTTGCATTTTCAACTCTGATAAGGAGGTCACCTTCCTCAATGGCTGTTCCGGCGTAAACATAGGCACCGGCATCCTTGTGAACAGGAACGCCCTCTCCGGTAAGGGATGCCTGGTTAACCATAGCCTCACCATCAACAACGACTCCATCCAAAGGTATCTGTCTGCCCATATGAACGCATATCAATGTTCCAGCTTTTACACTTTTTACAGGAACGAGAACTTCGTCTTCACCGCTCTTAACCCATACCTTCTCATCTGTAAGAGCCATGGAGCGGGCAAGATCTTCAATTGATTTTTTGTGAGTCCATTCTTCAAGTATGTCACCGATGCCAAGAAGAAACATGACGCTGGAAGCGGTTTTGAAATCATTACGAAGCATGGATACTCCGATGGCCGTTGCATCCAGCACAGGGACTTCAAGCTTTCTCTCCCAAAGACATTTGAGACCTTCTTTAAGATATTTAACCGACAAAATAAGTGCTTTAAGGTTCCTGAGCGGTCCGGGAAGAATTACATTTAAAAGATAATGCAGAACCACCTTTGTCACGATACGATCCTGATATTCATTTGCAAGAGCTCTTCCGGTATGCTCCGGCACAAGAGCTGCAATTTCATCGGATTCAAATCTGAACCTGAGTATCTCTTTTAAAAGAGTCTGCTTATCTCCTGTATATGTGACTGCCGCACTTCCCGTACGCTGGTAAACCTTTGCTTTTTCTACCTGGTCAAGTGAAAGCAGATAATATAAGAGCATATCCGCCTGCTTTTCAGTAAATCTTTTTTTACCTATAGTGAAACGTATACGCCCTCTGCTCTCATCACGGATGATGATCTTCATTATGCTGATTATTCCTCATCGTCTGACTCTGTATCTTCAGCAAGATCTTCGTCTGTTATAACTTCTGCGGCTCTCTTTTCGTTTTCTTCCTTTGCAGCGGCAAGAACGTCCTCAGCATTTTCCTGGATGCAGGCTGCTGTGTCAAGAACACATTCTTTAGCGCGAAGTGCGGCTGCCGTTGCCTGAACATAAGCCTTCTTTGCATCCTTTGATGCGAGAATCCTGAGGCCTGCTGTTCCGAAAGCAAATCCGCTCATGAAAATGCCAACCTTCTTCCAATTGATCTTACAAAAACAATCTGTTAACCACATAATATGTTCTCCTCTCGGTATTATATATCGGGATGGATCATCAGGCATGAGATGCCCAGACCTAATCCTTTTACTGTTTATGAGTCAATTATAGGTTTTTACTATAACGTTAGTCACGTCTATATTTTATCAAAATCTATACAAATTTTCACAAAAAATTCATCCGGTTAGTTTTGAAACCTGTACACTTCATAACTAACTTATTCAACAAATTAATTAAGGCAGGCCGGAATGAATCCGGTCTGCCCTGAATGAGACATTATCTTATTTAAATATGGAAATTCGGAATGACTTCCGACCAGTCTGTTATACCGATGATTTTTTTGGCGAAATCGGAAACCTGTAAAGATTTTGCAGGATCATCGATGTACTTAAACACCTCTCTTGCAGGCTTTGCTACCAGAGAACCGTCGGCACCTGTGGTGGAAAGGCCGAAATACAGACCATCCACTGTTTCTCCGGCATTATCCAGCTGCCTTGAAAGCATATATGCATCTATGTCAGGATTGTTTTCCACTATATAGTGTCCGTAGGCAACTGCCGCAGCCTGTTCCGTCTGTGCATCCTGGGACAGATTTCTTACAGAACTGAAGCCCTGTTCTGTCATAAAGATGTTACGCACGTTTCCGCTGTTATCAAGCATGTAGCTGTTATGCATATAGTTTGTAAGTACACTAAGGTTCAGATAGCTTACAACAGGTGTCGTAAGCTCCTGAGTAACCTTTCCGGAGCTTTCATCATCCCAGAAATTCGGATCGATCAGGGGATATGGATATGGATGGATGGCAAGTGCCCAGTTGGAGCTTCCCTCCTGTTTATCAAGCGCCGCAAAGCTGTCAAGCACATCCTTTCCGGGATATTTACCAACAAATCCGGATTCTGCAGGAATCGTCCAGTAGAAGTCCAGTGAGAACATGACATTATCATTGGCTGAAACCGATTTGATAGCGTTATAGAATACTCTGAAGGCTCTCTGGAATATCCTGGTATAATCATTGACACTATAGTTGCCTACATAATTCCAATACTGGTTGTTGATCTCGTTTCCTATAACCCAGTTGGTGATCTTTCCGTGGCTGTTATGTCCGTTGTATCGGTTAGCCAGGAATGAGGCCAATGCTTTCACCATTTGGAAGCCTTCCTCGGTCTCAACATTGAAACCGTAGTAAAGTGCTGCGGCCGAGCTTTGAACTGCCGTACCGGGTCTGTAGAGCTCAGGATATGAAGTATTCCAACCGTTTACGATACCGGCTGTCACTGCTATGCCGCTTGAGCTGAGACGGTTTATCTCCTGATCCAGCTGATTGATGAGTCCCGAATCAAAGGAATAGGTTTTTCCTTCGAAGGAATAGTTTATTCCGGTTCCGAAAAGCTGGCTGGTGGTTACGGCAATGAAGGCATGCTTTATGTTCTGATCAATGGCATCATCCAGTATATTTGGGTCAACCATCAGACCCTTTTTTCCGAGGTTTTGAGCCGGTGTCTGATCCGCAGCTATGGCCTCCGGATTTGAAATATAACATCTGTTGGAAACTACGTAGTACCCGTTTTCTGTGGGAATCCCCAGAACAAAAGCATCATATAATCTGTTGCTTCCGTCTTCTTTAAAAAGGTCAACAGTCACTGTAAATATTCCGTTTCCTATGGGCTGGACCAACAGCGGGTCTGTTCTGGTAAAAAGATCTGTTTCGTAGGGCTTAATATCAAAGAGCGTTAATTCCTGAACCTGACCAAGAAGAGCGCTTGCATCAACCGCAATGCTTATTTTGGTCGGGTCATTGATATTCAAGCTTACATTTGTTATGGTTGCCTGTCCCGATACCACCGAGGATGCTCTCAGGGAATCCGCTGTAGTATAGTCTATTCTGTAACCATAACCGTTTCCGACGCCGATGGAAGCATTGGCAGTAGTTCCCGAAGAAGCCTCCTGTGTTGTGGTCGAGACCGGCCCCTGAATAAGGGAAGGATCCACTCCTTTTCCCACAACCTCCGCAAGGGCTGTAAGCTGTGAAAAAACAACGAATGTGCCTGTTACAGCCAATGTCATCAATTTGAGTTTATATGATTTAAATTTCATTTACTTTTCCTCCCAGGTATGAAAAGTATATCATTTCAAAAAATCCCAACCTATAGCTTTTTTCTTACTCTTACGAAAGAGTTGATTAAATATAAATATCTTGATTATTAATTGTTGTGAATCCACCGGGGACGGTTCTCACCGGTGAGAACCGTCCCCGGTGGATAAAAAAAGGATACCTACAGGCGAACCCGTATGTATCCTTTGGTCATCAATATTTAATTTTAAAACGATATCATCTCTCAGTAACCGGTCCCGGAATGTAGGTAACATCAGTTACCTCTTCCTCTTCTTTCGGAAGTCCGATACTCTCTGACATCTTTTCAAATGTCTTGTAGTCCACAAGTCCGAAATAGAAATCGTTGTAATTGTCGCCGGGTCCGTAATAAACCCTTACATCATAGCAGCGGTCTGTAAATCTGTAAGCCGAACCGTCGCTTACATCCTCATCGAATACATCTTCCGGGAGCATGGTAAGCTGTTCACCCATACGTACTTTCTTCTTCAGCACTCTGTTTGATACACCTGCATCCTGTCCTGAGATAAATTCGTTGATATAGAATATCGCTTCAGCCTCATTGTACGAACCGGAAACAAAATGGAATTCTGCATTGTCACACACGATATAAGCCTGCTTGGTCATACGTGTAACAGGATCATTAACCTTGTACAATATATAGTCGCTGTCTACCACTATCTTTATGGGATCCACAGCACCTTCCTTTGATGAGGAAGCCAATGCCGTAAAACTCAAAGCAGCTGCCATAACAGAAACCGCTATTGTCCCACGGAGGATATTTTTTAATAGCATGGATTGATATAGCTCCTTCTAAGATTTCGTGTGAATACTTAAAAAATGCATAAACACGTTAAATTTTAATCAACCTACAAATCCATTATAAAGTAAAAGATGGAGCCCGACAATACCGAAGCTCCATCTGTAAACTAAATTTAAGACAACTTAAGAGAAAATCTTTACAAATTTCTTCTTTCCGCGCTGTACTACAACACCGTCTTTGAAGAAGTCTGCTGTATAGCTTGCCTTTATATCGGAAACCTTTTCTCCTGCAACCGAAACACCGCCCTGCTGTACGTTCTGACGTGCTTCGGATCTTGATTTTGTAAGTCCGGAAACTGTGAGAATTCCGCAAATGTCTACAGCGCCGTCTCTGTAATCCTCAGCCTTAAGTGTGTACTTAGGCATATTCTCACTGTCACTTCCGCTTACAAATATAGCCTTTGCAGCTGAATCGGCCTTGTCAGCCTCTTCCTTTCCGTGAACAAGTTCTGTGAGTGAGTATGCAAGTCTCTCCTTAGCCTTGTTAAGCTCTGCGCCTTCCCACTTCTCCATCTCCTGAATCTCCGGAAGAGGAACAAAGGTAAGGAGCTTAAGGCACTTGATTACGTCAGCATCGTCAACATTTCTCCAGTACTGGTAGAAGTCATAAGGTGTAGTCTTCTCAGGATCAAGCCATACAGCGCCGCTTGCAGTCTTACCCATCTTCTTTCCTTCTTTGTTTGTAAGAAGTGTGATGGTAAGGGCATGGGCATCCTTAGCTTCTTTCTTACGGATGAGCTCTGTTCCGGCAAGCATGTTTGACCACTGATCATCGCCACCGAACTCCATGTTACAGCCGTAATCCTTGAAGAGTCTGTAGAAATCATATCCCTGCATAAGCATGTATGAGAACTCAAGGAAGGTAAGTCCCTGCTCCATACGGTTTACATAACATCTTGCACGAAGCATGTCATTTACTGAGAAGCAAGGACCGATCTCACGCATAAAATCAAGGAAGTTGAGGTTTCTCAGCCAGTCAGCATTGTTTACCAGCATGGCCTTGCCTTCTCCAAACTCGATAAAGCGGCTCATCTGCTTCTTGAAGCACTCGCAGTTATGATCGATCTGCTCAATGGTCATCATGGAACGCATGTCTGAACGTCCGGAAGGATCACCGATCATGGCAGTTCCTCCGCCTACAAGAGCGATCGGCTTATTGCCGGCTTCCTGAAGACGCTTCATAAGTGTCAGTGCCATAAAGTGTCCGACATGCAGAGAATCAGCAGTCGGGTCAAAGCCTATATAAAATGTAGCCTTACCGTTATTAACGAGATTTTTGATCTCTTCTTCATTTGTCACCTGAGCAATCAGGCCTCTGGCTACTAATTCTTCGTATACTCCCATCGAATAATTCTCCTTTGCAATTAATGTGTTTTCACACTCATATCACCTTATTATACAAATCATAAAAATAAATGCAAATAAAATCGGAACATAATGAGGCCGGAGCCTGCCGGCTCCGGCCAAAACTTTTTAGTTCTCGAACTTTGTCATCTGAACGTAGTCGTAGACGTTGGAGATGAGACGCCTGGTGTCGTCCCAGCCGATGCAGGCGTCGGTGATAGACTTTCCGTAAATGTGGTCTTCAACCTTGCAGCTGCCTTCTTCAATGTAGGACTCTACCATGAGACCCTTTACAAAGCCTGCAAGCTCAGGTGAATACTTACGGGAATGCATTACTTCCTGGGCAATTCGGAGCTGCTCTTTGTACTTCTTTGCTGAATTGCAATGGTTTGTGTCCACAACCACCGCAGGATATAACAACTCTTTCTTTGTGTATAGGTTATAGAGGAGCATAAGATCTTCATAATGATAGTTCGGCATCATCTGACCGTGTTTTGACTGAGCGCCTCTTAATATGGCGTGAGTATACGGGTTCCCGTCTGACTGAACTTCCCACTCGCGGAAGATGAAATCGTGAGCATGCTGTCCTGCATAAATGGAGTTAAGCATTACCCCGAAATCTCCGGAAGTCGGATTCTTCATTCCTGTTGGAACATCTATACCTGATGCAACAAGTCTGTGCTGCTGGTTTTCAACAGAACGTGCTCCTACGGCCACATAGCTCATAATGTCGCTTAAGTAACGGAGGTTATCAGGATAGAGCATCTCGTCAGCTGTTGACATACCTGTCTGCTGGAGGACTTCCATATGAAGCTTTCTGATGGCTGCGATGCCGCCCAAAACATTGGCATCCTTCTCAGGATCCGGCTGGTGGAGCATACCTTTATAGCCCTGTCCTGTCGTACGTGGCTTGTTTGTATATATACGAGGCACGATCATAATGCTGTCTTTGACCTGATCCGCAATTTCTTTAAGGCGGTTACAGTAGTCAAGTACAGGATCCGGATGATCCGCGGAACAAGGTCCGATTATAAGAAGAAACTTTCGCGAATCTCCTCTGAATATTGCTTTAATTTCTTCATCTCTTTCCGCTTTTATCTTTGCAAGCTCTGCCGAAAGCGGAAGCTGCTCCCTGATCTCAGAGCTTGAGGGGAGCTTTGCTCTGAATTCAAATCCCATAGGTGTACTCCTTTCAATGCGAGGGTCTTCATATCTACCCTTCCCGTGGACTTTTATCCGAATTCATGCCGATGCTTACCGGTCATGACGATTTCCGGAATATTTTTCCGCACCCTGCGGATATCGGAAATGCAGATAAAAGCCGCATTAGCTGAAGTATAATTCTTGGGAGGCATAAAATCAAGTAATAATAAGGTATGAAAACCATAACTTTTTTGAAATGGTACAGAAAAAGCAATGGATATGCGCTGGGTTGTTGACAACAATACGAAAATGGAAGGAATGAGCGACGGCCCACGAGATTGAAAGTACATCCTGCCTGTCATGTGCGTACAATTCGTACTTACGTACGCCTAGTACGCACATGACAGGCAGGATGTTCTTTCAACTCGCAAGCCTTGTCACCCATCCCTTCCATTTTCTCACGCTGAGAAAGTTTCAGCGCATATCCATTGCTTTTTCTTCACATATTGCAAATCCATCAATAATTGTTTGAATAAAGATGAACTGGATTTTATGTTAAATTATACACCCAAATATACGTGGAAGCCGCCGTCTACGGGGAGTACCATTCCGGTGACGAAGTCTGAGCCCTTAGGGCTTACGAGGTAAAGCAGGGCTCCTACGAGGTCAGAAGGATCACCGTACTTCAGCATAGGTGTTGCGTCGATGATGTGCTGTGCACGTGGCTTTGGTGTTCCGTCATCGTTAAAGTGAAGGGCATGGTTCTGGGTTGTCTGGAAGAATCCCGGAGCAACTGCATTAACTCTGATGCCGCTCTTTGCAAAGTAGATCGCGCACCACTCTGTGAAGCTTGCAACGCCTGCCTTACCGGCTGAATATCCCGGAATTCTGGTGAGCGGATGATATGCTCCCATAGAGGAAATGTTAACGATGTTGGCATTGTCCTGACCAACCATAACCTCGCCGAAAACCTGTGTAGGAAGCATGGTTCCGTAAATGTTAAGGTCAAGCTCCTTATGAACATTCTCAAGATCCATAGTGAAGAGTGTGTCTGTTCCTTCTTCCTTCTCGTGGTAATGATCTTGTGGAACCTGTGCTGCCTTAATGGCTCCGCCGGCACAGTTTACGAGGATGTTGATGTGTCCCCACTTGTCAAGCACTTCCTGTCTTGCTGCAATAAGGCTGTCCTTGTCAAGAACATTTGCAGCTACAGCCATAGCCTCACCACCGTCTGCCTCAATATCAGCAAGAACCTGAGCTCCATTCTCCTTCTTGCGTCCAAGCACTGCAACCTTTGCGCCACATGCAGCAAGTGCACGGGCATACATACCACCGATAACACCGGTACCTCCGGTAACAACAGCAACTTCTCCCGAAAGATCAATCTTAAATGGTAATTCCATGATATTTACTCCTTTTTCGAAATATTGTCATACAATAATTACATTGTAGCACATTGTTAGGATTATTGTAGTACCAAAATACATGAAATATATGACCAAATATTATACAAAGTTACAATTAACAGCGATATATATGTAGGAGCCGGAGGGCAGCTATTTAAACACGTTGAGCGAGGACGAGAAAAATCAAAATTGGACATCTTAGAGGCTCTTGGTTCCTTTTTCCTTAGCCCCCTCGCCAAGTCTGAGTTTTCATAAAAGTAAACTCAGACATTGGCGAGGGCCTAGAGCCTCTTAGATGTCCAATTTTAGATTTTTCCGCCGCAGCGACTCGTGTTTAAATAGCTGCCCTCCGGCTCCGACCGGGTTACTCAAGTGCACCCTTACTGTACTCTGCCCAGCTGAACTGGCTCATATATTCGCCGGTGTACTTCGAGCTTGCTGAATTTCTGTCCTTTTTCCACTCATAGAGATCGCACTCTATCTTATCGGGAACTACGGCTATGGTTCCCCTCTGACGAACGATAACATCAGAGAATCCTGCTTCATTTAAGGTTGACATCATATCTGCACGGAGGTTCTGAAGATATGAAGCCTTTCGCTCAGGATTGGCATCATCCTCCCAAAGAACACCCAGAATCTCACCATTACTGGTTCGGGCTCCGCATCTGTCGATAAGATATGCAAAAAGCTCCTTTGTCTTATTGTACTGAAAATGAAGAACCTCATTGTTCTTGAACACCTCAAAATTCCCGAAGGTCTGAACTCTCAGAACATCCTTCTTCTTTCCGGTATCCTCAACAGGATATCTCAGATCTCCAATTTCTTTTTTTATCTTTTCAAGTGTAACCGGCTTCATGATATACCCGCTGGCATGGAGATCCATAGCATCACCCACATACTCACTGTAACCGGTTGTAAAGATTACATTTATCTTTGGAAAGCGTTCTTTTAAATGATCAGCAAACTGAAGACCGTTTATATCTCTCATTTCAATATCAAGAAAAGCTATATCTATGTGCTTCCCTTCCAGTTCCTCTACGGCCTTTAAAGCATTCCTGTAAGAATACACCTCCGCATCCGGTAATGCCTTTTTAATCAGATCAGTCAGTCCTTCCAATGCTATCTTCTCGTCATCAATAGCAAGCACCTGCATATCTGTACCCCTTAATTTAGAATTTTATCTACACTCCTTAAAGACGGTCATCAATCTTCAATGGTCAGAAATCCCGAAAATCCCGTAACATCAAATATCTCACGAACGGCTTCGGAAACTCCCTTAAGCACCATGGTGCCTGACAATTTATTGATCTGTTTCTGGGCTGAAAGAAGCGCTCTCAAACCTGCAGAACTGATATACTTTGTATTTGTCATGTCTATATTGATTTCGGTATTACCGGCTTCGATAAAATCTCTCAGATCCTTATCAAGCTGCGGTGCAGTTTTTCCGTCTACTCTTTCCATCATTACATAATCTACTGCCATAACTATTCCGCTCCTTCTTAATGTTTATTGTTTGTTTAAAAAATAAGTCTTTTAAATATGATACTAAATTTTATCCTGAACTACTATATTTTTTGTTCCAAATCCGATCAGTAAAGTCCGAAAAAAAATCAATAATTCATGTGTACCGGGAATACTATGCATCTTCCTTTGGTATCACTATGGTGACTGTTGTTCCTACTCCGGGTTCACTTACAATGTTAAGGGAACCTTTGCACTGAAGCTTCAGGCGTTCACGGACATTTTGTATACCTATATGAGATCTGCCATCATACTCTCTCTTTTCTTCCGTGTAGCCTCCCACACCGTCATCATCCACAACAATCTCAAATCTGTCATCATATTCCCGGCTGGAAATCGTAACAGTACCGCCATTGGGAGATTTTCCCACTCCGTATTTCACTGCATTCTCAACAATGGGTTGTACCGACAGTGCAGGGAGTTTAAAATCCTTTGCTTCAATGTCATAAACAATGTTCAGATCGTCATCAAATCTCATCTTTTCAAGAGCCAGATAGTTTTTGATGTGGTCGAGTTCCTTTTCAAAAGGAACCGGCTCCTTAGTCCTTAAGGAATCAAGATTACCACGCAGATAATCAGAAAATTCACCTATGGCTTCCTGAGCCATCTCCGGATCCTTGGTACAAAGATAATAAATAGCATTAAGGGAATTGTACAAAAAATGCGGCTGTATCTGGCTCATCATGATGGCGAGTCTTTCCTGGGTAAGAGCATTTTCCTTTTCTTTAAGTTCTATGCTCTGCTGAACATGAATAAAAGTGTATACCATCAACATACTGAGGGTTACGGACAGGTAAATAAAAACCGAACCAACGAATGGCATAAGAATCGTCATAGCTACAGCAAATAGCGGCAGCATCATGTAGCCGATTACTGCAATAAAATCAAGAAGCTCCAGATTTTTTCTGTAAATGATGGTCAACACGAAATCAAAGAAAATAACTCCGGCACCCAGAAGCTGGGAAAGCATATATAAAGGTCCGTGTATATATGCCCCGTTTTCAATGTAGAAAACCTGTCCGTGTATAGGGGATGTCAGCCACATCACAAATCCCAGCACACAAAAGGGTACTCCAAAGTGCCCGATCCATGCCGGCACGATGCACTTTTCGGAAAGATAAAAATAGATGTAATAGTTAAAAACCGTAACTATAAGGTATAAAAGCGAAACTGAGCTTATGGTTAATATGACATACAGTGTCCTTACCTTATCATTGTATTCAAGCCACCATGTAAGTGCATCTATGATCAGCATTAAGCCATTGGCGGCAAGTATCAATATGAGACAATAATTTTTTGTACTTTTTTTAAAGGTTGTCAGCATTCCCACAAGAAGCACCAATGCTATGCATGCCCCATAGGCTTCCGACCCGACTTTTGCAATCAACATAAGGCTGTACCTGTTCCCGTTAATCTGTTACTTTAGTATCATTTTGCGGCAGCACAATCGAGATATGATCTGCCGTTAATTCAGCTTTGTAAACCATACTTATATAATACATCATAAAAAAAGAAAAATCGCTTAAGCCAATGGATAATCTTTAAAAGATTCCATAATGACTTAAGCGATTTTCCCCTATACTCTTCTATCAGGCCGACCTTTGAAAACGATTTAACCCACATTCCCATCCAATAAATGAAAACACAGACCAAATATTGTTATCTGAAGAGGTCTACCGATTTTGAAAGACCCTCCGATACCCCCTAAATAATGTACCGGATTGTCATATCACCATTTTTTCAGGATTTACAGAAGCTTCGGAAGCTGCCGGAATATAGACATTAACATAATCCTTCCCCGGCGGCATGTAGGTAACAACCATGTGCTCCTGTTCCTTTGATAAAAAACTGCCTGCCACTTCTCCTCTTGTTACATTCTCGATAAACTCGCAAACCATCTCGTAGTAGTTCATCTTATTTACCGGACTAAGCTTATAATGATCGATATAGTTCTCACCGTTTATAAAGATCCGTTCAAAAACATCTCTGACGGCACTTGGTGATGTAACAAGGTCTCTGCCATTGTCCCCAAAGCAGTTGGTAAATATGTACGAATACATCTCAATAAGATTTAAAGGCATCTTACCAACTTCTTCAACACACCAGAAGCCAAGCTTCAGCTTCTCTGTATTACTGAAGGGTTCAAATACATATCTCAGAAATTCATCATGCTCCTCAACAGTCTGATACCCTCTCGTGGATCTTCGGAGATAATCAACAAGCTTAAATCCTTCTGAGCCCTCCGGAAAAATCACTTCCGGCACCATGACGACTCTTATATCGGGTATTTTACGGTTATTTGAAGAAATGCCTATCAGTTCTTCGGTTTCAGTTTTAACCGGATTCTCAACATCGTAATAAGAACTCATTTTCTTTTTTCACTCCTATAGCGGCATGATACAACATGAAATATCACAAAAGAGTCACACTTTTGATAAATTTTTAATCAATTATCGCCTAATCGAGCAGGGGAAATGCGCCTTACCCGATTACGCATTGGCTGTCACACGTGATTTTGTGCAAGCACAAAACACACGTAACGTCCCTATCGGGAAAAAAGGCGGTGCATAACAGCACCGCCTTCTGAGAAAAAATCAAATTTACTCTTTTTCTATACCGGTCTTGCTGCGGATCATAAAAAGTACCGCTGCAATGGCTATAGCTCCGACAATAAGCGAAATAACCGCGCTCTTGGTGATTCCGGCCACAATATATGCCAATGCTGATATAGCTGCTGCAGTGAGTGCATAAGGAAGCTGTGTGTATACGTGATTAATGTGAACACACTGGGCACCGGCACTTGACATGATGGTTGTATCCGAAATCGGTGAGCAGTGATCGCCGCAAACCGCACCTGCCATACATGCAGACATGGCAATGATCATCATTGTATGATCGATTCCCTCAAAACATGCAACCACGATAGGGATGAGAATACCAAAGGTTCCCCATGAGGTACCTGTTGCAAAACTGAGACCGATTGAGATAAGGAAAATGATGAAAGGCAGGAAGCTGAGATAGTTTGCAGCTGAATGCTCAACAACCGCTGCAACAAATTCCTTTGCTCCGAGACTGTCTGTCATAGCCTTGAGAGACCATGCAAAGGTAAGTATCAGTATAGGAGCGATCATTGCCTTAAATCCATCCGGAAGTGAACTCATACATTCATCGAAGGAAAGCACATTTCCAATCATGTAGAACACAATTGTAATCACAAGTGCAGAAGCAGATCCAAGAACAAGTCCTACAGAAGCATCAGAACCTGCAAAAGCATCAATGAAACCTGTGCCACTGAAAAATCCGCCGGAATAAATCATACCTATCACACAGCAAATGATAAGTGAAACGATAGGAACCAGCATGTTAAGAACATGACCGTCATCTCTCATATTCTCTTCAGGATTTGTCTCAACAGCTCTGTCTGTTGTGGTGAAAAGATCATTATTCTCAATGGCATTGATCTCATGTTTACGCATTGGACCGTAGTCGACCCTGAACATAACCAGCATTACCATCATAACAATAGTAAGAACTGCATAGAAATTGTATGGGATGGTCTGAAGGAAAAGCTTCATTCCGTTCTCACCCTCAACAAATCCGGAAACAGCCGCTGCCCATGAAGAGATAGGTGCGATGATACAAACAGGTGCTGCCGTAGCATCAATAAGATATGCAAGCTTTGCACGGCTCACCTTATGCTTATCTGTAACCGGACGCATAACAGAACCTACTGTAAGACAGTTGAAATAGTCATCAATAAAGATAAGGCATCCGAAAGCAATGGTAGCAAGCTGGGCACCCGCTCTTGTCTTAATCTGACTTGAAGCCCATTTTCCGAAAGCTGCGGAGCCTCCGCTCTTATTCATAAGCTGTACCATAGCTCCAAGTATAACCAGGAAGCAAAGGATTCCGACATTATAACTGTCAGAAAGAACAGAGATTATACCATCTGAAAAGATATGATTGATGGTTCCCTCAAAATTAAAACCGGAATATAGTAACGCACCCGTCAGTATACCCATGAACAAAGAACTGTAAACTTCCTTAGTTACAAGAGCAAGTCCTATGGCAATGATAGGCGGCAAAAGCGACCAGGCAGTCATCTGAACCGTTTCTGCTGTGGTCATAAACCCGGAAATGATCAGGATGAAAACCACCAGACCAAGAGAGCCTATGGTGTAATAGCGCTTGATATTTTGTTTCATGTTACTCCCCTTCTTTTTTGATTTACATATGTTTCGCATTGCCACAAAAAACTAGTGCTTTACCGCTTTAAAAGATTAATGTGGCAGTTTGGAAACTTAATAACCTATATATTACACTCCAATTTTATTTCATTCAATGGATAATATACACATAATTAATAAATATACAGTAACAGTTCAGCCGGGGCACATGAAGGGCCGGACGGGCGGGCATCCCTTTGAATGCGTTGAGCTGAGTCGAGAAAAATAAAAATCGGGCCCCTTAGAACCACTTGGTTTCCTTTTTCCTTAGCCCCCTCGCCAAGTCAGATGTTGTCATAAAGAGAACTCTGACATTACTGCCCAAGATTTGTTTTTTAATCTTGGGAGCCGCGCGGCTTTGAGCGCAAAAAAAGAATCCGTAAGGATTCTTTCTTTAACGAGGGCCTAGTGGTTCTTAGGGGTCCGATTTTATATTTTTCCGACGAAGCGACCCGCATTCAAAGGGATGTCCGACCGACCGGCCCTGCTTGTGCCCCGGCTGAACTGTTACGTCCGTTTATATATCACCCCGGCCCATCCGAAGGTCCCGAAGCTTCGGTTTCTGCCGGCACAGTCGGCCCTGCGCTTATGATTTCAGAAGCAGAAGTAGCATTTTCCTGCTCATTCAGAATCTCGATCATCTCACGGATCATATCCTCATCCTTCAGGGTGAACAGAAATTCTACTCGCCTTGAAGCCTCACTGTTTTCTGTACCATCCTCATTGTAAACAGGATCTGTATAGGACTTTCCGTCAGTAGATACAAGCTCTCTCATCTCACTAAGCTGTTCACCGGAAAGAATGGTCGAATTATCTCCAAGACAATATGCAGCCACGGAATATGCACGCTTAAGTGAAAGATCAAGATTAAAAAGATAATTACCCTTGGTATCCGTATGTCCCTCTATGGAAATAGACGAAACATAATCCCTATACTTATCATTCAGAAGAATATTGGCATATCTCGGAAGAAACTCTGCAAGGAATTTCTCACCCGATTCCTTCAGTTCCGATTTGTTATATTCAAAGAGAATGCTTGAATCCATGGTGATGGCACCGGTCTTTTCATCAACCTTTATGTTTAAGTTGGAACCGGAAAACTCTTTTTTCAGTTCCTCGATAAGCTCAGACCTTACACCTATGATCCTGTCAAGCTTTGCCTGCTGTGTATTCATGATTTCCTGAAGCTCGGCAAGAAGACGTGACTGCTCGTTCAGCGTCTCCTCCTGGGAATTGAGCTTACTCTCCTGTGTGAGAAGAAGCTCCCTCTGGGCCGCAAGCTTTGCCTGCTGCTCCTCCAGCTCTTCCTTCTGGGTAGCCACTACTTTTTTCTGTTCATCCAGTTCAGAGGCCTGAACAACCAGCTCCTTTTCTTTACCGGCCAGCTGTTCCTCCTTAAGATCAAACTTCATCTGCGAATGAAGGGTAGTAAGGGCAATGATAAGAACGAAACACAAAAGCAGTCCCGCCATCATATCGGAATACGACAGCCAGTAGGTGGTTTCTCCGTCCTGTTTTACCGGACGATCATTCTTTTTTCTGACTTTAAACATTTTAGTTTCTCCTTACGCCATTGCCTCTCTTTGCTTCTTCAATGGCAAGAGTGAGACCATTCACAGAAGATACAGCCCGTTCAACCGCATCCTGCATATCCCTGTAACTGTTGTTAATGAGCTTAGGAAGCTGATCATTGGCTTTCTTTATCTCAGCTGCCTGGTTTACGAGATGTGACTCAACATTTATAAGATTGTTATCGATGACTTTGAAGGTATTGTCTATATTCTTCGGCAGCTGGTTGACTGAAAGTCTTATGGCATCAAGCAGCTCCTTCTGGGCATTAAGCTCCTTCTGGAATACCTTAACGGACTCGTTAAGCATGCTTCTGTAGCTTTCAAGGTCTCTAAGGTACTGTCTGTCATCAGCGATAAGCTTCTGGTTTGTGCCATTGGATACCCAAAGATCATTCATGCTGCGCTTAATCTCCTGCTGTGTCTCCACAACACTTGCAGTGAAGCCTGCCAGCTGCTCGCCGAGAAGCTTGGCCTCTTCATTTATACGATGAGCAATCTCGCGGGTGCTGCCGGTTTCATCCATTACCTGCTTCATGAGATCTGCATTATTATTCTGAATGTTGTAACACTCGGATATGGTATCGGATAATTGCTTAAATGCATCGTTGAGGGATTTATTCATCTCGATGATAAAGGCATTAACAACCGACCTGAGGGCATCACTCTGATTCTGGGTTGCAATATTGGCAAAATCGGTAATCACTCTGTTCATGCGGTCGAACTGAGGATTCAGAACTCTTGTAAGCTCTTCAGTCATCTTATCTCCAAGGTTCTCTATGGAGCTAAGCTGCTTTTCCTGAAGCTCGATCAGTCTGTTAATACTGTCAAATTCAGTATCCGGAAGTACATACTTTCTGTAAGCATTAACAAAATCACGGATGGAGGTTTCTGCCTCATCCAGCTTTCTCCTGAAAACATAATTAAAGGTAAGAGAAAAGATCATTCCATATATAGATGTATGGAATGCAACCTTTATACCGTTCATAAGAGGAGCGATACTGTTTGTTATCTCAAGGGTGGATCCGGTATTAAACTCCTGAAGTCCCAGGGAAAGACCGATAAAGGTTCCGAGAATTCCGAGACCCGTCATGGCACCGGCCACCTGGTTCAACTGGTCACGATGCATAACACTGTCGATGATACTGTCATTTATAAAATCCTCTATATCACATTTATAGCTGTGCTCTCTCATCTCATATATGCGATTGAGTTCAAAGTTATAATCCTGATACAGGTCCTTGAGATGTGCCTCTTCAAAAAGCATTTCCTGGTTTGCCTTATAGCTGTCAAAAAGAAAAGCATGACTGTTCAGTGCATCATTTTTAATCTTTCCGGTTACACGCTGAAGATCGTGAATGATACGGTTAATAGGTGTAAATGCCTTCTTATCACAGGCGATGAGAATAATGGCAACAATAAAAAACATGGCACTGTTAACCACTATACTTGACATATCCCTGCCCTGGGCAGAAAACAGATTAAGGTATACACACAATCCCACCATGGCGATAAACACCACAGCCATAATCCATTCATACCATTTTTTTCTCTGCATGTTTCTTTCCCTCCGATCAGTTACATATTGTACAGGTGTCATAAGTACACTGCCTTATGGCACTCAGAACATTTTTTTCATATGCTTTGCCAATGCCGGCATCCTAAATAAAATTATAGCAATTCTTCTTGAAATAAACCTTAATTTAGGATTAAAAAAGATAATAAATTTCAACCGCTTAAATGTCGCCCTGCCTCTATTGAGAAAATTGTCATTCTTATTTTTGATTTCGTGACAAAAATGTCATGATAAATATGCTCAGACTATGTATAATAAGACTTAATTGCGTATAATTTGCGTCATGAGGAGGTAATCATGGAAAAGAAAAAAATTTCTCTTGCTGCCTTATTTGGTGATTTCCTGAAATTCGGACTGTTCACCTTCGGAGGCGGCTGGAGTATCGTTGCTCAGATGCAAAAAAAATATGTAGAGGAACGGAAGCTGATTTCCGATGGAGAACTCCTGGATATGACCAGTGTGGGACGAAGCCTTCCGGGAACCATGATAGGTAACATCGCCATACTTTTCGGCTACAGCCAGGGCGGTGTACTTGGAGCTTTCACCTGCCTTTTCGGAATGATACTTCCACCATTTTTAGTGCTTCTCATAGTCGGAAATTTCTATAATGCTTTCCGCACCAACTACTGGATAGCCTCTGCAATGAGCGGTATAAGATGTGCTGTAGTACCAATCATATTTATAGCAGCCTTAAAAATGATAAACGGTGCCTTTAAGTATCCACCCTGCTATTTCGTAATGGTGCTGTGCGTAATCCTTTACCTGGTCTTTAATGTCAACTGTGTATATCTTGTGATCCTTGGCGGCATCGCAGGTATCATCATCAGTGAGATTTATCAGCGTAAGGAGGCGGCAGATCATGAGTGAAATATTTACCTGTTTGCAGCTATACTGGAGTTTTGTAAAAATCGGTTTCACCAGCTTCGGCGGCCTGTCCATGATTCCTCTCATCACCAGTGAAATGCTTGAACACGGCTGGCTGAACAGTTCGGAAATCTCAGATATAGTTGCCATAGCTGAAATGACCCCGGGTCCTCTCGGACTTAACTGTGCAACATTCGCCGGTCTTAAAGGCGGAGGAGTTTTAGGAGCCATATTCGCAAACCTCGGAGCCATCACTCCATCCCTTACTCTTTGCCTTGTAGGAGCAGTTTTCTTTGAAAAATTCAAAAATTCGAAGATAATGCACAAGATCCTTACAGGTGTCCGTCCCGCATGTATCGCCATGGTTATCGGTGTCCTTTTCACACTGTCCCAGACAAACTATATGTCGGAGGGAAGCATTTCCATAATAGCCATAATCATAAGTATCTTTGACATTATTCTTCTGAGATTCGCAAATCTCGGAATACCCACTGTGATCATAATCAGTGCAGTGATTGGCGTAGTGGTATACGGAGTTTTAAAACTATGATAATCGGAAATCCATCGGGGACGGTTTTCGCCGGTGAGAACCGTCCCCGATGGATTTCTTTCGAAGTAAATAAGCGTCGGCAGGTTCCGCCGACGCTTACTTATTTTATTTTAGTAATAAATTCAACCTGAAGAAGATCAGTTCCGATGCCGTCTTTATAAAGCCTCCGGTATCATCAACCCTGCTTATTTCATAATTTTCAATGCAAAGAACTCCAATGATATCGTCTCCCTGATAAAATGGGATGCCTATCATATTTCGTACGTTCAGATATCTGAGTTTATCATATACCTCAGGATACGTTTCCCTTATGGATTCAACATCAAATCTTATGATATTTTCATATTCACGAAGATTCTCCGTGCAGTGTTCTATGAAATCCTTATCTATATCACTAAAATTATAGTCATTGGGCTTTACGCCCTTTGAACAGTACTGGAATTCTGTTTTCGTTTCCTCTCCATCCTTCATAACGATATAAACCCTTGAAGCATAGAAGAATTTTGCAAGCGTCTTAAGGGCATCATCAATAACAACCCTGTGACTTTCCTGTGAGGCAAGTATACCTGCAATTTCAACCAGGCATTCATTCTTCTTGTTTTCCCTCTCCATTTCAATCTCTTTATTGTAGCTTTCAGAGATATCCATAAGTATGAGAATAAAGGTACCTTCCTCACTTCCCGGAACCATACGGTAATCAACCCAGGTTTTTCCAAGTACGCTGTACTTTCGTCCCGTCAGGGTTTTGCCATGTAAAGCCGCCTGATATCCATCGGTTACCCATGTGGGGTCAGCATTGAAAAAGGTATCCCTGAATTTCCGGCCCATTATCTCATCCCGATTTTTTCCAACCTTCCCGGAGAATTTGTCATTAACATACAGGAATTCAAAATCTAAAGGATGAAGATTTGTGCTGTCAAGTATTATCTTACCGATAATATAATCTACAGGCAGATCTGTGTTTGGATCAGGAATATAATAACCATTATCATACCCTGTGACCTTTTGCTCTTCCTGTTCCTTTTTCGCCTCGTCTTTGTTCAGAGCCTTTGCCAGATAAAGAGCTTTATTCTTCCTGTGAAGTGCGTTATTGTGTACCTTGAAGCCTATGAAATACGAAGTATTCTCAAGTAATTTCTTTACGTATTCTTCATCTCCCTTATAGTTGTCAATACCGATAAATCCGAGAAGCTTGCCGTCATTAAAGAACGGCGCTTCAACAACATTTCTGATTCCCTGACTTATCATATTTAAGGCTCTTGAAGGATTAACGTATTTATATTTTTCCAAATCATTTATCACGATACATTGACCGGGTTTAAATACCTCATAATCTGTCACATACGTCTTAAGCTCCACATTCTGCCATTTACTGATGACGGGCCTCACATTCGGAGCACACCACTCAAAGGTATTGCTGATACCTTCGTCAGTACACTCCATGATGTACAGGCGGTCAATTTCAAGGTTTTCCTTTAGTATATTGATGACAGCGTTCATAGCCTTTTCGTATTCATCATCTCCGCTCAGTATCTTGGCGATACGGAAGCTGATGTCATCGATCTTATCGTTCTTATATCCACCACCCTTTTCTGTCTTTGTACTATGATCATACAGCTCCATATTGTTGACAGCTTCTTTTGGCTCCTGAACAGATATCATTTTTTCCTTCGTCTGATTTTCATCATTATAATCCACTATTACTATTGAAAATGTGCCTGCATGTGAAGCCGGCGCCGCAATATAATTCACCCAACGCTTAAAGGCGAAGCTATAGCTTCTGTCATGGATATATTCACCCATAGATGCCCTGTATCCGACACTGATCCAGTTGCTGCTTCGAAGATCCGAGAATATTCCTGTGTAGCAATGACCAATAAGCTCTGACGCTTTCTTTCCGGTGGCATCACAATATTTTCCGTTAACATAAATATATTCAAGATCGACAGGAGTCTTATTATCTTCACTCAATACAGGTTTTGCCACAAAATACGGAAGAGGCAAACTTTCATAGTATCCGCCGATATCTAAAAGCCCGGTATTATTTTCATTGTCTCCTTTCATTCTCCTGTTCAGATCATTTTTGGCGCCTTCGTATACATCCTGCATATCATAGCATTCAGATCCGTTAATGATACCGTATTCACCATGGACTCTTATCTCCCTGGATTCGATTTCCCTTATAGAGCTGACATATTTCTTCCAAAGCTCTACCCGTCTGATAATATCTTCTTTCGACGTATTTCTCTTACATACGGCAAAGCAGCAGCCATATAAGCGGAAAACCGAGGTTACACGTCCAAAACTGAAAACAATGTACTTTGCGATAACCTTGATAAATTTCTCCGCTATATCTCTTCCGTAATCTTCCCTGATGTTTTCAAATTCAGGAATGTCCAGAAGCACATATGTAAAGTCTTCTCCGTTGGTTCTCAGGTTGTCACCCAGTTGAGACAGAGTAACCATATGTCCATAGCTGTTCATGAGACCGGTAACATGATCCCTCTGACTCTGATCCCTGAGAGAGGTATCAGACATCACGTCCTGATTAATATCAATAAAGTATCCCATCAGTCCCACAATTTCTCCGTTGTTATAAACCGGAAATTTTGTGGCGGCAATATAATGTGTTACACCATCAATGACATTCTGCCCAATGGAATTTCTGATGATCTCACCCTTTAGGAGTACCCTCTCCTCATCTGTCATAAAAGGAGTATCGTCAATATGCCATCCTACTTCTTCATCATTCTTTCCCAAAACCGCATCCGCGGAATCAAAACCATAGAATTTCAGGAAGGCATCAGAAACACCAACAAATCTTCTGTCTTTATCCTTCCAGAAAAAACATATTTCAGAATTCAGTCTGATAGCATCCATAAGCTCATCACCTGTGATCTCTGATGAGTTTAAAGTCTTATCCTTAAACTCCCCGTAAACCTTCACATCCTGCTCGATTGTTGAAGGTCTTACACAGACTATAGCTTTTTTATCTTTACCACCGGAAATAAGGACAACCATGAATTTCGTCCATACATAGTTGCCATTTGGATTCTTCACCCTGAAAATATTTCTTATGATCCTGTCTTTGTTTTGAGACGAGGGATCTGTATAACGTTCTATATCAGTAAACGTCTTCCATCTGTCCATATCATCCGGATGGATATATCTCTGACGGTAATTCTTATAAAAATCCTCAATCCCCTTAGTTACACTTCCAACCTGTTCATTGTAAAGATTTGTATAAATGACGGTTCTGGTGTCTTCAGCATAATCAAGGTAATAAATGCAGTCATACGAAGAAAGCACATTCCTCATGATATAGTCATGCATTTCAAGTTGTTTACTTTCTTCATATTTTCTGTCATCAATAGATGCCAGAATCATATAGCCCTGCCTGCTGTCCGCAATAACCTTAAAGGTCAACTCAAAATATATTTTTCCGGAAACAAAAACCGTCATCTCTTCTTGATGGCTGTTAATGCATTTTTCTGCCAGCTCCCGGAATTTACGATATACAAATGTCCCTTCGGCATTGATATCAGCCTCTATTTTTGAAGCAGCTAATTCTTTATCACCACCGATGTAATCCCTGTTTTTCTTATTAAAAAATAAAAGATTAAAATATGTCCTGTCATAGAAAAACAGAGCCAGTGCTTTATCCTGGACAACATCAATAAGACCTGTTTTTTCATAAACTGATCTGGCTTCCCTGGTCTCCATGATAAGCCCATGGTCCGAAAGATATCTTCTGATATCCGAAACAGGAAGAGGCTTTGAATAATAATAGCCCTGTATTTTTTCACAGCCAATGGACTTCAGAAATTCCAAATGCTCTTTAGTTTCAACCCCCTCTGCAAGGGTATGGATTCCAAGCTCCTTTGCCATCTTCACCGCCATGGTTATGATGGTTTTGGACTTTTCACTGAAATCCCTCATGAACTGCATATCGATCTTGATCTCATCAAATTCAAAATCTTTAAGAACATTAAGAGAAGAATATCCTGATCCGAAATCATCCATCCAGATTTCTATTCCTGCCTCATGAAGCCTTTTAATCTCCTTTTTGATGAGACCCTTATCATTCATAAGAGTCGTTTCGGTTATCTCAACACAAATGAGATCCTTGCGAACATTATGTTCCTCAAGGGTATTTATAATGATATCCACCGGATCGCAATAATCAAAGTCAGACCGGGATATGTTGACGGAAACAGGTACCACAGGATTTCCAACCTTCAGATTCCTGCCCTGTAACTCCACAACTCGTTTAACCATGAAGATATCCAGCTTATAGGATAGCCCGTTCTCTTCAAGCAATGGTACAAAATCTCCCGGTGTAATAAATCCATAAATCGGGTCTATCCATCTTGCCAATGCTTCAAATCCGCAGACTCTTCCTGAAAGTCCTCTTATGACAGGCTGCAGATAAACGTGTATCCATCCCTCATTAAGAGCCTGGTCCAGATGGCTGAGTATATACTCTGCTCTGGCATAATGCTGACCCATCTTTTCGTCAAAGCTTCCATAACCTGACCCATACTGTACCTTCTGGGCTTCACATGCCATCCTTGCGTAATCACAGGCCAAATGCACAGACATTCCCTCATGGCAGATACACATACCTATCTTTACGGGCAGGGTTATACCGTTGTTGATTTCACAAAGCTCCTGAATAAAACTGTCAAGTTTCCCCTCAATTCCCTCATGGGGAGCTATTGCAAAGAAATGATCTTCACCGAATCTTGCACAGTTATCACCAAAAAACTTACGCAGAAGATCCGCAAACATGCAAAGAAATTTATCGCCCTCACGAGTACCGTATCTTGCATTAAATCCCTTCATTCCGCTTAGATCCAGAGCAAGTATCACAGGGCTATCCATCACATTGGCTATATCTTTAATGAATTTTTCCGACTTGATAAAAAAGCCCCATCTTGTTGAAAGTGATGTAAGCGGATCTTTCATCAGCTGAATTTCCGAAAGAAAGACATAGAAAAGAGGGCCTTCTTCATCATCTTTATAATGTCTTCCGAAGTCCTCAATGTATTTTATATTTCCATTTTTTGTAACGATCCTGTAGCGTACCTTTTCAAACTGATCACTGTCGGTTTTAATCTGAGTATTTTTACTCTTCTTTACCTTACTGTAATCATCCTTATGAACCATGCCGGTAAATGTACCGCCGGTAAGCTCCATGAATTCTTTTTCGGTTTCGCACTCAAATATCTTTAATAAAGCAGAATTAACATACAAAATTTCATCGTTGTCACCACCGCGATAGATAATAAATCCTCCCGGCATAGCAGACAAACCATTTAATATGAAATTTTTTTCCTTATGTAGTCTGTTATTCATCATTAGCACACCAGTGACAGGTATAGTTTTTACCGTGTCATTTCATCCCCATGCAGTATTATAAACACCCTGAATAAAGGGTATGGTCTGAGATTTTCATATTATTAGTATCGACACTTTTATTCTTTTATAAAAGATTCATGGATTTTTCTTTAATACTGTAAAAAAAACGGCGGTATCATTTCAGATAAGAATTACATTTATTCTTTCCAAAATGATACCGCCGGTTATGCTTTACCATTGTTTTTAAATTTTCCGCTGCTTTCCTTTTTGAAATTACTTCTCCGGCTGTTCAGCGCGAAGCAAAGGATGCAGCCGGGGATATTTATTGTGAAATGATTTCTTCGATAACATATCTGTCTGAACCAACTGTCACATCGTTTCCGATCATTTTGCCATAAAATGGATTGTTGAAGCCTTTAACAAGAAATTTCATCTTATCTCCTGTTTCACAATCCGTTACATAAACAAGATTATTGTTCTTTACCATTTCTTCTGTTGACTGTGCGCTCATTATTATAAACCTCTCTGAATTTTTAATCCTGCGGGAATAAAAATATATCGTCATGGTTTTTATCCGAACCTAATGTCCCGCCATTAAGCTGATATGTCTGCCTTCTGCAAACCGTTTGACATATTATAATCCATTTTCCGTATTTTAAAAGAGCTTCAGATCAATTTCATTAAATTTTAATCAAATTTGGTCGAGTGTATACAATATTTTAATTTCAATTTTTAATATTTTGTGTAGAATGTTCCATTTTTTCAAGTATTAATCTAAAATGTTAGTAGGTTTTTCTAGTTCAATAGTTAAATTTTTTGATATAATTTTACTTAAGGTTAATGAACACAATTTGAACATTATGTTCATTATCTCAAATACGAATTAAGGCAAAACTTAAATTCATATTGGATACTGATTCTTTTTAACAATTTTACCTGATCAAATTATTGATCTGAAAAGGAGAGTAAAATGGATTACAGTTATGACCAGATCGTCATCGATAACGCAGGCTACCCAGAGGTACGTTTCGAAGAAACTCACAGTCTCTACCAGCTTCTCGAAAACGCAGCAAGAGCTTTTAATGACAAGATGTTCCTTACCTGGGCACATGAGGATACTGTATATGAAAGAAGCTATGCAGAACTACTGGATGCCGCAAAAAGAGTAGGTGAATGGGCTTCCCGGGAGACGGAAACCCTTGGTCACGCAATGCATGCAGGTTTTTACGGACGTCTCGGTTTCAATTATCTTGCCGCACTTTTCGGTGTTAACGGTGCAGGCGGAGTTGTCACTCCGCTTGATGTTCAGCTTTCTGCACAGGATCTTCTGAGAAATGTCAACAAGGCTGACATAGACGTACTCTTTTATGATTTTGAGAACATCTCACAGGTATCTTATCTTAAAGAGAACAATTCCAGTGTTAAGAAATTCATTTGTATCCAGAATATAAATAATCAGGACAGTGTATCTACAATCCGTAAGACTTACACCGGAACCGGTTTTACAGACAGGTCAAAGACTGAAGACTGCGGTATCCTTCTCTTTACATCCGGTACCACAGGGGAACCTAAGGGTGTAATGCTTTCCAACGCAAGCCTTATTGATAACGTATTCTGTAATGATCTTCTGGGAGATCAGTACCATGAGATTGCCCTCAATGTTCTTCCCATACACCATGTATTCTGCCTGAACGGAGACGTATTCTGCCTGATGCGTTACGGTTCCTCTCTGGCAGTTTCAACCTCACTTCAAAAGCTTTTTAAAGACATCAAGCTTTTCCGTCCTACTTCCATAAGAATGGTTCCTATGATGCTGAAGCTTGTCAATAACCGTCTTCACCAGACAAAAAAGCAGCATCCTGACTGGTCCGTAGATTCTGTTCGCCAGGAGGTTCTCGGGGACAGACTTTATAAGCTTGTTGGAGGCGGCGGATTCCTGGCTCCTGAGCTTATGGACTCCCTTGCCGGATTTAACATTCGTGTAGGACAGGGTTACGGCATGTCCGAGCATTCTCCCAAGATTGCTGTTCCCGTTTATGATCGTCCCGAAAAGCGCGGCAGTGTCGGTATCATAGTAAGAAACTGCCAGACACGTCTCGTGGATGGTGAGCTTCAAGTTAAGGGTCCGTCTGTAATGATGGGATATTATAAGGATCCTGAGGCTACAAAGGAAGCTTTTACCGAAGACGGATGGCTGAGAACCGGAGACCTTGCACGTATCGATGAGGATAACTTCGTCTATCTTACAGGTCGTAAAAAGAATCTCATCATCCTGTCAAACGGTGAAAATGTTTCTCCCGAGACCATCGAAAATCTTTTTGATGGAGATATGCTGGTAACCGATATCGTTGCTCTGGAAGAAAATGATCAGATCATCGCCGAGGTATATCCTAACTTTGAGTATGCCGACAATAATGGCATCAAGGATATCAAGGCTGCAGTAAAGGAGCTTGTAACAGCACATAATCAGGAGCTTCCAACATTTGCAAGAATTTCCGATGTTGTCATCAGAAATAAGCCTTTCGAGAAGACATCTTCCAGAAAGATCATCAGAAGCAAGGTTCAGGCAGAGCGTAAGGATGTTGTAAATCAGAAGGATGTCATCGTTAAGCCTGAGAATGAGAACCAGAAGAAGCTTATCGAGATCATTTCCGGTCTTATCGACAACGATATGATCGGTATCACTACAGACCTCTTTGCTGCAGGCATGGATTCCATGGCATGTATCCAGCTTATCGAAGAGGTTGAGTCCCAGATGGGTAAGATCCTGAGCTACCAGGATATACTTAATAACCATACAGTTCAGGAACTGGACAAGTTCATCGGCGTCACCAAGGGAATGGAGGTTCATCAATATCAGGACAAGTATCCTCTTACCGGCCTGATGATGTATTTTGCATATGTCATCCCCGGAAATACTACAGGAAATCTCCCATTTACCTTTGAACTGGATCCCGGCATCGATCTTGAAAGGCTTCAGGCAGCGATAGTTGAGACTATCAACGCTCATCCCGGCATAAAGGGAATGATACAGCCTGATCCCGAGACCCATTATCTTGCATTATACCGTCATGATGACTGGGAGCCTGAGGTTCCTATCATTGATGTACCTGATGAAAAGTGGCAGGAAACCGAGAACAGCCTTCTCAGGGCTTTCAAGTATGACGGTCAGGACAAACTCTACCATATAAGCTTATACAGAACAGAAACCCGTAAGTTTATGCTCTTTGATGTGAGCCATATTATGGGTGACGGAATAAGCATGAACATACTTCTTGAGGATGTAAACCGTGCTTATGCAGGAAAGCCTGTTGAAAAAGAGGTTTATACGGTTTATGACTACATCCTGGATGACTGCCAGATGATAAAGGATGGAGGCGTCCGTAAGGGTACTGAATATTACGGTAATCTTATGAAGGGTTACAAGCTTGAGCGTTCTCTTCTCAACAAGAAGGATAAAGAGGATCTGAACCACGCTGATAAGGGTGTTATACGTAAGCGTTTTGACAAGACTTCCAAGAGAAAGATACAGAACTTCTGTAAGCTTAACGGTGTTTCGGAGAATGTTCTCTTCCTGACCTCCTTCAACTATACAGTCGGTCTTTTCTCAGGAGAAGATGACGTAACTACCTGCAGTATCCACTCAGGACGTACAGACGGTCGCTGGAGAAGACTTTGCGGATGTCTCTTCAAGACCTATTATCTCCGCTCACAGCGCATACCTCACGAAACCTCCAACACTTTCCTGAAGCGTATGGGTAAGCAGATCATGGATTCCATGCAGAGCCCTATCGCACTTAGCCGTGAGGGCGAGATGTTCTTCCAGTATCAGGGTGATATCGTATACATTCCTGAGATCGGTGGACTTCCTGCAAAGCCTGTACACCTGCAGCTTGACTCTCTTCCATTCCATATGAATGTGCATGAGGACAACATTGGCTACCGTGTAGAGCTTCGTTTCTGGAAGAACAGATTTGATGAGGATCAGCTGAGACTGTTCCTTGAATGCTATGAGGCAGTACTTAATGCTTTCACTTCTGAGCCAAGTGCACGTAAGGTTAAATACCACCTTCCGGATGAGGCTTATCCGCACTTATACAGTGTTACAGTCGGAGAGCTTAATGCCGAAGCCGGAAAGGAGCTCATTAAGCTTCCAAGTTCTGACAAGGTTAAGGTTTATATCCTTGATGACCACTACTCAAAGAAGCCTCTCGGCGCATGGGGAAAACTCTTTATAAAGGATGTTCCTCCTGTTGAGAGTACAGAGGTCATCAATGATCCATGGCGCGAAGGAAAGCTTTATGATACAGGCATTATCGCAAGAATCATGATTGACGGACGTATTGATTTCCTTGAAAACAGCGGTCGTGTTGTTTTGACAGACGGTACAAAGGGACGTAAATACTACGATCTCGGAACTCTCGAGAATGCTCTTGAGGAGCTTCCTACAATTGAGAAGTGTCACTCATTCCTTGAGTTTGATCAGAATATACGAGAGATGAGACTTGTAATGAACGTTGAAACAGATCAGGATTCCTTCATTAATCGTCTCAGAAGCTACGCTGGTACAACTGCCGGTGACGATATGATTCCTGCAGTCGTTAACATCACGAGTGCTTTTAAACCGGGTAAATAATCTACCCGGTCAGAGCCGGAGGGCATCACTACATAAACGAGTTGTTTATGTAGTGATGCCCTCCGGCTCTTCACTTCTTCTAAACCTGTTGAACTTTTATTTCAATCAGTCATATCCGAGTTTTTTGGCGAAATTTTCTATGTCGCTCTTTTTTTCTTTTACCGAAGAACCGAAAAACAAGGTGTTTTCTACCCAGCAAATGTGGTAATAGAGGTCATCTACTTCTGCTTTGTAGAGTGAGTAGTTTGTTCCGGATATGTTTGTTTCAACTTTGTCCTTGGCGTCGGTGTCACCTATCTGAATATGCAGTGAATCAAACTGCACTCCGGCATCTTCTGTGGATCTAAATACATAAAACTCGTAGGACTCGGAGCGATCATCCCTGACTCCGTAAAGGGAGGTTGTTATCCCGACGGAATCACTGTAGGTTTCGGTATCATTGACAACCTTAAGTCCCATTTCTTCAACTGCGGCGGTGAAATCCTCTTCCGTAGCAGTCTTTTTTTCAGGCTTAAAAAGGCAGCCGGTTGTTGCAAGTATAACTACTGTGATCAAAACTATAAGTATTTTTTTTAATCTCATGGTCTGCTCTTTCCTTTACATGTGCCCAGGTTAAATTCTGATGCTTACACTCCCGATTCCGGTTCCGGAAATATTTCAGCCGTAGGCTTTTACCGTATTCTTTCCTAAATCCTTGGCTTCGTACAGTCTCATATCGGCAACCCGATATAGATTCCACAAGTTAGATATTTCGTCCTTCCGGGAATCTGCCATGCCGATACTTATGGTCAGATTTGCCGTCATACCATCATGCTCTACCTTGTAGCCGGATATATAATCCCTTGCTTTGTCCATACGTTCCACGAAGCTTTCATAGGATAGTGCTGACGGATTAAGAACCACAAATTCGTCGCCTCCCATTCTGATGACATGGATGTTGGTGTCAGTAATAAAGAAACGTTTTACTATCTGAGCCAGCTTTCTGAGTACTTCGTCACCAAAATCATGACCAAAATCGGTATTGAAATGCTTAAAATCATCTATGTCAAAAAAAGCCATAGATAAGCCTGATTTCTTTTCGGCTTCATTGAAGAAGGCATCACCAAGATTGTTGTAAAAAGTTCTGTTTTTTAATCCTGTAAGTCCGTCTGTATATACCACATCATTGATAAGATACTCTGTCTGATCCAGCATATTGCCGATGTCTTCTATATGCAGGTTTATGGTGGCGATGGTATCTGCAATATCCTTTCCCTCTTGGATCAGCCTCATGATCAATTTATATAATTCCTCAGGACTCGGGTTGTCCGGCATTTTTTGTCTTAAATCATGACGTCCTGAAACAATCTTACTCAGTATGGAGGTTTCTTCCTCTACTATACTGTCCTTTTTATTTCTGATGTAATTGATCATATAGTCAAGGGGATAGATTCTCTCACTCAGAGACTCTTCACCCTGTACAAAATCTTCATTTTTGATATATGAAAAGGTCGACAGCTTGGAGTCTACAGTTTTGGAAGATGCTTCCTTTATATCCTGCTTCTTATCAGGATCATGTACAAAGACAGCACTTATCATGGTCTGGTTACAATGCTGAAGATCATACTGCTCTCCTGCTCCCATTATTCCAAGCGACTGCATTCCTGCCTTATCCAGATAATCCGCATACCAGTCCAGCATGTTTTCATTTTCAAAAAGAATGTATCTGTAAATACAGTCTATGGTCATTATGGTTGAGGCATTGGGAACTTCCTTTTTTAAATTCTCAAAATGATCGGTTATGATTTTTTTATAATCACCAAGATCTGCTATATACAGCATATCGTTCTGGTTTATCTGTTTAAAAAGTGTAAGACCACCATCTTTTATGCATGCCCTTACCGAAACCGGATAGGTATTCTGACCGATCACCTTACACAATGGATGGTAAGGAAATGCTGACTCAATTTTCTCTATGGGAAGTCCCAGATCTTCGCAATAAACCTCTGCGGCAGGACGGCCGTTCAGTTCGAGCAGCGTCTGGGTTTTCTTGTCAACCTTCGTAGCAATATAAATCCTGCTGTCATCATGGGGCATATAGATGTTCTGAGAATAGGTGATGATCCTTCCACAGTTGTTTTTTATAATCACATATACGCAGGCATCATCAAAATATAAGCCATTGTAAAAAACATAGCTCTGGTCAGTCAGCTTTTGCCCCACGGCTGTGAGTCCAAAGGCAAGGATTCCATACTCCTTTATAATAGCGTTCAAAGACGTAAGCAGATGATCCTCATTACCGGTGCAGAATTCAAAACAAACGGTGTCATTTTCTCCCGATCCCAACTCCTCAATCTGTTTCTGGATGGATAGAACGTTTTTTATGGGGTTCGCACTTATTCCGTTAATGATACCAAATTGATAATCATATTCAGGTGAATTCTTATCAAATATCATCATAACTGTTCCGTTTGCATCAACTGAGCCATGACGGAACATAAAAGAGTGGAAGCCTATCACATCGACTCCCGGAAAATTTGAGTATATCTTATCAGCGGCCAGATGTAATTCCTCGCACGAAATAAACACAATCAAATTGGAATCACCATACAGGCCTTTGTTTTCTGCCAAAATGGCATCCAGGTTTTTATCAGCTGTGGTTTCAACGTATTTCATAAATACAGACTCCAAATACCGAAATTTCACAAAACTATACACACATGTTTATTTCGACATGTTCTATTGAAATATTAGTAAAAAAACGGACGGACAGAGCTTGAAGGCCTCAAGCTCTGTCCTGAATATTCTTTATCTGCGATGGGTTTCTGATTGTACCTTCAGGGTTCTATGATCGGGCTTACATTAGTTCACGGAGATCATGTTCTAATTATTATTTTATCAGTGAAAACAATTCTTCTTTTCGTTTAATGAACTTGTCTACGTCTTCAATATAGGATTTAATGTCTTTGCCGTTGTCGCAGCGTTCGACGCGTTTATGCGTAGGGTCACCGTCTTTTGAGGGGAGGACGAATTTGCTGGAACAGCCGGCTCCGCAGCCGATGACGGTGTGCTTTTCTTCCATCATCAGTATGTTGTAGAGGCATTCTTTTCCTTCTGCTGAGTAGCCTACATTTTCCAGATTTCCGGCCATATTTTTCTGACGATAAAGATAGTAGGGTTTCAGGTTAAGGACTTCGGCTGTATAGGAAGCTGCCATCATCATGCGGGTAATCTCCGGGTACCTGAATTTTGTTTTTTCTTTTGCTACATCAGATACAGAAGTTCCTGTGTGTCTTATCAAGCTATAGTTTTCTCCTGCCTCCGCTTCTTCCTGAAGTCTTGTTTCCGCCATTATCTCATTCTCATCACCGGCACGATATATTCCGGCCCAGAAATCTCTTTCCAGCGTAAGTCTTGCGGCACGTTTTATGGCAAGGCTGTGTACTGTGAGGCTGTCAGGTTTATGTTTTGCGATTTCACAAAGGGTATGTGTCACTTCAGGAAGTTTTTCTCCTGAGAGTCCCAGTATGATGTCCATGTTAATGTTTTCGAAGCCGACTTCTCTCGCAAGTTCATATTTTTCTATTACTGATTCAACATTGTGTTTTCTTCCAATGAGATCGAGAGTCTTCTGATTGAAGGTCTGTGGGTTGACGGAAATTCTGTCTACGCCGGCAGCCCTGAGTATCTGAAGCTTTTCTTTTGTTATGGAATCGGGCCTTCCGGCTTCAACGGTAAACTCCACGATGCCGGGCATTCCTGTGACTGTATGCTTCCGGGCATGTGCCGGGGAAGTTTCATTGCTCAAGATGGGAACATTGGCATCGCCACACTCCTCATGGACTATATCCATAAGAACCTTAAGCCACTTTTCATCAAGTGCAGTGGGGGTTCCTCCACCGATATATATGGTCTGGAGGGGTCGCTTATGCCTGCCGCACATTTCAGTAACGGTATATTTTATTTCTTTTCGGAGATTATCCATATACTCCGGGAGTCTCTTTTCCCAGGCAGAAATTGTGTTGCTTAAAAATGAGCAGTAAAGACATCTTGTGGGGCAGAAGGGGATACCGATGTACAGGCTCCAGCCTTCTTTGTAGGTTCTTCCCGTTAAGTCATAGATCCGGTTAAGGATTCTGTGTTCTCTTAAAGCTATGTCTGTCATGAGATCAAGCTTTTCACCTTTAATGCAGTACTCTTTTGTAAGTGAGGTTTTAATGTTCCTGATCTCAGATTCTGTCAGTTCTTTTACAGAATCGCTCCCGCTTTCTGTTTTACGTTTCTCTATGGCAGCCTCCACCATAGGGCTTACCAGTGAAACCGGTCTTATGCCGGTAAGATCACCCCAGGGGAGCTCTTTTCCGGTCATGCTCACAAGCGTTTCATAGAGCTCTTTTTTGATCACGGATTTATCGTCTTTTCTGACTCCTGTCAGGGACATCTCTGAAGCTGCAACTTCAAAAGATAGTCTTATTTTTTCATCCTGAACGCCCTCGGGAGTTATCTCGGAAGCCATCCTTGCCTTGTTTTTTGTTGACTTTTTATTTACTTCGGCATTCTCCCCGGTGGCTTTCGCCTGTTTAAGGGCATTCTTCTCCTCCTGTGTAGTATTGGTAAAATGAACTCCCTCTTCCGTTCGTATCTCAAAATCTTCTCCGGGATAGAACTCCTGTATAAGCTCTCTGATGTCCTGTTCAAAACTCTCTGCTGTTTTATCTAAAATTAATCTGATCAATGTTTTATTCCTTAATATGCAGCGGGATTGTATCTCTTTTCTATGGCAATGCTTGTTTGTGGTCCATGTCCCGGAAAAACCGAAGTGTTATCCGGTAAAATGAGAAGCTTTTCTTTTATGCTTTTGAACAATTCCTCCTCGGATCCTCCCGGGAAATCTGTTCTTCCGAAGGATCCCTGAAACAGGGTGTCCCCGGCTATAAGGACAGGACAGATCTTGGGTTCCGAGGCACCGTTTGGTGTGTAGCTTAAACCATTCTCAATATAAAAGCAGCTGGAGCCCGGTGTATGTCCCGGAGTTCCTATAACCTTTATTTCTCTGTCAAGAAGCTTCAATATATCTCCGTCCCTGAAAGTGTCATACTCGGAAGGAAGGAAGCTTAAAGGTTTAGAAAACATTTTGCTCAGGTTCTTTTCCGGATCCTGCATATGCCCCTCGTCCAATGCATTGACCCTGATCCGTATGCCATAATGCTCTGCAACTTCACCCGCCGCTGTCATATGATCAAAATGTGCATGTGTCAGGAGAATGAGCATGGGTTTTGCCTCAAGCTCATTATCTATGATATTTATGATATGATCGGCATTGTCTGCCGGATCGACCACAACGCACTTATGCGTATCTGTATCGATCAGAAAATATACATTTGTCTCCAACATGCCTGTGACATATTTTGAAATCTTAAGCATTTTTCCTCCCGGAATTCCATGATAGATTAACTCACCAGGGCATCTGAAGCTGCGCTTATATAGAAAGAAGGAACATTTCTGAAGCTGCCGTTGATACAGAAAGAAGGAACATTCCTGAAACTATATCACCCCTGTGCTCTGACGATATCCACAACACCTTTTATCTTATGAATCTTGCTGACAAGAGTCTGAAGCTCTTCCTTATTGTGTATATCAAAGGAAACTGTTATGGTTGCCTTTTCATTCTTTCCGACTCTTGAGGTAAGAGCCTTGATGTCTATGCCTGAATCAGAAAGAACCTTTGAAATATCAACCAGAAGTCCCATTCTGTTGGTGGTATAGATCTCAAGCTCTGTGGCATAGGTTTCACCCGTGATATCCTTCTGCCACTCTGCCTCGATAAGGCGGGCCTTCTCGTCCTCGGGAAGGTTCATCATGTTAATGCAGTCGGTACGATGGATAGTGATGCCCCTGCCTCTGGTTACGAAGCCTACTATCTCATCACCGGGCACAGGCGAACAGCATTTAGCGTAACGAACAGCCAGATCATGAATACCCTTAACAACGATTCCTGATTTTGACTTGCGTATGATCTCAGGCTTCTTGGTCATACCCTCAAGATTCTGAATAATATCCTCATCGGAAATGTTGGTTTCCTCTGTTTTATTCTTCAGTTCTATGAGCTTGGCTACTACCTGAGACTCTTTGATGCCTCCTCTTCCTACAGAAGCCAGAACCGCTTCCCAGTCGATATAGCTGTATCTTCTGATAACTCCTTCTATATATTCAGGTTTTGTGAGCTCACTGAGATTATAACCTCTGGACTTGGCATAGTTTGACAGAAGTTCTTTACCGTGGTCAATGTTTTCATCCTTCTGTTCATGCTTAAACCATTGATTGATCTTATTCTTTGCCTGAGTGGATTTACAGATCTTAAGCCAGTCTCTGCTTGGTCCGTGAGAATTCTGGGAAGTAATGACTTCAACTCTGTCTCCGTTCTGGAGCTTGTAGGTCACAGGAACAAGCTTTGAATTAACCTTTGCTCCCACCATCTTATTGCCAACAGCAGAGTGTATCGCATAAGCAAAATCAATGGGGCAGGATCCGGCCGGAAGATTCTTTACATCACCAGAGGGAGTAAAGCAGTAAACATTTTCATTGAACAGGTTAAGATCCGACTTGACCATATTCATGAATTCCTTGGAGTCAGACTCATCCTTCTGCCACTCAAGAATCTCATGGAGCCAGTTCATCTTTACATCTTCATTCTGGGCTACACTTTCCTTTGATCCGCCGGACTCTTTATATTTCCAGTGTGCAGCGATACCGAATTCAGCGGTACGGTGCATCTCAAAGGTTCGTATCTGAATCTCAAAAGGTACGCCGTCACGACCTATGACCGTTGTATGTAAAGACTGATACATATTGGGCTTAGGCATGGCGATATAGTCCTTGAATCGTCCCGGAATAGGTGTATACATCTTATGGATAACACCCAGTGATGCATAACAGTCCCTTACTGTATCAACAATGATACGGATTGCAAAAAGGTCATATATCTGATCGATGGTCTTGTTCTGGTTGACCATCTTTTTATATATTGAGAAGAAATGCTTAACACGACCGTTGATATCCGCATCGATGCCTGCCTCTGTGATATGGGAAGAAACCTCCGTAACGATATTCTTGATTCTTTCCTCTCTCGCTTCCTTCTTGAGATTAACCTTGGCTGCAAGATCATAATAAACGTCCGGCTCGAGGTATTTGAGAGACAGGTCATCCATCTCGATCTTTATCTTACTGATACCGAGACGCTCTGCAAGAGGCGAATATATCTCCAGGGACTCTCTGGCTTTTTCTCTCTGCTTTTCAGGAGTCTGATATTCAAGGGTACGTAAATTGTGAAGACGGTCAGCAAGCTTGATGATGATAACACGGATATCCTTAGCCATAGATACGAACATCTTACGAAGGTTTTCCGCCTGCATCTCAACCTTATCTGTATTCAGGTTCAACTGAGTCAGCTTTGTGACACCATCCACAAGAAGTGACACATCCGGGTTGAACTCTTTGGAAACCTCATCCAGAGTCATTCCTGTATCTTCAACAACATCATGAAGCAGGCCGGCAACTATGGTTTCTTTATCCATCTGAAGATTAGCAAGGATTATGGCAACACAAATAGGGTGAATGATATATGGTTCACCCGATTTACGCTTCTGGTCTTTATGCTGTTCTTTTGCGACCCTGTAGGCCTTCTCCACCATGCTGAGGTCCCCCGATGGATGGTAGGACTTAATAGTCTTTATGAGACTTTCATATAATTCCTCAGGCGGCGTATTATCTGCAGGTCTTTCCAATACTACTTCTTCAGTCATATTCTTCTCCCACGGCATGAAAACTTTAACCGTTTCCTGCCGCACTAACTCTTATTTTTCAAGCATCTATTCAAATATTTTTGCAAAGTTTAATTTTACTATTTGTTAAGGTTCTTGTCAAAAAATATGTTTATTAACTGAACATATCCTTAATATTATCACCGTCACTTTAGTAAATTTTAATAATTTTTGCCTCATTCACTGCTGACTTTTATGCATAATGTGGTAATATATGAAAGGTTGACTTTTTGTATTATTTGGAGGAAATTTCTAATGAATATTCTATTCTTCCTTACGCCCAAATGTGACGTAGCTTTTCTCGAGGAAGATAATACTTTACGGCAGGCTCTGGAAAAAATGGAGTTCCATCGTTATTCGACTATTCCGGTTCTTGCCAAGGACGGAAGTTATCTAGGTACCATGACAGAGGGTGACCTTCTGTGGGAGATTAAGAACAATTTAAAGATGAATCTTGATTATATCGAAAAGGTTCAGGTAGCTGATATACCTATGAAAACCCATTACGCTCCGGTGGATGTCAATGCTTCCATGGAGGATCTTATGGAGAGGGTTTCCAACCAGAATTTTGTTCCGGTTGTGGATGATATGAAGCATTTTATAGGTATCATTCGCAGGAAGGAGATCATAAATTATCTCTACGCGAATTCGCATCTTTCTCAGTCGGATCTCAGGGTACTGGCATAATCTTATCACAACAAAGCCAGAGGGCATGCCCTCTGGCTGTTTATTTAAAATGCTTTTATGTGGTCATCTTCGGACTCGCCGGTGTTTTCGATGTTACGAATAACGACGAAATAGCTTGCGCCATTTTCGGTGGTAACTTCGCAGCGGTCACCGACTTTGTGGCCCATGATGGCTCTGCCGATAGGGGATTCGTTGGAGATGAGACCAAGGAGGCTGTGTCCGCGGATGGATGTGACTATGCGGTATACTTCCTCTTCGTCATCTTCTTCGAAATAAAGAGTGACTGTGTTGTTGAGTCCAACTTCATCTTCTTTGGAGCTGTCATCGATTATTTTTGCAAATCGCAGTACTCTTTCAAGGTAGTTTATGCGGCCGTTGTTTTCACGATTGGCTTTTTTTGCGGCATAGTACTCAAAGTTTTCCGAGCGGTCGCCCTGGGCTGCGGCTTCGGCTATCTCTCTGGTTATCTGTGGTCTCAGGACCAGTTTACGATGGTCTATCTCGTCCTGAATTCTTTTTACGTCTGACTTTGTTAATTCCTGTCCCATTTTATTTTGTTACAATCCTTATTTTCCTTCGTAGGTAATAAGTGTCCTTACATCATATTTTTCAAGCTTCTTACGTCCTTCAAGTCCGGCAAGCTCCATAACAAGAGCAATGCAGGCTACTTCACCGCCGAGCTCTTCCACAAGTCTGCAGGCAGCTTCAAGGGTTCCGCCTGTAGCGATGAGATCATCAATGATAACAACCTTTTCGCCTTTTTCTATGGAATCCTTGTGTATCTCGATTTCTGCCTCGCCGTACTCAAGCTCATACTTTGCAGAAACAGTTTCTCTGGGAAGCTTTCCTTTCTTACGCACGGGAACAAAGCCTTTTTTAAATTCATAGGCAATAGGTGTTCCGAAGATAAAGCCTCTGGACTCAAGACCAAGTACCTTGTCGAATTCAACGTCCTTAAGTATATCCTTAAGTCCGTCAATGGCATCCTTAAGTCCGTCAGGATCCTGGATAAGTGATGTGATATCACGGAACATGATTCCTGGCTCCGGAAAATCAGGAATGGTCAGTACATAATCTTCTAATTTTTCTCTTTTCATTTTTTAATCCTCATATGTAAAGATGCAAAAGTTTCTTCAACTGCAATAAAAGCCTTTGATAACTATAGAACAACTATTAATTCTGATCAGCTTTCTGCTAAGGAAATATCGTCAGATATTTGCAAGTTCATAAATCCAAATATCATTTACAATACTTCTCGGCATATGTCATGATGGCAGCCACGGTCTTACCATCGGTCATTTTTCCCTCATATATAAGCTGCTTTAAGTCTTCAAGGTTCCAGGCCTCGATTCCAAGTTCCTCATCCTCATCCCAATGAACATTACCTTTTTCAAGGTCTCTGGCTACATATATGCCTATCTTCTCATCAAGGAAAGCAACTGTTGTATTAACATAAAGAAGAAACTCCAGATGATCTGTCTTGTATCCGGTTTCCTCCTCAAGCTCTCTCAAAGCACAGATTTCAAATGGCTCATCCTCTTCATCACGTTTTCCCGCCGGGAGTTCAAGAGTGTATCTCTGAAGGGCATGTCTGTACTGTCTTACCATAAGTATGCGTCCGTCCTTCAAAACAGGAAGTACTGCTGCTGCACCCATATGATGTATGAAATCCCAATGGGTCTCATGTCCTCCCACATCAACGTAGTCATCATAAACTGTTATGACCTTTCCTTTATAGGCAAGCTTTCTCTCTATAAGCTTTACCGGTTTCTCAGCATTATCCTGATTCAGCATACTGTCTCCTCCTGCTTATCTGTTTCAAACGAACCCCGATTATAGCACATAATCATCCTGTATTTAAATATTTATTCTTACGTATATCTATTCGCTTTTCAGAATAACCGCATCATTCAGATATTTTCTTTCTGACTATGGTTTTTCCTATGCGGTGATTCTTAATATACGCCACATCTATCTCAAGAGTATCTGTATCCAGATGGAAGGAGCTGCCGTCGTCAGGTACTGTGCCTATGATACCCATGATGTATCCGCCGAAGGTGTCGGCATCTTCCGTCGGTATATCAATCTTCAGAGCTTCATTGACATCCTCAAGATCCGCAATTCCGAGAATTATCCATTCATTCTCTCCGATGGCCTCGATCGGCTCAGGTTCAGGAAGGTCATCTTCCTCCTGAAGGTCTCCCACCAAAGCTTCGATGAGGTCATGCATGCTTACTATTCCGGTCATTCCGCCATACTCATCTATAACAACCGCATAGTATTTACGCTCCCTTTTCATGGTCTGGAAAAGATCCGAAACCTTCATGTTCTGAGAAACGAAAAACGGCTTATCAACAGCATTCTTCATTATGCTGTCACGGGACTGGTCTTCAAGTCGGAAATAATCCTTGGTATCAAGAATGCCTATTACATCGTCATCATCCTCACCGCAGATAGGATAATTGGCAAATCTGTTATTATAAATGGTCTTTCGCCAGACCTCATCACTGTCTTCATAATAAAGCATAGCCACATCTGTTCTGTGAGTACACACATCCTCTACTGTCAGATCATTGAACTCGAAGACATTCTGTATCATCTCATTTTCCTGGTGCTCGATGGTGCCGTTTTCCGTTCCTTCATCAAGCATCATGATAATGTCTTCTTCCGAGACCTTATCTTCGATATCTTCGGGATTGATTCCCATCAGCTTCATAACAGTGTTTGTGGATACTGTAAGAAGCCATACAAAAGGTCGGAACAGTACAGATGCAAACTGAAGCACCGGGGCCAGGGATAGTGCGATCTTTTCCGTATATGCCTGAGCAAGTCTTTTGGGCACAAGCTCACCGAATACGATATTGACATATGAAAGAATCAAAGTGATGACCACGATAACTATGGGACTAAGCACCGATTCACTGATCGGCACTCCCATCTTTATAAGAAGTCTGGTAGCAGGGTTTGCAAAACTGTCTGCAGCAAAAGCCGAGGACAGAAAACCTGCCAGGGTTATAGCCACCTGTATCGTAGAAAGGAATCTCGACGGATCCTCGGTCAGTTTAAGAAGTATTTTTGCGTCTTTGTTTCCTTCTTCTGCAAGCTTTTTCAGTTTTGTATCTCCAACCTGCAGAACAGCTATCTCTGCGCAGGAAAAAAAGCCATTTAATATTATAAGTACAATAAGAAGAACTAGTCGTTCTATCATATAAATAAAAGTCTCCCTCCGGACCGTATATTACTTAATGTTGTATATGAACATACAGGTTTTGTCAAATGATGCATGGGTTTTTGAACGCGATTTGGGGATTTTTTGAAAAAGTTCCGCCGATGGACCATGGGGACGGAGTTAGTGGTTCATCGGCGGAAGCATTCTGTTCTGTTTTATACTGCCTTGTATTTATCATACTGTTCCTGCAGGTATCTGCAATCATCATAGTAACGTTCAGGAGTGGAATTCTCAAGAGTTCCTACGATGTAAGGTTTCCGGATGCTGACCTGACGCATAAGCTCTTCATAATTAAAGAAGCCTTCTCCGGGATGACGGAATCTCTGATCACCATCCTCAAATACTCCATCCTTAAGGTGCAGTGTGGTGATCCTGTCACCGTATAGGTCAAATGCCTTCTTTATGATGGCATTCTGTCCTGCAGGATCATTCTCGAACTCCGGTTTTATAAGATTTACAGAATCAAGGATGACATCAAAGTTTACGGAATCAATGTCATCAAGAAATCTTCTCATCATCTCGGGACTGTGAAGTGTGTGGTTAAACACTCCTTCAACACCCACCATAACGCCAAGCTTCTCAGCGGCATCCCTGATACGCTTAAAGCTGTCAAGAACTCTCTGATAGTTTTCCTCGGTATAGGTTTCCGGAACTATCTTCATATTGGGATGAGCGCGGCCTGTCTCGGTTCCGACCATATCCGCTCCCATCCTCTTACTGTATTTAAGATGTTCTATAAACCTCTTTACCTCCAGCATTCTTTTTTCTTCATCAGGGTGAGCAGGATTAATGTAGCAGCCAAGTATGGATACGTGGATGTTTCTTTTTTCCAGCTCCGCACCAACATAATCTCCGAGGCCTGCATTATAATGCCCAACCGAAGTATCCACCTCAGAAAAGCTTTTGGACATGGCAAGCTGTATATACTTAATGCCTAAGTCCTGAACCTTATCAAGAACCTCTGTAACGGTTCCTTTACCACATATATCATGAACCCTCATTCCAAACTGGATCATAATTAATCTCCTCTAAAAAATCCTATAAATACGGGTATTTCACCGTTTATTTCCTACATATATATGCCTGTATATCGCCGTTTCACTCCGGCATACATTCGTTAATCTGAAATACTGCTGTAATTTTTGAGAATCAGCTTAGTCCTTTCGGGATTCTTCCGGTACTGTCCCGGTGTCTGACCCGTCATCTGTTTAAACACCTTCTCAAAGTAGGTAACATTGCCAAAACCGCATATATCCGCAATATCGGTAATGCTGGTATCGGAATCTATCAGAAGCTGCTGAGCCTTCCTTACTCTTATATACGTAATATATTCAATGACAGAAAAACCGGTTATATTACGGAATACTCTTGTAAGGTAGGATTTACTCATATAGAACTGTTTTGCAACCTCATCGAGGGTAACATTATCACCGGTATGCCCCTGAAGGTACATGGCTATATCATGAACCTTCTGGTGAATTCCCGTTTTTACAACGGACTGCTGCTCAGCTGTCTCTATACCCTTTTCCTTAAGGTTACTCTGAAGATCTCTTCTTCTGCTTTTTGCGAAAATACCAGCAAGCTCCACAGTCTGAAGATATAGAAAAGAATGCAGATCCTCCATGGAGGAGGTTATCCCGTTTCTTTCGTCCTCGCAAGCCGCCTTAAAGGCATCTATAACTGATAAAACCAGCTGCCATTCTGTATCATTGAATTTTGCCAGACCACCGTACAGACTTCCGAACTCATCAAAGCCCTTCAGTCCGAATTCCCTGAACTTTTCATCAAAAACGGATCTGTCCAGCTGAAGTATGAAATTGTGATGATCGGGGGGCATATTGGGAGCTGTAGATGTTTTATGAATGAGGTTATGATTTACCATCATGCAGGTGTGTGGAACCATACGATATGTTTCCTGATCAACAAACAGCAGTCTCTGCCCATAGATGATGAAATGCATTTCTATGGTTTCATGGAAATGCCTGTTTTTCATTATGAACTTCTGATGTCTTACTGCTTCCGAAACCCTCAGGCCCGGGATACGCTTTTCAAATACCAGTTCAAGTCTGGAATTATGTAAATTTTCGTCTGCCATATAATGCCTCTTTTTGATAACCAGTATCGGAGAGGTGAAACGTCGAACTCCGCTTCCGTCCATACTCCATGTACCTTTTCTTCCGAAAAAGATCAGCTTTTTAAAACAAATAAAGGATGGTATCCTATTGAATCATTATCCAATCAGACACACATCCTTTATTTTAACGTATCATTTCCGTATAGGCAAGAAACAGTGGACCAACGCCTTTTGCATCATTTTTTACTACAGGCTCCGAAAGATAATAACCCACAGATCCGTCTCTGTGATCAACGCCTCCGAGTCCGGCAACAAGGCATATTCCTGTTACACATGGTGTACCGTCATCGTTTTTCGAAAGTCTCTTATCGATTATACCGTAGAAAGCCTTCTCTGCCATGCTTCTGTACTTTTCAGGTATAAAACCAAGTCTGACACCTTTAAGTACCGCAGCACTGATAAGTGCCGTCCCGGAAGTTTCAAGGTAATTTCCTTCGACCTCCGGAAGAGCTATAAGCTGATAGAAAAGTCCGCTCTCATCCTGATATTTGGAAAGTGCCTCTGTAAGATCCACAAGCATCTTTTTAAGATGCTCCTTTTCCCCGGGAAGATCCATATCCATCATGACTTCCAGTACATCAACGAGACTCATGATAAACCAGCCTTCGGCCCTCAGCCAGAAATTCGGACTGCATCCGGTCTCCGGATCTGCCCAGTACATCTCTCTTGATTCATCATATCCGTGATAGTAAAGTCCTGTCTTTTCATCACGCATATGTTTCTCTACATTGCAAAACTGATCATAAGTATCTTTTATGTTTTTTGAATCATTGAAACGCTTCTCATACTCAATGTAGAAAGGCTGTGCCATGTAAAGTCCGTCAAGCCATACCTGGTTCGGATAAATATTCTTATGCCAGAAGTTCCCCTCATTAGTTCTGGGCATCATATCTATCTGAGAGCGTACCAGTTTTATGGCTTTAAGATACTTTTCTTTTCCTGTGATATCGTAAAGCTTAAACAGGTTTTTTGCAGGATTTATATTGTCGAGGTTTTTTTCCTCGGCATCATAGGTTCTGATGCTGCCATCCTCATCTATAAATCCGCTTACGAAATCATCTGCAAACCGGAGATATCTTTCCTGTCCGGTAATTTCATAAAGCCGCAGGATACCTGTTATCATACAGCCATCTATATAATTCCACCTATTCTCTTTACCGCTTCTTATGACCTCAAGATTCCAGGCAGGATGCCCGGAATCCGAATGAGTCATAAGGTAATCCACATAATCATTGAGAAGCTTTTCAGTGTCTTCTCTGCCACCTGTGAGGTGGTGTAATTCATTCGTTTTCATAATTAACCCTTAACCGAACCGGCAGTAACACCGTCGATAAACTGATCCTGAGCGATAAAGAATACTACCAGTGAAGGAATGATGGAAATAAGTGAAAGTGCGAGGATTCTGTTCCATGAGAATCCGGTATCAGCATCCATGGACATCTTTACGAAGATGGCTGCAGGATAACGCTTAGGAGTTGAAACATAGAGCAAAGGTCCCATAAAGTCATTTGATGACCACATGAACTGGAACAGTGCTGCAGATGTCATAGCAGGCTTAAGTACAGGTACGATTACGTGCCAGAGAGTTCCAAGTGCTGTACATCCGTCGATCTTTGCAGCTTCGTCAAGCTCTCTCGGTACGTTGCGGAGGAACTGGATAAGCATGAATACGAAGTATGTATCCTGAGCAAATACTGAAGGAACGATAAGAGGAAGGTATAAAGGTGAATCTACCCAGCCCCAGCCGTTGTACATGATGAACTGAGGAACATTAAGTACCACGTTTGGAAGGAACAGTGTTGCCATCAGAAGCGCAAAGAGTGCATCATGTCCCTTGAACTTGAATCTTGCAAAACCGTAAGCTGTCAGTGTGCAGGAAGCTACTGTAAGGATAACTTTAGGAATAACGATCTTGTAGGTATTAAACATTGACTTCCAGATGTCAATGTCTCCGCCGTAACCGTTCATGGCATCCTTGTAACCCTGGAAGGTTGGCTGCTTAGGTATAAAACCGATGCTGGAGAAAATCTCCGAGTTTGTTTTGAAGGATGCACCGATCATCCAAACCAGCGGGTAGATCATAAGAATGCCCACCAGAACCAGAACGACATATTTACATACCGTTGCTATCTGTCTTTTTCTCTCTAGTGTCATTGCTTAATCCTCCGAATCAGAATAGTATACCCAGTGTTTCTGGCTGTACTGTAAAATCGCTGTGAATATCATAAGGATAATGAACAGAACCCATGCCTGTGAGCTTGCAAGTCCCATTGCATATTTCTTAAATGCGTTGTTATAGATGAGCAGTGAAACAAGTGTGGTTGCACCTCTCGGTCCACCTGCTGTGATGATGTAAGGTCCATTAAATTCCTGGAATGCCTGAACCAGCTGAGTAACCAGGTTATAGAAGATAACCGGTGTGATCATAGGTACTGTAATTGTGAAGAACTGTCTCCACTTACCGGCTCCGTCAAGGGAAGCTGCCTCATAAAGATCAGGAGATACGCCCTTTAATGCTGCAAGGAAGATAACCATGGTTGAACCGAACTGCCATACACGTAAGAGACAGATGATGAAAAGAGCGGCAGTTTTATTGGATAACCAGTGAGGTCCTTCTACTCCGAATAATCCGAGAAGCATGTTGACGATTCCGTCATCCTTAAAGATTGCCTTCCAGAGAACTGCGATGGCAACTGATGATCCAAGAATCGAAGGAATGTAATAGACTGTTCTGAACATCTTAACTCCCTTGATCTTGAAGTTAAGGATGTAAGCTACAAACAATGCAAATATCAGCTTAAGCGGCACTGTCATAAATGCATACTTGAAGGTGATCATGAAACCTTCCTGTATCTTTCTGTTTGTGAAAACATCCAGATAGTTGAAAATGCCCCATTTTGAAATTCCCTCAAAAAGAGAATAATCGCTGAAACTGTAAACCAGTGATGAAAGGAATGGGTATCCTTTGAAAACAAGAAATCCTACAAACCATGGGAAGATGAATATAAATCCTTTATTCTCTTTCCAGAAGTTATTCGGAGCGGTATTTGTTTTTGAATTTGACATTTTATCTACTCCTTTGGAAGGTACCGTTTTTCACCGGCTTACCTTGAATAAAACATTAGTTTTTTTGCAATAAAATCGGGCCTCAGATATAAGCCAAGGCCCGATATATGCCACATTTTAAAATGTGGTGATTTTTAACCCTAAATTAGGAGGATCAGGGAAAAAACTATTTAATAAGCATTTATGGATCAATGAATATTGAGAATTACTTACCCTCAACCTCATTAACTGCTTCGATGAGCATCTCAGCAAGTTCCTTGGAATCTGTTCCATCATAAGACATTGAATCCATGATTTCCTGATATGCACCCTCTGCGCTGTCCTTAAGAGCTGCATCCTCATAGTACGGTGAAAGCTGGAAAGGAGCATTAGCAGCTGCTGCCTGGTTAGCTTCAAATGTAAGACCTGTAAGAGCGCCTGTTGCCTCAAGCTTCTCCTGAGCTGCATGTGATGCAGGAACACCTCTCTCAAGTCCGAGAGTCTCTACACCGTCACCGTTGAACATGTACTGAAGGAGCTTGGCAGCCTCTTCCTTGTTAGCTGAGTTAGGAGATACTGCAAATCCCATGGAAACCTTGTAAACTGTTGCAGGTGTACCATAATCTGCAGGATACTCACCGATAACGATCTCCTGATCTGAATCAAGAGCATCTGCAAGCTTCTTGATTGAGCTATCCCACTCAACAACACCTGCATAGTGACCATCGATGAAGTTAGGGTTCTTATCAAGAGAATCAGCACCGTCACCTGTAAGCTTCTCCTGTGTAGGAATTACGTGATTAGCCTCGAGGCTCTTAAGGAAATCAAAACCGTCTGTAAGCTCTTCTACTGAGTAGTTAAGCTTGTGATCAACGATCCACTGCTTGTTGTACTTCTCCTGCATATAGTATGTAAGAAGGATTGTAAGATCATAAGTGCCTGCTGCAAGAGGATAATAATCATCACCGAGCTTCTCCTTGAAAACAGGACCTGCTGCAAGGATGTCTGCGAAGCTCTTGGGAACCTCAAGACCTGCCTTCTCAAATGTTGCCTTGTTCCAGTAGAATACTCTTCCGGTTGATGAAACAGGAACACCGAGTACATGTCCGTCGATTGTCATAAGATCGATAAGTGACTGATCATACTGTGAAAGGTCGAAATCTGTAAGCTCCTGAAGATCTACAAATCTTGTTCCGTCCGGACTGAACTGCCATAACCAGTTCCAGTTGATCTGGAAAAGATCCGGTTCTGAATTTCCTGCGATCTGAGTAGCGATCTTATCCTGCCAGCCTGACCATGCGCCATACTCTGACTCGATGGTAACGCCGGGATTTGCTGCCATATACTCATCAAGTGCCTTAAGTGTAGCTGTGTGTCTTGAATCACCGCCCCACCATGAAATTCTAAGTGCTGTTCCGTTTCCGCCCTCAGCCTTTGCTACTGTTTCAGCTGCAGCCTTTGCTGCCTCTGTGGCAGCTGGAGCTGCTGTTGTGCCTTCAGGCGCAGATGCTGATGAGCCACATGCTGCAAGATTGAGCATCATAGATGCTGCCATACCGCCGGCGAGAAACTTAGTAATTGTCTTTTTCATTTTTACCTCCTGAGGAGCCATTCAGGTCTCCTGTTTAAATTGAGTTTTACCTCATTGTTAACTTTTATAAACGATATTCAGGCTGTCATAATCCACAACATCTATCAGTTCCGGACCTGTATCGTCACAACCTGATATCTCAACATTTTCAAGCACCAGATGTTTTACATTTCTGGCATATATGCTTTTTCCGGTCATTTCCGGGAAGTTGTCCATCATTATGGTCTGACCGGATTTTCTTTCTTCCTTTGGAAGGAATGAAACCTTTATGTTCTTAAAGACTATCCTGTCGATAAATCTCTCAGGCAATCCATAAGCAACCAGCATGCACTGATCGGCACCCTCTGCCACGATATTCTCTACTGTTACAGATCCTATCGTCGGTGTTTTATCATCAACAGGTCTTGCTTTCTGATCCTGAACATACTCACTGTGACCGTCAGGATCGCAGAAATAAAACATATTGAAGGTGAAGGGCATATGCACATTTTCCATTTTTATGTCATGAAAAACTATGTTGTCATAAACCGCATCGGGTCCTCTGCCTCGTCTTGTTTTGATGCGGAGCCCTCTGTCGGTTTCCCTGAATATACATCTGGAAACTTCTACATTCTGTGCACCGGCTGCTGCTTCGGAACCAACGGTTACGCTTCCGTGACCCCTTTCAAGGAATGAGTTTCTGACCACGAAATGATCTGCAGGCTTATGATGTTTATCACTCATGTAATATTTGCCTGATTTTATGGCGATGCAGTCATCTCCGACAGAAATCCTTGTCCCCAGGATCAGAACCCCGTCACAGCTTTCAGGATCAAACCCGTCTGTATTGGGTGAATCTGATGGATTCCAGATACTTAAGTTGTAAAGTGCTATATCATCTGTATAGTAGGGATGGATGGTCCAGCAGGGAGAATTCCTCACTGTTACCGATTGCATCCTTACGGCTCTGCAATGATTCAGAAAAACGGTATTGGGCCTCCAGGCTATCCTTTTCTTCTTGGGCTCCTTCCACCAGTCGCCCTTATCTCCGTTGCCATCGATGATACCTTTTCCGACAATTTCGATTTCTTCGGCATTAAATGCTGTGATAAGCGATGCGAAGCTCGTTTCGGGATTGCCTTCCCAGCTTGAAAGATTGTACTCATCTTTCTCATCCGTAGTAGGTGTAATCCCCGGTAATAAAGGGTAATGCTTTCTGTCCGGATCCCCCATCAGAACCGCTTCATCATCTATCCATAAAGTCATATGGCTTTTAAGGAAGATCGGTCTTGAAAGATATATTCCTTTGGGAAGATAAACCGTGCCGTCCTTAGGGCAGCTGTTTATAGCCGCCTGTATAAAACCCGTATCATCCTGTTCTCCGTCTCCCGATGCTCCGAATTCTCTGACATCCAGAAGAAC
>Ga0256404_1000876_pt1 | contig 76962 bp, 59 predicted proteins | sample RumenRJG_01DNA_FD_185990 | JGI IMG/M metagenome (GOLD analysis project Ga0256404, IMG submission 185990) | Bovine rumen microbial communities from Lethbridge, Alberta, Canada - RJG_01 | ecosystem: Host-associated > Mammals > Digestive system > Stomach > Rumen | place: Canada: Alberta | collected...
GCTGTCAGCTTGCTGACTGAGGGGTATGGGTTTGTTCATGAACTGCAATCAAGATTCTTCGCTCGCCACCGCCGTGGCCTTTGGCTGGTTGCCAGCTCTGTTTCCAAATTGCTTCTGCAAAGTTACAAAATATATTTTATATATGCAAATGATATACTAAAAAATATTATTATTTTTTTGATTTTTTTCTTCAACCACCTGTTTGTAATATGCAAACTCCCTTTGCGATGTCATCGCAATATAATGGCAAATTATTATACTTAACCAATTCACACACTTTTTCTTCCCCCCTTCGTCCTTCATGGGTATGTTCTATGATTAAAGAAAGGGAAAGAAGAAATATGGGCTAAGAAACGTGTTTCAAGGGGTTGTTCATCGCGAAGTCAAAACGGGATTTGGTTCTTTTGTATTGAAACAGATACATTGATGCAGTCAAGAAGGTTAATCTTTGATAAGAAAAGCAAGTTTGACACAGCTTTTGAAGGAGAATCCGTTGAAAACTTGTACCTTTGCAGACAGATAAATCGGGATTTACAAATGAAAGAAGTATCAGTGTTAGTAGGTGCAGGAAGCATCGGACAGGCGATAATCCGTCGCGTGTCAGCAGGCAAGCACGTGGTGCTGGCCGACTATAGTGAAGAGAATGCCAAGCGAACTGCCAAGACACTGGAAGACGCAGGTTTCGAGTGTTCCACCATCCGATGTGACCTTGGAAACAAGGAGGATATCTTGGCGCTGGTAGCGTTCGCCACGAGTAAGGGAGAGGTGAAATTCTTGGTGAATGCAGCAGGCGTATCGCCGTCCCAGGCTCCCGTAGAGGAAATACTTCGTGTTGACCTATACGGCACAAGCGTACTCTTGGAGGAGTTTGGCAAAGTAATTGCTGAGGGTGGCTCAGGTGTAATTATCTCGTCGCAGAGCGGTCACCGTCTGCCAGCCTTGCCCCAGGAGCAGAACGATGCACTCGCAATGTCGCCCGTGGAAGAGCTGATGCGATTGCCGTTCATCAAGGAGATAAACGATACACTGAAAGCATATCAGTATTCCAAGCGTTGCAATGTGCTCCGTGTGGCCTACGAAGCCTGTCGCTGGGCAAAACGCGGTGCCACCATCAACAGCATCTCGCCAGGCATCATCATCACTCCATTGGCTAATGATGAGCTACACGGCCCTCGTGCCAAGGGCTATCTTGATATGATAGCCGGTATGCCAGCCCGGCGTGCAGGAACGCCTGATGAGGTAGGCGATTTGGCAGAGTTCCTGATGTCCTCTCGCGGTCGTTTCATCAGCGGTGCAGATTTTCTTATTGATGGTGGCTGCACTGCCAGCTACTGGTATGGTGATTTGCGATACTTAAAGGCAACTCACTAAATTCCAATTTACCGAACAGAATAAGCGAGGCCACATGGCTTCGCTTATTGAGTATTTAATGTAGAGGTTTCCCACGAATACTTCAATAAGTCTCTTTTCTTTCTAATCGTTGTTCATCGACCTTGATCCGCATATTTATCCAGCTTCGCCAGGGGCCATTATAACCCCCAGAAAGCCCTCATTTCTTTTAGAAGAAGAAAAAGGTGGTTTTTCTAGAATTAGGCCGACAGTTTAGGGGAATTAGTAGTTATGCTTGCTGTTGGGCCTGCCTGGTGTTATTTTTCATGTAGTGTTGTATATGCAGTTTTGCTTATATTGCACCACATCACCACATCACCTCATCACATTTTGTTTTTGTATTTTAGTAAGTCACAAAAATGTCCCATCCAAACTTTACTTAATATTATATATATTATTATATAATAATATATATAATATTAAGTAAGCATATTACTACTTATGTAGGTGATGAAATGATAATATTGAATGTGATGATGTGATGAGGTGATGTGGTGATGTGGTGATGTGGTGATGGAGTAGGAGAGAACTCTTTTCCTGTATCAATTGTCCTCAAATGTTAAATCTTCACCTCCCCATGAAAATAAATCAACTTTCATAGTAGCGATGTTATTGGTCTATATTACGTCAAGTGTCAAGGGGGGCAAGGTGTTTTTTTAATAAAATACTATATTGTAACTATATTGATAATCAAATTGAAATGTGTAATTGTCTTGCTTAAAAACTGATATAATTGGTAAGGATTTGAACCAGCAACAAGTCACTCCAGTGAGCTATGTCTATTGGTTGCACTTTGCAGCCAGGCCAACGGACAATCGTAGGAAGATTGGGTTTATACTGCAATAGTTAACGAATATGGAAAAAGCGGAAAGTTAATTCCGCTTTAGCTAAAATCTGTTGATTGCTTTCTGAAAGTTTCATTTTTTGAGTTGATTTCAGCCGTGCAGTCTGTGAAGATAGCACGGTTTTAGACATCTTGTAAGCAGAAATTAATCCCCAGTATTCGTATCCCTTAAGTAACGATATGCTAATATCTCATTCATTTGATAAGACTTGTAGCGTAAAATGTCAGATTATCGCAGGTTATACAGATAGAGATATTTATCATAGATTAGATGCAACGGCTCACGCTACCTGCTTCCAACAGGCGCTTGTGCGCTTCCTCGTAGCTCAGTCCCAACGACTCTTGCAGCATCCTGGTGCCTCGGTTGATGAGCTTGTCGTTGGTGAGCTGCATGTTCACCATGCGGTTGCCCTGCACACGACCGAGTCGGATCATCAGGGTGGTGGATATCATGTTGAGCACCATCTTCTGTGCCGTACCGCTCTTCATGCGACTCGAACCTGTGACGAACTCGGGACCTACGATGGTCTCGATGGGATATGCGGCCTCGTGTGCCAATGGGGTGTCGGGATTGCTGGTGATGCAACCCGTCAGCAGTCCGTTCTTGCGAGCCTGACGGATGGTGCCCACCACGTAGGGCGTAGTGCCAGATGCTGCTATGCCAATCACTGAGTCATCGGGGGTGGGGTGGTGCGCTTGCAGGTCTTTCCATCCTTGCTCGGAGATGTCCTCTGCATGCTCAACGGCGTGTCGTAAAGCCTGGTCACCACCTGCTATGATGCCCATCACCCATGTCTCGGGCACACCGAAGGTGGGTGGTAACTCACTGGCATCGAGCACACCCAAGCGCCCACTGGTGCCTGCTCCGATATAGAACAGGCGTCCTCCTTGTCGCATCTTGGGCTCAATGGCTGCTACCAAAGCCTCGATCTGCGGGATGGCCTGACTCACCACCATTGCCACGTTCCTGTCTTCCTCGTTGATATGCTGCAAGAGCTCGAGCACCGACATCTGTTCCAGGTGGTCGAAGTGCGAGGGTTGCTCGGTAATGAGTCCCTGTTCTTTTATGCCTTTCTCTTTGTCCATTATCTTATTCTCGGTTTGGGTCTCACAGGGTCGGTAAGACGGGTGATATGGTCGTATTCCACCGTTGTCACTCCCTTGACACTCCTGAAATATTGCATGGTCTCCTCGAGGGACTTGTTGCCTGGTTTCTTCAACGCCATACCGTTGATGTTGTTGTAGTCGTACTTGATCTCGGCACCATATTCCTGAATGGCTTTCAGCAACAGTTCCTTGCCTACCTTCTCGTCGTACATCACCAGAAACACATCAGGCGAGTGCTCTTGCACATCTTGTAACTTTCTTGTGGCGATGGGTGCCTGCTCGTTGCCGATGTCAAAGTGTACTGGGAGGGTCATCAGTTGGTAATAGAGCGTTGCTGCCATTCGTTCGTGCCCAATGGTGTTAGGATGCAGACGGTCGGTATCGGCATTGATGAAGTAGGGCACTTGCTCCTCAACCATAGGGTTCAAGCCCGAAAGGGCACTGAGGTCGATGACGGGGATGCCCCACACGTCAGCTGTCTCTTTGGATGCCTGGATATAGGCGTCAATATATTCGCCCGCACTGTTCTGGTAACTCTCGTCAGGTTGCAGGTTGCGGTCGCCAAAGTTGGCGAGGCCACGATGCAGGGGTGTCAGTAAGACAATCTGCTTGGTGGGGTAGAGTTGCTTCAACATGCTCACGGCCTGATTGATGCGTCCCTTGTAGGTGTCGTCGCTCATCACCATTGTCCGTCTCACACGGTTCACAGGCGCCTTGGGGTGCCCCACCGCTTGCATTACCTCCTCACGCTTCTCTGTCCACCACTCACCGATAGGTACCCCAGCCAGGAAGTCGTTGGTGCCCACAAAGACGATGATGGCATCTACATCGTCGCCATGCTGGACTTTCAGTTGCTCGGCCTGATGACGGATATGTGTCCACTCGTTGCCACTCACCGCATATACATAAGGCGTGATGCCTAGCCACTCGCTGAGGAAACTCCATGTTTTCTTCACATCCGTATAAGCATGGGGGTCCCAGATGGAGTCGCCTAAGAATCCCACTTTGGCACCTTGCCAGGGATGTTGCACAGGAGCCTGTGCCTTCAGTCCGATGGCGAAGCAGAGCAGAAAGCTGCATAATATGACTTTGGTCTTGTTGTTCATGTTCTCAGATTGTTATATCAAAATTCTATTGTATCTCCCTCTTTGGTGATTTCCCAAAAGGGGATGTTTTTTTCGTCTGCATATTCCTTGAAGCGCCAGGAGGACTCGAAACCCTGGGTGACAAAATGCATGGGTACGAACAAGCCAACCTTGAAACGCTCGATGAACTGTCTGCCACCAAGGGTATAGCCATTGCCTATGCGCCCATCGATGGGGAACATCACCACATCGAAGCTGTCGGCATACCTGTGGATTTCTTTCAACTCGCCCAAGTAGCGTTTCTCGTGTGCCACCGGTTCGACGACCTCATCCATCTCTAAGCTGTAGATCTTATCGCCAGGCTTAGCCTCGGGCAGAAAACGGGCATACCAGTTGTTCAGGTCGCCAGCATGGAAAATACGTTTACCGTCGGTCTCTACTATCCAAGACACACCAACGTCGGTACTTCCTAATGCTTTGACGGAAACGAGGTTGTCGTTCCACTTGCCCCATTTCCCCAACCATACGTCGGCTTCTTCCTTCATTGCCCTTCTGTGCTTCAGGATATCTTTGCTCAGGATATAGGTGATGTCTGACTTGCGTTTCTTCCATTCGAAGATTGTCCTTGTGAAATGGTCTTCGTGGAAGTGACTGGAAAATACATACATGGGCTTGTTGCTCTGCAAGAGGGCAGACAGCACGTCGGCAGGATCCAACCAGTAGTCGAATACCAGGATGGCTTGACTGGTCTCAAGTGCAAAGCCACTATGGAAAATGTAGGTCAGTGTCATTATTCTATTGTCCTATCGTGAACAAATCGTGTGAAAATCCTGGCTACGATGGCACCCGATATGTTGTGCCACACGCTGAACACAGCTCCTGGGATGCTGGCCATAGGATAGGCGGCAAAATGGATGGTGGCCAATGATGTGGCCAAGCCAGAGTTTTGCATGCCCACCTCTATTGAGATGGCTTTGCGCTTGGGCGTTGAGAGTCCCAATAGCTTACCGATAAGAAAGCCCAGACACAATCCACAGACATTGTGCAACGCTACTATCAATGTGATTATCAAGCCACCTGACATGATTTTTTCGGCATTGGCAGCAATGACAATGCCAACGATGCAGGTGATGGCTAAGGTAGAGATGGCAGGCAGAAAATCGACGGCCTTTTCGGTAAACTTTGGCCAAACGGATTTCACTATAAGTCCTACAACAATGGGGAGGATAACTACCCAAAGGATACTCAGGAACATACTCATTACATCTACATCTACCGACTTTCCTGCCAACAACCATGTGAGGAGTGGTGTCAAGAATGGGGCAAGCAGGGTTGATACACCTGTCATTCCTACCGACAGAGCCAAGTCTCCTTTCGCCAAATAGGTTATGACGTTGGAAGCTGTCCCTCCCGGGCAACAACCTACCAACACAACACCTAAGGCCAAAGCCTCGTCGAGACCAAACACCCGTGACAGTGTCCACGCCAACAGGGGCATGATGGTGAATTGTGCCAAACAGCCTATGATAACGTCCTTGGGACGACTAAATACTATCTTGAAATCTTTCAGGTTTAATGTCAGTCCCATGCCGAACATCACCATACCCAACAGATAGTTGATTACCGTTGGTCTGACATGGCTCAGCACTTCTGGAAAGACCAATGCAGATACCGCAGCCAACAGCACCCAAATCCCCATGTAGTCGGAGATGTATTTGCAAATGGTTTTCATTTTTTTATTTCCAAAATACCATCCACCTCATGCTGAACAAAGGGACCTTCCTTGCATTCCAGCAAAACGGTGGGCTCTAAGCATTCAACGGTATGCCAGACATTCTTGGGAATATCAACTCCATAACGCCCCTCTTCGTGACTAAGAACGGTTGTTTCCAAGACCTCTCCCTCGTCGTTGTAGGTGGTTACCCTGATTTTTCCCTTGATGAGAACAACGGTCTCGGCTTTGGTGGGGTGATGGTGAACAGGTATCTCTGTGCCAGGTTCCAAAGCATTGATGAAACGGTGACACTTGTCGTCAAGGCTCTCGTGGAAGTTGTAGTTCATCCTCAGTCGTGGCGACTTCTTCGCAGCTTCTACTACCTTGTTGATTAGTTCGTTATCTATAATCTGCATAAAATAAGGTTTTTAATTTACGTTGACAAAGGTAGTTATTATCGTTCCTATCCCCAAATTTATTGTTGTTTATTTCTTTCAGCTTTGTCGTTTTGTGAAAAAATATGTATCTTTGCATCCAATTTTAGCATAACAGGTTGAAATATATAAAGTAATTAAGATAGAAATGGAGTTAGCAAGTAAGTACAGTCCCGCAGAAGTGGAGGGGAAATGGTATCAGTATTGGACTGACCATAAGCTTTTTAGTTCGAAACCCGATGGAAGACAACCTTATACCATCGTGATTCCACCACCTAATGTGACAGGTGTGCTGCACATGGGACATATGCTGAACAATACCATACAGGATATCCTGGTGCGTCGTGCCCGCATGGAGGGCAAGAACGCTTGTTGGGTACCAGGTACCGACCACGCTTCTATTGCTACTGAGGCTAAGGTGGTGAAGAAACTGGCTGGCGAGGGTATCAAGAAGCGCGACCTGACACGTGAGCAGTTCCTGGAGCATGCCTGGGCGTGGACACATGAGCACGGTGGCATCATCCTGAAACAGTTGCGCAAGCTGGGTGCATCGTGCGATTGGGACCGTACGGCATTCACAATGGACGAGGAGCGTAGCAAGAGTGTTATCAAGGTGTTTGTTGACCTGTATAACAAGGGCTACATCTATCGTGGTCTGCGTATGGTGAACTGGGATCCCAAGGCACTGACGGCACTCTCTACTGAAGAGGTGATCTACAAGGAAGAGCAGAGTCATCTGTTCTATCTGAAATACTATGTGGCTCCTGAATTCCAGGATACTATCGACGAGAGTGGTGAGGGCAATGTGATTCACAAGGATGCCAAGGGCTATTATGCAGTAGTGGCTACCACTCGTCCTGAGACCATCATGGGCGATACGGCGATGTGTGTGAACCCTAAAGACCCGAAGACCCAGTGGCTGAAGGGCAAGAAGGTGATTGTGCCATTGGTGAACAGGGTGATTCCTGTGATTGAGGACCGCTATGTGGATATCGAGTTCGGTACGGGTTGCTTGAAGGTGACTCCTGCACACGATACCAACGACTATATGCTGGGTAAGACACATAACCTGGAAACTATAGATATCTTCAATCCTGACGGTACCATCTCTGAGCAGAGCCCTCTGTATGTGGGTATGGATCGCTTTGATTGCCGTAAGGTGATTGCCAAGGACTTGCAGGAGGCTGGTCTGATGGAGAAGGTGGAGGACTATACCAACAAGGTGGGTTACTCAGAGCGTAACCCTGATACCGCTATCGAACCACGTCTCTCTTTGCAGTGGTTCCTCAAAATGGAGCATTTTGCCGAGATAGCACTGAAGCCTGTGATGGAGGGTGAGATGCACTTCTATCCTCAGAAATATGTGAATACCTACAAGAACTGGTTGGAGAATATCCAGGACTGGTGTATCAGTCGCCAGTTGTGGTGGGGTCACCGTATTCCTGCTTACTACTACGACACCGATGATGATTTCGTGGTAGCAGAGACTCGTGAGGAGGCACTGAAACTGGCACAGGCTAAGAACCCAGCTGTTACGGATGCCGACTTGCGTCAGGACGAGGATGCTTTGGATACCTGGTTCAGCTCTTGGTTGTGGCCGATTTCATTGTTCGATGGCATCAATAATCCCGGCAATGAGGAAATCAAATATTATTATCCCACCAGCGACCTGGTGACGGCTCCTGATATCATCTTCTTCTGGGTGGCCAGAATGATTATGGCAGGTGAGGAGTATATGGGTACTTATCCGTTTAAGAACGTGTATTTTACGGGTATCGTGCGTGATAAGTTAGGACGTAAGATGTCGAAGAGTCTTGGTAACTCTCCTGATCCATTGGAACTGATTGACAAATTTGGTGCCGATGGCGTGCGCATGGGAATGATGCTTTCGGCTCCTGCCGGCAACGACATCCTGTTTGACGACGCTTTGTGCGAGCAGGGACGTAATTTCTGCAACAAGATATGGAATGCTTTCCGACTGATTCAGGGTTGGGAGGTAGCTGATATCGAGGTGCCAGAGGCATCGGAGATTGCTATGAAATGGTTTGAGAGCAAGCAGAACGCCGTAGCTTTGGAGGTAGCCGATTTGTTTGGCAAGTATCGTCTGAGCGAAGCGTTGATGGCTGTGTATAAGCTGTTCTGGGACGAGTTCTCGGCTTGGTACCTCGAACTGATCAAGCCTGCTTACTTGCAACCTATCCCTCGTAAGGTGTTGGAGAAGACCATCGAGTTCTTCGACAACCTGTTGCATCTGTTGCATCCGTTTATGCCATTCATCAGTGAGGAGTTGTGGCAACACATCACCGAGCGCAAGGAAGGTGAGAGCCTGATGGTAAGTCCGATGCAACCTGTGGGCAAGGTAGATGAGAACCTCTTGAAGCAAGTGGAAGCTGTGAAGGAAGTCATCAGTGGCATTCGTGCCATCCGCGTGCAGAAGAACATTGCACAGAAGGAGCAATTGAAATTGCAGGTGGTGGGTGAGAACCCTGTGGCGGTATTCAATACCTTATTATATAAGATGTGCAACCTCTCTGACATCGAAACCGTTGTGGCTAAGGCCGAAGGTGCTGCTAACTTTATGGTAGGTACCACCGAATATGCGGTGCCTCTGGGCAACCTGATTGATGCAGAAGCTGAGATTGCCCGTATGGAGAAAGAGTTAGCTGCCAAGGAAGGATTCCTGAAGGGCGTGCTTGCCAAACTGAACAACGAGCGTTTCGTGGCTAATGCTCCAGAAGCTGTGGTGGCTTTGGAACGCAAGAAGCAACATGATGCAGAGAGCATCATCGCTTCGCTCAAGGAAAGCATTGCTGCATTGAAGAAGAATGGATAATTGACTACATCCTGTTTTCGTAGCGAGTCGGCTCGGTTCAAGCAAGTTTTGGCTCTGCCCTCGTTGCTCCGGAAAAGTGACTATTGACTAATAAAAAAAGCTGTTCAAATTGAGCAGCTTTTTTTATTTTTTCTTATCTTTGTATGGTAATACACATGAAAGGCATGAAGAGGATTAAGATAGGATTGTTGCCACGCATTTTGATAGCCATTGTGTTGGGCATCATTATTGGTCAGGTGTTTCCACTGGGACTGGTAAGGGTGTTTGAAACATTCAACGCTATCTTCAGTCAGTTCCTGGGCTTCTGCATCCCTTTAATCATTGTGGGATTGGTCACTATCGCCATTGCCGACATAGGGAAGGAAGCAGGCAAGATGTTGCTCGCTACCGTGATACTGGCCTATGGCTTCACTCTTTTGGCAGGTTTCCTTTCTCTCTTTACGGGGCTTTCTCTGTTTCCGTCGCTCATCACATCAGGCATTCCTTTGGAGGAGATTTCAGAGGCACAAGGTGTGGAACCCTATTTCAGCGTGAAGATTCCCCCATTGATGGATGTAATGACTTCACTGGTATTGGCTTTTGTGCTGGGCTTGGGAGCTGCTACGCTTGACAGTGGCTACCTGAAGAATGTAGCTCGCGACTTCCAACATATTATCATCAAGACCATCAGTAGTGTGATCCTGCCTTTGTTGCCGTTGTATATCTTCGGCATCTTCCTGAACATGACACACACGGGGCAAGTGTTTTCCATCCTGATGGTATTTATCAAGATAATCGGTATTATTTTTGCATTGCATATCTTTTGGCTGGTGATGCTTTATGTGGTGACAGGCACACTTGTGAAGCGTAATCCGTTTAAGTTGTTGTGGACGATGATGCCAGCTTATTTTACGGCATTGGGTACCCAGTCTTCTGCTGCTACTATCCCAGTAACACTGGAGCAGGCAGAGAAGAATGGCGTTAGCAACGAAGTAGCTGGTTTTGTGATTCCCCTTTGCGCCACCATCCATTTGTCGGGCAGTATGCTGAAGATCGTGGCTTGTGCTCTGGCTTTGATGATCATGCAGGGCATGCCCTATAGTTTTGGAATGTTTGCAGGTTTCATCTGCATGCTGGGTATCACGATGGTCGCAGCTCCAGGTGTGCCAGGAGGCGCTATCATGGCGGCATTAGGCGTATTGCAGTCGATGTTGGGTTTTGATGATGCAGCACAGGCATTGATGATAGGTCTGTATATTGCGATGGATAGTTTCGGTACGGCTTGTAATGTGACGGGTGATGGAGCTATTGCTTTGCTGATAGATAAATTTAAAAACAAATAAATATGAAAAGACTGTTGTTTTGTTTGTTGAGCGTATTGGCATTGACGGCCTTTGCTTCAGGAGGCGATGTTGAAGTTGTTGACCTGGGCGATGGTCATGGGATGGTACGCATCAACCCTACGCAGAAATATCTGATTCTGCCAGTGGAGGATACGGCACCTGATGTGAGTATCAGTGTGATGGTGGATAATGTGCAGGTAGAGACGTTTACCGTACGTCTGGCCCTCAATAAGGTGGATTATACAGTGCCTTATGAGTTGTCGAAGTATGCCGGCAAGCATGTGGTGTTGCGCTTCGCCATGAACCCTCAGGAGAGAGGAGGAGCCCGTCCGAAAGTAAAGGAGGCGGTTTTCAGCAACAACTTGGCTTTGGCAAACAGCTATGATGCATCGGACAAGGAGACATTGTGGCGTCCTGTCTATCACTTTGCGCCTCAGTGGGGTTGGATGAACGATCCCAATGGTATGGTGTACAAGGATGGCGAGTATCATCTGTTCTACCAGTATAACCCTTATGGTTCCCGTTGGGGCAACATGAACTGGGGACATGCTATCAGTCGCGACCTCGTGACTTGGCAACATATGCCTGTAGCGATTGCTCCTGACGGATTGGGTACCATCTTCAGTGGCTCTGCAGTAGTGGATAAGAACAATACAGCTGGCTTTGGTGCTGGTGCCATCGTGGCGTTCTATACTCAGGCAAGTGCGAGACAGATGCAGAGCATTGCCTATAGTACAGACAATGGCCGTACGTTCAAGAAATATGCCGGCAATCCGGTGTTGACTGGAGAGATAGCTGATTTTCGTGACCCTAAGGTAATTTGGCACGAGGGTTCACAAAAATGGATTATGGCTTTGGCCGTACAACAGGTGATTCGTTTCTATTCATCACCTAACTTGAAGGATTGGACTTACGAAAGCAATTTTGGCGAAGGTCAGGGTGTGCATGATGGTGTGTGGGAATGCCCTGATTTGATAGAGTTGCCCGTAGCAGGTACCAATCAGAAGAAATGGGTGTTGATAGTGAATATCAATCCTGGTGGTCCGTTTGGAGGTAGTGCTACCCAGTATTTCGTGGGCTCGTTCGACGGACATAAGTTTGTTAATGAATCGCCCAAGGCCACCAAATGGATGGATTTTGGCAAGGATCACTATGCTACCGTTACGTGGAGCAATGCACCACAGAACCGTAAGATTGCGTTGGCGTGGATGAGCAACTGGCAATATGCCAACGAGGTGCCTACCATGCAGTATCGCAGTTCTAACTCTGTGCCTCGTGACCTTCAGCTTTTCGTGAAGGATGGCGAGACCTATATGCAATCGGCTCCATCACCAGAATTGTTGGCTTTGCGAAAGAGTAAGGTGATGAGCAAGTCATTCAGTGTTGGTAGGGAGTATGTCATCGAAAAACTGATGGATGACAACGTCGGCACGTATGAGGTGCTGATGACGGTACGTCAGAAGAAGCAAGGTACCCTCAGCTTCCGATTGATGAATGGACAAGGTGAGGAGATAGAGTATAAGTTGGATATGGCGAAACGTGAGCTGACTTGTATCCGTGACAAGAGTGGTGTTGCAGGATTCAGTAAGGACTTCATCACACCTACTGTTACACAGGTGGATGGTGGCGATTTACAGTTGCGCTTCCTGGTGGACCGTAGTAGTGTGGAGGCCTTTGTGAATGATGGTCGCTTCGTGATGACTCACTTAGTGTTCCCTCATACACCATATAACAAGGTGGTGTTCAGTGCAACAGGTGGAAGCGTAAGTGTGAAGAACTTTACCGTTTACAAATTTTGATTCTGTTTCAAACTAACACTTTTCGGAGCAGCGAGCGCAGAGTCAAGCTTGCTTGAGCTATGCCGAGTCGTGACGAAATTGGATGAAATCAAACTAACACTTTTCGGAGCAGCGAGCGCAGAGTCAAGCTTGCTTGAACTATGCCGAGTCGTGACGAAATTGGATGAAATCAAACTAACAAACTAACAATATGAGTAATCAAAATCAATCTCAGATGGCGAAGTTGGTGCCCGTGATGCTGTGCTTCTTCGCTATGGGCTTTGTCGATTTGGTAGGCATTGCCTCAAACTATGTAAAAGACGACCTGCAGTTGACGGACTCTGTCGCTAATATATTCCCGTCGTTGGTATTCTTCTGGTTCCTGATTTTCTCGGTGCCTACCGGCATGCTGATGAATAAAATCGGACGGAAGAAGACGGTGATGCTATCACTCATTGTAACTGTGTTCTCATTGCTGCTACCTTTGTTTGGCAACAACTTTACAATCATGTTGGTGGCATTCTCTTTGTTAGGCATCGGTAATGCTTTGATGCAGACCTCCCTCAACCCTCTGGTGTCTTCTATCATTGGTGGCAAAAACCTGGCATCAACGTTGACTTTCGGACAGTTTATCAAGGCCATTGCATCGTTTATCGCACCTTATCTGGCCATGTGGGGAGCTACCCATGTGATTCCTGATTTTGGATACGACTGGCGAGTACTGTTTGCTATCTTCCTGGTGGTAGGCATTGTTGCTACGTTGGCGTTAGGTATTACAAAGATTGATGAAGAACCTATTGAAGGCAAGCCTTCTACCTTTATCGAGTGCTTGCAACTGTTGGGTAAACCAATTGTATTACTCTCTTTCTTCGGCATTATGTGCCATGTAGGTATCGATGTTGGCACCAACACCACCGCTCCAAAAATTTTGATGGAACGTTTGGGCATGACACTGAATGAAGCTGCCTTTGCTACCAGTCTCTATTTCATCTTCCGTACGTTAGGATGTCTGACTGGTTCATTCTTCCTTCGTGTCTTGAAAACGCGTACTTTCTTCATCATCAGTGTAGTGATGATGGCGTTGAGCATGGCACTTCTGTTTGCCGGACAGTCTCAGTGGGCACTCTATGCAGGTATCGCTCTGGTGGGCTATGGCAACTCCAATATCTTCTCCATTGTATTCAGTCAGGCCTTGCTCTCTGTGCCAGATAAGCAGAACGAAGTGAGCGGTTTGATGATTATGGGTCTGTTTGGCGGTACCATCTTCCCTTTGATTATGGGCTTTGCCAGCGATGCAATAGGACAGGCTGGTGCCGTATTGGTGATGGCTGTTGGCGTGATTTATCTATTGACGTTTATCAAACAAGTTAAAGCATAATTATGAAAGATATTGTTGTAGGAATGGGTGAGGCACTTTTTGATTGCCTGCCTGAAGGGAAGAAGATAGGTGGCGCTCCTGCAAATTTTGCCTATCATGTATCACAGTTTGGGTTCAAGAGTTGTGTGGTGAGTGCCGTTGGTAATGATGAGGATGGCGATGAGATTATGCGCATTTTCAACCAGAGAGGATTGAATACACTGATTGAACGTGTGCCTTTTCCCACAGGAACCGTACAGGTGACGCTTGACGAAAAAGGTGTACCATCTTATGAGATTAAAAAAGGTGTGGCTTGGGACAATATCCCATTCACTAACGAGCTGAATGTACTGGCGCACAATGCACGTGCCGTATGCTTTGGCTCTTTGGCTCAGCGTAATGTGGTAAGTCATGACACCATCGTTAAGTTCTTGGATAAGATGTCAAATGATGCTGATACGCTGAAGATTTTTGATATCAATCTGCGTCAGAGTTTCTATACACCCGATTTGTTGGAAGAATCAATGGGGCGTTGTAACATACTGAAGATCAATGATGAGGAATTAGAGCTTGTGAGTCGTATGTTTGGCTTCCTTCCCATCTCACAAGCCGATAAATGCTGGCTCCTATTGGCTAAGTATGGTTTGAAGATGCTTATCCTGACATGTGGTACTGATGGTAGCTATGTGTTTACCCCTGGCAAGGTGTCTTTCCAGCCAACACCGCGTGTGGTGGTGGCCGATACCGTTGGTGCCGGCGATAGCTTTACAGGAGCTTTCACAGCTGCAATTTTAGCCGGAAAGCCTGTTGAGGAGGCACATAAGTTGGCAATGGAGGTCAGCGCCTTTGTTTGCACACAGAGTGGCGCTATGCCAGTACTCCCTGATGAATTGAAGGCTCGGTTGGCATAAGTTTTTTATAAATAAAAAGAGAGCGCTTACCTTGTCAAAGTGAGCGCTCTTGTTTTTTACTCAATATATGTTTGGTTTAATCAGACAAAAGATCCTTGAGAAACTCGTTAAGTTCTTCGTCTAAACCCTTGAGCAATCCATCAGTGACTATCATTGTGTCATCGTCCATTAGCAATAGCTCGGCAATGCTTTCTTTGTCTTCATCTACATACACAAAAGAGTAGGGTTGCATGATATTCACCTTAGCAAAATCACCTGCATCTTTCATGTCCTGTAAGATAGTGGTAAGAATGTCTGTAACTATTTCTTCAAAATCATCACCATCGTATGTTATCCATTCCTTGACGGTAGTGTGCCCCAGCTCATTATCGTCATCATCAATTAAGCTGCAAGTACCTGTCTGAGGGTTAGCCTGAAAGTACAAATCAGTAACAAATGTCTCGCCATCAGCAGTAAATCTGCTGAGAGCTTTGCAAATGGTAGCCCTAAGTTGGGCGGATGATGAATCGTTTAATTTCATATAGCAACGAATATTTATCGGACAAATATAAACATTTTTTGTAAAAGTGTCACGCTATAGCCTAAAAATCTTCATCAAAACGTTGCATCTGCATCTTTAAACTGGCATAACTCTGCTTTCTGGTGTTCAATTGCTGTAGATAAATGCTTGCCAGTTGTGCTATTTCACCTTGGTTAGCCTGTAACGCATATTGCTGTGCTTTGGTAGCCCACTCAATGGCTTGTTCAATATCTTCCAGCATCTCGTAACCAAGCGCAATGTTGTAGGATGCATACATTTTCTTCTTGCTGTTCTTACTTTCATCGAAAGCTTGTTGCCACAACTTGATGGCCTCGTTCCACTTGTCTTCTTTCACAAAATAAGCTCCATCACGCATGGCGACAGATCCATTGTTGAAATAGTATCTTGTGGCCGATTCCCAATAAGGTATGAAGGTCTTGGCTATAAACTCACCTGCATAGTGGCTGGCTTCGTTCACTATTGTTTGATTATTTGGTAATTCATGTACTGACTCGCTAATATCATCGCCAAAACCTTGCCAAAAGATACTATCCGTTTTGTTGATAGGTGAGCGAGGCGTCAGTTGTGGCAGGTACACACGAACAGTGGGTGACACCTTGACATCAGTGCTGGCAACAAATAAACCCGTATAATAATCTGGTGCCGCATTTGATTCCGCACGTAACTCAAGGTTCTCAAGCGCTATCAGAAAATCAACATCCAGTTGCTGGGTAAGTTCATTTACCTCATTGAGCGTAAGGGATTGGCGTCTTGCCTCTTTGTCATCTGCACGTAAGGCTGAGTCACAAATGATTACCATATCGAAATAGTTACCATCAGCTAATGCCTGTGCCAGTGATTCGGTAGCTAATTTACTGTTTCCAGAAAGGTATTGCGTCTTGTGGTACTGCATTCGATCGTTAACATCATGTTTATCAGTAAACAACTTGGGCAATCTTGTAGGAGTACCTTCCACAACATTATTCACAATGGCTACTCTCTTGAGTTCATTAGGGAAACTCATTTCAGCAGGAAGCAGATAATCGATTGATAGATAGTCAATGCTCTGACAACCTGCTAACATCACCCATCCCAACAATACAAGCAATACCTTTTTCATTCGTAAATCAACATTTATCTGTTTTCACTCTGTAGCTGTAGCTCCACATATTATGAGGAGCTATCAGCTTGACTGATGGGTATTTCAATCTTTACAGTCCTTTCCCATGGCAGTTCTTAAACTTCTTGCCACTTCCACATGGACATGGATCGTTACGTCCCACTGTCTTAGGTGCGACGTACGGAGTTCTCTGTTGTTCGCGTGTGTCGTGAGCTGCTGCAGCCTGTTGAGCAGAATCACCTCCAGATGCAGAGTCGATATCACGCTTGTTCTCACGCATTTGACTCATGTCTTGGCGCATCTCAGGAGCTGCTTGCTGCACTTGCTGTGGCTCTTGCAGAGGAATCTGTCCACGCATTAATATAGAGATAGTGTCATTGTTGATGACTTCCACCATATCATCGAATAACTTGGCAGAATCAAGCTTGTAGAGCACCAACGGGTCTTTCTGTTCATAACGGGCATTCTGTACAGAATTACGCAGTTCGTCGAGGCTACGCAGGTTCTCTTTCCATTCCTCATCAATCACATGCAACAGAATTGACTTTTCAAACTGTTTGACGATAGTCTTGCATTCGGTTTCGTATGCTTCCTTAAGGTTGCATGAGATGTTGTAAACCTTACGACCATCGGTGATAGGGATAAGGATGTTTTCATACATCTGTCCTTGGGTTTCATATACCTGCTTTATGACAGGATAAGCAATTTCAGCCATATGGTCGGTGCGTTGCTTGAAGTGAGCCATCGCATTGTCGAAAATCAAACCTGCCAGATCTTCTTTGTTCTTGTTCATGAAGTCGTCTTCATTGAACGGAGTTTCCAATGCGAATGTCTTGAGTACCTCCATCTTGCAGTCGTCATAAGTAGCCAATTGGGTAGCATTGACGCATCGCTCCCATATCATGTTGGCGATATCCATACCGATACGTTCACCCATCAAAGCATGGCGGCGTTTCTCATAGATGACAGTACGTTGCTTGTTCATCACGTCATCGTAGTCAAGCAAGTGTTTACGAATACCGAAGTTGTTTTCCTCCACCTTCTTCTGGGCATTCTCGATAGATCGAGTGATGAGACTGTGTTCCAACACTTCACCATCTTTGAAACCCATACGGTCCATTAAACGAGCTACCTTCTCAGAAGCGAACTTACGCATCAGGTCGTCTTCCAATGATACAAAGAAGACAGATGAACCTGGGTCACCTTGACGACCAGAACGGCCTCGAAGCTGACGGTCAACGCGACGTGACTCGTGGCGCTCGGTACCGATGATGGCCAAACCACCTGCCTCTCGTACCTCCGGACTCAGTTTGATATCGGTACCACGACCAGCCATATTGGTGGCGATGGTAACAATACTGCTTTGACCTGCCTGAGCCACGATCTCAGCCTCTCGTTGATGCAACTTGGCATTCAGTACATTATGTTTAATCTTGCGCATGGTCAACATACGGCTTAAGGTCTCAGATATTTCAACCGAGGTGGTACCCACCAAAACTGGTCGACCTTGGTTGACCATATTCTCAATCTCCTCAATAACAGCCTTGTATTTTTCGCGTTTGGTCTTGTAAACGCGGTCATTCATGTCTTTACGGATTACTGGACGGTTAGTTGGAATCACCACCACTTCCAGTTTGTAGATATCCCAGAATTCGCCTTCCTCTGTTTCAGCTGTACCGGTCATACCTGCCAGTTTGTGATACATACGGAAATAGTTCTGCAAGGTAATGGTAGCGAATGTCTGTGTAGCTCCTTCAATCTTAACACGTTCCTTTGACTCTACAGCTTGGTGTAAACCGTCTGACCATCGACGGCCTTCCATGATACGGCCAGTCTGCTCGTCCACAATCTTCACTTCACCATTCAGCACAACGTAGTCAACGTCTATTTCAAACATGGTGTAGGCTTTGAGCAACTGGATTAGGGTATGAACACGCTCTGCCTTGGTAGAGTAGATATTCAGTAACTCGTCTTTCTTTGCCAAGCGTTCTTCGTCATTCAAGCTCTTGTCGTTCTCTAGCTCTGCCAACTGTGTTACAATGTCAGGAAGCACAAAGAAACTGGGTTCTGAGGTGTAGCTACTCAGTTCATCGAAACCTTTGTCAGTCAGCTCCACGCTCTTTAGCTTCTCGTCAATCACGAAGTAGAGTGGGTCAGTCACCTCATGCATGCGCTTCATGTTCTGCTCCATATAGATCTCCTCAGTAGCCAGCATACCGGTCTTAATACCTTGCTCGCTGAGGAACTTGATCAATGGTTTGTTCTTTGGCAGAGCCTTGTGACTGCGATAGAGGGCCAGGAAGCCATCTTCCACCTCTTTCTTGTCTTCTGAGTAAATCAGTTTGCGGGCTTCTGCCAAGTATTTGGTAGCCAAGTCACGCTGTTTAGCCACAAGGCGTTCTACATACGGACGGAAATCCTCGAACAGCTTGGTGTCGGCATTTTGTGGAATAGGACCTGAAATGATAAGAGGGGTACGTGCATCATCAATCAACACAGAGTCCACCTCATCGACAATGGCGTAATTGTGCTTGCGTTGCACCAAGTCTTGTGGACGAATAGCCATGTTGTCGCGCAGATAGTCGAAACCAAACTCGTTGTTGGTACCGAATGTGATATCTGCCAGATAGGCATTGCGACGTGCAATGGAGTTAGGCTGATGCTTGTCGATGCAGTCAACACTCAATCCGTGGAACATATAAAGCGGCCCCATCCACTCAGCATCACGCTTTGCCAGGTAGTCGTTGACGGTTACCACATGCACACCGTTGCCTGTCAATGCGTTGAGAAATACTGGTAGGGTAGCTACCAAGGTCTTACCTTCACCTGTTGCCATCTCGGCTATCTTACCTTGATGCAACACCACGCCACCAATAAGTTGTACGTCGTAGTGCACCATGTTCCAAGTCACCTCATTGCCACCTGCCATCCAATGGTTCTGATAGATGGCCTTATCATCCTCGATACGAACAAAATCGTGGGTGGCAGCTAATTCGCGGTCAAAATCGGTAGCATTTACCACAATTTCTTCGTTTTCAGAAAAACGTTTGGCGGTTTCCTTCACAATAGCAAAAACCTGAGGCAACACCTCGTTAAGCTTCTCTTCAAATAGTTCAAGAATCTCTTTCTCTATCTTGTCAATTTGCGCGAAGATTGGTTCGCGATCTTCCAGTTCGGTTTCTTCAATCTTAGCTTTCAGTTCGTCAATCTTGGCACGCTTCTCTATGGCTGCATCTTGTACATAACGCCTAATTTCTTGTGTTTTAGCACGCAATGAGTCATTGTCAAGTTGTTCAATTTCTGGTGAGGCAGCCTTGATCTTGTCAATCCAAGGCTTGATTTCCCTCATGTCTTTCTGCGACTTGTTGCCGAAGATTTTGGTCAAAAAATCATTAAATCCCATTATGTTATTATTTTAATTTCTTGTTGATAAAAAAGCACAATACATGCTTACGGGGTGCAAAGTTAAGCAAAATCGAGAGCAGAACAAAAAGAATTTATTCTTTTTTGTTGACACTTCGCTCTTTACTCTACCAAAGGAGAGAGTGAACTGCCATTAGGAGCGCGAATGTGGATGGTGTTGGCAATAGTTGGAGCTATGCGTTCTGCTACCACTGGTGTTGTGATTGTAGCAGCCTTGAAAGCAGGATGTAGTATGATGAGTGGAGCTGGTGTAATTGCCTGACTCACTATTTTTTTTATTTGTGTTTGTTCGTTTACTATCTGCCATCCTGGCAGTACCTCGATGACAATGTCACCCGAACGTTTGCGGTGATAGCCATTACGACTACGTTCGATGCGTTCAGTATATGGAGCCAATAATAAACGGTTGGCAGAATAAACTTCATTTACTCCACTGAATTGTATCAAGAACTCTGATGCCTTTTGTTGGATATCTGCCATATCAAGGTGCTTGTTCTCAATCAGTTTGTGGTTGAGGAATATCTGCTGGTCGTAATAATGTTCTACATAATTGCCCTCACCATAGGTGGCCATGAGAAACATATTCAGTAAAGTGGCACAACGGTTCAAGTAGAACTCTCCCGTAGGTATGTTGTAGCTCGTGAGGTCTTGATATGTAGGATCAGTGAAGCCTGTCGAGTTAATACACAACAGAACATGACTCATGCCAACCTTGCGTTCCAATAAGTCAATCAGGTTGCCTAAACAGGCATCGATATTGGTATAAACAGTCTGTATTTCCTCCTTATTGTTTTGTAGTGGCTGATGCTGATAAGTGCCTGCATAATAGGTAAGTGATAAGAAGTCAATTACCTCGTCTTTACCCAGTTCGCTTTGCTTTAGCAACTCTTCCGTCAGGAGGTTCACCTCATCATTTACGGCTGGTGTGGTGAGCAGACGCCGATAACGGTTCACACGATCTTTATCTTTCACCCTGAGGTCAGGTCCTTGCTGGGTGTTAAAGTTGTCGAGCCACTGTGGAAAATCTTTATAATAGGTTGTGCTGCACCACTTGCCCGTTTCAGAGTTGATCCAGAAGGCACAGTTGGCAGCATGACCTGCCGAAATAATGGCAGCATCACGGAAAGGAGCTATTGAATAAACGATAGCTTGATTGTTGGTGGCTATCTTCAATTCGTCGGGAAGGGTAGATGAAAGCAACATCGAAGCCGAAGAACTCTCATTGGTGTTGTTACCCATGAAAGCGGCATCATCTACACAGTTGCGTAGTCTTCCTGTGTCACGATCCAACCATTCGTTGCTGATGATGCCATTCACTGAAGGAGTAGTACCTGTATAAATGGCAGCTATGGCTGATGCTCTGTCTTTAGCATTAAAAGAGAATTGCACCTGTTTGTACACCCTGCCATCTCGCAAAAGGCGTTTGAACCCTTGCGAGCCATAATGAGATGTAAAGGCATCAATATAGTCACTGCGTAGCTGGTCAATGGTGACTGACACCACCAAACGGGTCTGAGCCGATACTTCATGTATCTGCAAGCATCCCATTGTCAGGACTAATATGGTTGCTAAAAACTCCTTTCTCATATATTGTTGGATTGTGATAATAGCCAGTTGCTAGAAGAACGTGTGAGCAAACACAGTGCCAACGGAATCACGGCAAGCGGAATTTTTTGAGGGATTATCGCCCACAATAGTATAAATAATGTTAATTCTATAGTCAGTGCCATCAGATAGCGACTTCTCTTCAACTTTTTTACCTTATGTATGAACCAAGGCAAGAGTATTAAATGCAATGGTTGAAAGAGAAATACTAAATAGTTGGGACTTACAGTCGGATGCTGTGAAAACAAACTCATGAATGCCAATGAACAACCAACAATACCTGCTAACATGAACAAGACAAGGTCGAAATACCAGAAACTCATGCGTTTGTGTATTCCAAAGATAGTTAGTGCCGATGTGACAATAAACAGGAATAAAGCACATCGAAAGGGTGTTAACGGTGTGTCATGCCTTTCTTTCGCTGCTGAAGGAATGACGACAGGTTGGTTGTGCAGCAATACCAATGGTTTCCCTTGTGATGTCCTGGCATTATCAAAGTAGTTTTTGAGGTAAGAGGGAATAAACATCATGGCTCGTTTGCTGATAGGTTTATCCGCCTCGCTCCCTAATAATAAATCGATGCCGAATTGCGACCAGGCATTATCCTTTGTAAACTGGTGTACAATGCTACGGAAAGATTCACCGGTGTTGGTGTCGTTCATGTCTTCGCCATATTGAAGTCTGCCTTCTAAACATTTCTCTATCAGGTCCCTGGGGCGTGTGGCGCAATTGTCATAAAAGAAATTATAGCGGTAAATACGGTTTTGAGGCTTATAGTTCTCGTTCAATAGGTCAATAAGGGTATTTTTCTCGTCTATCGTTAAGTCAATCACCTGCTCCCAAACATCTCGATTGCAATAGGCATACCAATCTATAAAGTCCTGATATCCTTGTATGCCCAGCTGATAATCGGTTTCACCCAATATGAATTTTAATGAGAAATTTGGAGTGTTGAAGTTAAAGATGCCGTAATTATAAATTGCGTCTATGCCCATCTTATCATTCTTCATGCGAATAGCAGAGTGGCCAAACTGGTTATAGACCTCCACACCTGGGCCGCAGGTAATGAGGCTCACTTGCCAAGTGTCGGCCGAGTCGGTGGGCAGCTTGTAAGACTCATTCTTCCCATATAAGCTTAGCTGACTTAGCAAAATCAGTGACAGCACAACGAATTTTAATGTTATCTTTGTCATTTCGATTGCAAAGATAGTTTAGATTGAACAAAAATGCAAAATAATATGGTAACAATATCGCTCGGAAGCAAGAGAATGGTGTATCATTAAAACGTAATTAAATTAAATGTTCTGAAAATATTTATACTATTTTCGTACCAACCTACACTAAATGTGCCTATTTATCTGTATGTTAAAAAGATATGTAAGTATTAACATGCACCAAATCATACACTAAACCTACACCAAACCTACACCTTAATCACGACCTAAGCCAAGCAAGTCGATCTTTTTCTATGTGCATCAACACGAAACATTTACTAATTCGTTCTAAAATTCTCCAGAGAATTAATGGCTTACTACGGGCTCTTCACTCTTTTACTACTACTAAACTCCAAAAGAAGTAATCGCACCCTTGAAGTCGTATAATCATTGCCTATGCTATCCTTCACCATCATTTTCCATTAATGCAAAAGTCAGTTATTATAGTACTAGGTTTAGTGTAGTCAAGTGTGTAGTTTAAATGCCAAATACAGTCACATGGACATCGATGCCAGAATCATCACCCCCATATCTTATATTATTTATCATTCATCTTAAAGGCATTTAGCTTAAAAATCTCGTAAAGAGGAAAAATGTAAAAAAGACTAAAAACTTTTGATAGGTGAAATAAAATTTGCATCTTTGCATACGAATTTCTATTTTAAAAAAATAGTGTAAGAATTTAAGAAGGAAAATGAGATATAGAAAAACGCTTTTGATGCTATTGTCCTTCCTGGTAGCAGGAGTGGCTTTCGCACAAAACAACACAAATTCTCCTTATAGCCGCTACGGATATGGACAGTTGGCTGATTTGGGTGCAAGTAATAGCAAGGCTATGGGGGGGGTGGCTTATGGCTTAAGAGACAAGGCCCATACAAATTTTGCCAACCCTGCATCATATACAGCCATTGACTCACTGACGTTTATCTTTGAGGCTGGCTTATCATTGCAAAATACCAATTTTGACAATGGTACAATTAAAACGAATGCCAAAAACACAAGTTTTGACTATATATCCATGCACTTCCGTGTGGGAACTAAATTTGGTATGAGTCTTGGCCTGTTACCATATGCCAACGTGGGGTATGACATGTCGAATGAGACCAAAGATGCCACTGATAAAGAGAAAACTTACGTCACAAATTACTTCGGTGATGGTGGTTTGCATCAAGCTTATGTAGGTTTAGCATATAAAGTTAACCGGAAACTTTCTATTGGTGCAAATGTTTCTTATATTTGGGGCGACGTTAATCATGCTATGATGCAAACGTTCCCTTACAATACGGATGCTTATGGCGTTATGAAAAGGGAACATGTGGGAATTAATAGTGTGAAATTTGACTTGGGAGCACAATATTCGCATCAGTTTGGGAAGAAAGATTTTGTTACTATTGGTGCAGTATTTTCGCCAGGATATAATTTAACTAATACAACCTATATACAAGACATTTTGGGAAACTCTTCGGCCATTATTAATGGATCAACGGCAGGAATGACAGTAAAAGAGACAGATCTGGATGTGAAAAGTGGTATCCCTATGTCATTTGGATTAGGTCTTGCCTATATTCGTGATGGTAGGCTTACTGTAGGAATGGATTTAACCTATCAGTTATGGAGTAAGGTGTCATTTATGGGCAATGAGGACGCGTTCGTTGACAGAACCAAGATTTCGTTAGGAGTTGAATACCTGCCTGACCCGATTGGTAGAAGCATCCTGAAAAGAATCAAATATAGGGCTGGCGCATATTATAACGCTCCCTATTATAAGCTTGATGGTGTAAGGGCATCGAAAGAATGGGGCGTTTCAGCTGGTTTTTCAGTACCAGTACTTAGGTCGCGCTCTTACATTAACATCTCTGGTCAATATGCCAGGGTAAATGGTCAGGCTGCTAACTTTATCCATGAGAACCAACTGAGGGTGAACATAGGAATTACGTTCAACGAGCGATGGTTCTATAAAACAAGAGTGAACTAAAAAATAATAATAACACTTTAAATTTAATGGCAATGAAAATTAAGAATTTACTTGCAATCGCCCTCCTTGCTGGAGGTTTCAGCACTGCTTTCGCTCAGAGTCAGGAGTGCATCACCAATAGTTCTATTGGTCATGAGGCTGTAAAGGCAAAGAATTTTGCAGATGCTTATGAGCCTACCAAGGCTGTCATCCAGGAATGCCCTACGATGAAGTATTATACCTTCACCGATATGATTGACATTCTGCACTCATTCCTTAGCACCAATCAGAAAGGATCTGCTGATTATCAGAAATACTTTGACGAGCTGATGAATGTATATGACCTTCGTGCAAAGTACCTGCCTGAGTTCAGAGCAAAAGGAACAAAGGTTAAGTCTGACCCTGCGGCTTTGGCAGACAAGGCTGCCGACTACCTTACTTATTCACCAGAACCAAATCATAAGATTGCTTATCAGTGGTTCAAGGAGTCTGTTCAGGGTGATGGCGTTAACACCAAGGCTTCTACTATTATGAACTTCCTTAATGAGTCAATGGCAGTTATGAAAGCTGACCAGTCTCACAGCAACCAGTTCCTGGATGACTATCTCTGGGCTTCTGACTTGACTGACCAGGCTATTGCCGCTGCTTCAGACGACAAAGCTAAAGAGAATATGGAAGCTGCTAAGGCAAATGTTCTTGCTGTGTTCATCAATAGTGGTATGGCAGACTGCGAGACCTTGCAGAACGTATTTGGTCCACAGGTTGAGCAGAATAAGAGTAACGAGGCTTTCCTGAAGAATACCATCGCTATCTTGCGCATGATGAAGTGTAACGAAAGTGAAGTTTATTTTACCGCATCTGATTACATGTATCGTATCAACCCAACTGCTGACGCAGCTAACGGTGTGGCTTATATGTATTTCAAGAAGGGTGACTATGAAAACGCTATCAAGTACTTTGATGAAGCGTTGCAGCTGGAGTCTGACAATGCAAAGAAGGCTGAGATTGCTTATGCTATTGCAGCTTCTCTGTCAACCATCAAGCAGTGGGGCAATGCTAAGAGATATACTCAACAGGCTATTAGCTTCCGTGATGACTGGGGTGCTCCTCACATCTTGATGGCTCAGATTTATGCCGCAAATCCAAACTGGAGCGACGAGCGCTCACTGAATTCTTGCACTTATTATGTATGCGTTGACCGCTTGCAGCGTGCTAAGACTTTAGACCCAAGTTGCGCCGAGCAGGCTGACGAGCTGATTCGTACCTATTCTCGCTATTTCCCGAAGTCAGAAGACCTGTTCATGCAAGGCTTGAAGAAGGGTGACCGCGTGACTGTAGGTGGCCTCATTGGCGAGACTACTACTATTCGCTAATGTAACAATTATTTATGCAACTTTATAGAGTTCGCATACATCGATTTATGTGCATAACCACTGTCTTAGTAGCAGTGGTTATGCTTCTTTTTTTCTCTGCATGCTTTAGTGATCGGAAACAAATGGGAGGTGCAGTCACCAACCGTGATTCATTGCCTGCATTAGAAACCCACGATGTGACAACATTGATTTCTGACTCTGGAGTCATCCGTTATCGCATCACAACGCCTCTCTGGCTGGTGTACGACAAACTCAACCCATCTCGCTGGTCATTTGAAAAAGGAGTTTATGTCGAAAACTTCGATGAGAACAACGATGTGACTGCTGAAATCAAGGCTGACACAGCTTACTATTATGATAAGAAAAAGCTTTGGGAGCTACGTGGGCATGTCGATATCCATAACCAGCAAGGTGAGCGTTTCAATACGGAGCTGCTTTTCTGGGACCAGGACTCACAAAAAGTTTATTCTGATGAGTTTATCCGTATTGAACAAATTGACCGTGTCATCACAGGGCACGGATTTGATTCCAATCAGCAGTTTACAGTCTATACCATCCACAAACCAGAAGGCATTTTCTATGTGGATGAGAATAAGATGGCTGCTACTCCTGCTGATAGTCTGCAAACCGATACGGTTGCCACGGTAACCGCTAATATTCCTCAATAAATGGATACACTGATTTACCTTTTGATAGCAGTGCTCTTCTCTGCCTTTTTTTCAGGTACAGAGATTGCTTTCGTCTCTGTTGACAAATTGCGTCTGGAGATGGATCGCAAGCCTGGTATTACATCGTCTATCCTTTCCTACTTCTTCCGCCATTCCAGCAACTTTATTTCTACCATGCTCGTGGGCAATAACATTGCACTCGTTATCTATGGTATCCTGATGGCACAGCTACTAGACCCTTATTTGACTACTCTTGTAGGAGGAAACGAATTCTTAATCCTGCTCCTGCAAACTATCATATCCACCCTTATTATCATCGTTACGGGTGAGTTTCTGCCCAAGACGTTCTTCAAGTTGAATCCCAACCTCATGTTGCGCATCTTCGCTATACCTCTTTTTATATTATATATTATTCTGTATCCCATTTCCAAGTTTGCCTCTATGCTTTCCTACGTCTTGTTGAGGCTCTTTGGTCAAAAGGTGAACAGAGAGGTGGAAGAGAAGGTGTTTGGCAAGGTCGATCTTGACTACTTTGTTACTTCCAGCATCGAGAATGCTGAGAATGAGGACAACCTGGGCTCAGAGGTGAAAATATTCCAGAATGTACTTGACTTCTCATCTGTCAAACTGCGCGACTGTATGGTGCCTCGCACCGAAATTCTGGCATTAGATGTTAAGACACCCGTACAAGAGCTTATCAATACTTTTATCGAGTCGGGTAACTCACGTATCATTATTTTTGATGGAAATATCGATAATATAATGGGTTATATTCATTCGTCAGAGATGTTTCGTAACCGCAACAACTGGGTCAAGAACATCAAAACTATGCCCATTGTGCCAGAAACTATGTCTGCGCAACGATTGATGAAGAAGTTCATTAAAGACAAGCAAAATATGGCAGTGGTGGTGGACGAGTTTGGAGGTACCTCTGGTATCATCACTTTGGAAGATTTGGTTGAGGAAATCTTTGGTGAAATAGAAGATGAACACGATAGCTCTAACTACGTTTGCAAGAAGGTAGGGGAGAATGAATATGTGCTTTCGGCTCGGTTGGAAATTGAACGAGTGAATGAGAGATTCGACCTTGATCTGCCTGAGTCTGATGAATACCTCACTATAGGTGGTTTGATTCTTGAGCGTTATCAGAGCTTCCCCAAGCTGCACGAAACAGTGAAAATAGATAAATACGACTTTAAAATTATTAAGGTTGCAGCTACTAAAATTGAACTTGTACGGCTGAAAGTGAGTGATTAGAGCTATTTGGCATTTTTTTTAAAAAAAACAATAGCGTATTAGTATTTTTTTTGTACCTTTGCACCGTTTTTGGGAATAATGGCCAAAAACATAAAAACTTATCGTATAAAAAACTAAAATAAATAAATATGGCAGCTTTACAAAAAATCAGGTCACATGGACCGTTGTTGATTGGTGTGATTGCCTTGGGTTTGTTTGCCTTCATCGCAGGTGACGCATGGAAGGTAATTGCTCCCCGTCAGTCACAGGATGTAGGTGAAGTAAATGGTAAAAAGATTTCAGCTCAAGACTATCAGGCGCTTTTTGAGGAATATGCTGATGCTGTGAAGTTCTCACAGGGCCTTACAGCTTTGACTGATGAACAGAATGATGCTGTTAAAGATCAAGTTTGGCAGGCTTATGTCAATAACCAGCTGATTGAGAATGAGGCAAAGAAACTGGGTCTAACAGTTTCTGATGAGGAAGTTCAAGACATCATTGATCAAGGTTCAGCTCCTATATTGGCTAATACTCCTTTCCTTAATCAGACAACCGGCGCATTCGACAAGGATATGCTGAATATGTTTCTTGTAAACTATTCCAGTATGAATGCATCAAACACGTCTGCTGACGTTATGCAGCAGTATCAGCAAGTTTACAAATACTGGACTTTTATCGAGAAAACCCTGCGCCAGAATCGTTTGGCAGAGAAGTATCAGTCACTGCTCAGCATGTCATTACTTTCTAACTCTGTAGAGGCACAGAACAGTTTTGATGCTCGTACCACTCAGACTGATTTCCTAATGGCAGCGCTTCCCTATAGTTCTGTGCTTGATTCTTCTATTGTTGTTACCGATTCAGAAATCAAGGCTCGCTATGAGAAGAAGAAGGAACAGTATCGCCAACTGGTAGAGACACGAGATATCCGTTATATAGACGTGCAGGTGGAAGCTAGTGATGAAGACCGTGCCGCTCTTGAGGCTGAGATGGATGAATATACCCAACAACTGACAGATGAAGTAGCAGACTATACTACTTTTGTTCGTCAGTCAGGTTCCGAACAGCCATTTATCAACCTCTATTACACTGCTAAAGCTTTGCCTTCAGACGTTGTGGCTCGCTTGGATTCTGTAGAGGTAGGTGGCGTGTTTGGCCCCTATTACAATGCTGCTGACAATACCATCAACAGTTTCAAGAAGCTGGAGGTTGTCAATATGGCAGATTCTATCCAGTTCCGTCAAATTCAGGTTACTGGCGACACACAGGCTCGTGTTCAAGAATTGGCAGACAGTATCTATACCGCCATTAGAGGTGGTGCACAGTTTGCAGACATTGCACAGCGTTATGGCCAGACCGGCGAACCAGTTTGGATTTCCTCTGCTAATTATGAAGGCGCTCAGGTAGATGGTGACAACCTGCGTTACATTAACGCCATCACTACCTTGCCACAAAACCAGCTTACCAACCTTAACCTCACACAGGCTAACGTCATCCTTGAAGTGGTTGCTAAGAAGGCTGTTCAGCCTAAGTATAAGGTAGCTGTTGTTAAGCGTCCTGTTGAGTTCAGCAAGGATACTTATAACAAGGCTTACAATAATTTCAGCGAGTTTGTGGCAGCTAACAGTACTTACGAGAAAATGGTGGCCAATGCAGAAGATGCTGGTTACCGTCTTTATACTCAGGGTGAGGTGCAGAGTTCTGATCATACCATCGGTTCCATCCGCAATACCAAGGATGCCCTCAAATGGGTATTCGAGGCAAAGGCAGGTGATGCTTCTGGTTTGTATGAGTGTGGCGAGAGCGATCGGTTGATGCAGGTAGCCGTTGCGCGAGTTAACAAGGTAGGTTATCGCCCTTTGGCTTTAGTTCAGGATGAAATCAAACGCGAACTGATTCGTGAGAAGAAGGGTGAATTGTTATTGGCTAAAGCAGAAGGTGCATCTCTGGAGCAGTTGAAAACTATGGACGAAGCTGTAAGTGATTCTGTGAAGCGAGTATCATTCTCTTCTCCTGCTTATGTAGCAGCTATCGGTGGTTCTGAATTTGTGTTAAGTGCAGATGCACTGGTAGGCCAACAGGGCGTAGCAAGTGCTCCACTCAAGGGTAATTACGGCGTGTATGTGTTGCAGCCTTATGCACAGAACAAGACAAACGAAACATATGATGCCTCAACAGAAAAGGTAATGTTGCAGAACAATAAGGTAAACATTGCACGTCAGCAGTTTGGCAACGACCTTTATCTGAAGGCTAATGTCAAAGATACCCGTTATCTGTGGTTCTAATGGGTTGTTATTAAGTAATAATTAAAGGGGTGGATTCCAAGTGGAATCCACCCCTTTAATTATTATAATCATTTTGATTCTCAGTTAAGCTGTGCTGTTCAGGTTCTTCTTTGTAGCTTCACTTGCATTTCCCGGCTTGATTGCTGTAATAAGGTTATCATGCGTATACTTACCATGTTGGGTTCTGATGACTACGATGTTGATGCGAATAAAATAAGTAAATGTTTGGTAAGAAAAGAAAAAGCACTATCTTTGTCCCAATAAATAACTTCTAATAATTTACAACCATGAAACGATTCTTTTTTTTGTTATCGATGCTCTGTGTGCTGATAGGCTTACAGGCACAGCAAAGAAACACAGTGACAAGTATCCTTGAGGTACTAGATGTACAGACTGGTGAACGTACTGTTCTAAAAGAGTTCCCTTATCTGATTGAGGCTCCTAATTGGACTGTAGATGGCAAATGGATTATTTACAACAGCAACGGTTTGATCTATAAGTTGGCTGCCGACGGAAAGGGTGAGGTAGGGCTGATTAATACCGAGTATGTAGTGCGTTGTAACAACGATCATGTGCTTTCTGCCGATGGCAAGTCCATTGCAGTGAGTTCCAGTCCTTCACCTACAAGTGGTACCTCTTTGATATATACATTGCCTTTGGAAGGAGGTACGCCAAAGCTAATAACCCCTTGGGGACCCAGTTATCTGCATGGGTGGAGTCCTGATGGAAAAACGCTGGCGTACTGTGCCTTTCGTAGTGTAGCTACAGGTGCCGACATTTATACTATCTCTTTGGATGGTGGTGAGGAGAAACGTCTGACAACAGCAGAAGGCTTGGATGATGGTCCAGAGTACAGTCCTGATGGCAAACATATATGGTTCAACAGTGTTCGTACTGGTTTGATGCAGGTGTGGCGTATGAATGCCGATGGCTCTGAGCAGACCCAGATGACGTTTGATGGAACACGTAATGCTTGGTTCCCGCATGTGTCTCCCGATGGCAAGCAGGTAATTTATATCACCTACCATGTAGGTGACCTAGAGCCTGGACAGCATTTAGCTAACTACAATGTTGAGTTGTGGCTGATGCCTGCTACTGGTGGACAGCCTAAGCGTGTGGCAGAGTTGTTTGGCGGACAAGGTACTATCAATACCAACTCATGGGCTCCTGATAGTCGTCACGTTGCTTTCATCAGTTATAGACTGAATGAAAAGAAATAAGATAGGGGGGGGAGCCCCCCTCTATTTATCCCCCTTTTCTGAATTTCTTGGGTGATACGCCCAGCTGTGTCTTCACAAATTTACCGAAGAATGAGAGGCTGGGAAATTTCATCTCATCGGAAATTTCCTTGATGGGTTTATTAGTATATTTCAATTGTCGGACAATAGCATGAATAGTAGTTTCATGAATCAAAGCCAGTGCCGTGCGACCGCTTAATTGTTTCACTACTGAAGATAAATATTTCGGTGATACATAAAGCATGTCAGCATATTCCTGAACGGAGCGTACGCGTCCTTCATGTTCGGCTAATAGTTCAAGAAAGTTTCTGAAAAGTACATCGCTCTGACTCGACTGTTCATCTTCATCAAACTCAATACTCTCCACCTTGTTGGTGAGTGCAAGCAACTCGAAAACCGCACTATGAACAAGCGACATCATAATGGCCTGGTGGAATGGTGAACGCTCGCTGTGAATCTTCATGTTGGCCAGTTCGTAGTAGTGAGTAAACAGCTTAACCTCATCTTCATTAACGTCAAGCACTGGATTGTTCAGCAAGAAATAGAAATTCTTCCAGATGTTCTTGGTCATAAACACAGAACTGTTCAACGCACGGGTGGCAATTCCGAGGATTTTTACGTCGAAATTATCAGTCAGCTTCATATAGTTGGAATAAACAGTATGTGGCATACCCAGCAATAGTTGGTTGCGTTTCAGCTGATGCCTGGTGCCGTTCATAGTCACTTGACCTACACCAGATATGCAGAATATAACGATGATAGCTTCCACCTCTACAGCTCCCATCTTGATGGTAGGCAGTTTCTCTACATCCTCAATGATGAAGAGGTCGCCATCGATGTAATCAACGTAGTCTTCGTTTTTTAAGTATTCTATGCTAATCTTTTTCATAGTTTTGACTCTTCATAAATAATGTTGCATATTTCCTCCCAGTTGCTTGCCACGTTCTCCAATAACGTATACTGGTTCTTGGCCCTTACTAGGTTCTGTTGCTGATAATCCACATGGTAATATACGTTGCCGTTCATGAAATCTGTCAGGAAGCGAACGCTCTGCATCAGTGGGAATAGCAGCACAGAATAGGGTAATAACTCTTTCTCGGCAGGTGTGAGTATTTGCTTCATTTCTTGCAGATAGCCTTGCGTAAATGACTTAAACACTTTCATGTTAAACGCTACATGACAGTAAGCCCTATCGTTCTCATTCGTAGTGTTGGCTGCAGTACGAAGAAAATCACCATAGTCAGATGTGATATAGCCTGACATCACCGTGTCAAGGTCGATGAGGCACAATACATCGCCTTTATCGTCGAAGAGCATGTTGCTCAGTTTTGTGTCGAAATGGCACACACGTTGTGGCATCTCCTTGAAGCGACTGAAATAAGGCTTAAAATACTGATAACACATTTGCAGATCTTCGAATAGGTCGCCCATACCCTTTAGGTCACGATTACTAAGAACTGCATCTGTCAGAGCCTTGTTCATTTCCTTTATTCTGAAATCAATGTCGTGGAAATGAGGAATGGTAGGTTTCAGTTTGGTGGGGAATTCTGCTAGCATGCGCTCGAAGCGACCTATCGCTGCACCTCCCTTTACAAAAAGGTCATGACTCATCTTTGGCTGTTCGGCGTGAGGTATGTACACCATCATGCGCCAATAGGTTTCCCCATCTGTATAATATGTCTTTCCCTCTAACGTGGGAATTAAGGTTAACACCTTACGGTCTATGTCGGTTTCTCCCTGAACTATCAGTTGCTTACGGAGGTAACGTGTCACCTTACTGATGTTGTTCTGCAAGCATGCCACATCCTTAAACACGTAGTTGTTAATGCGTTGTAGTACGTATTTAGGTGTCTCTGCCTCTTGGGTCCACACCAAGTAGGTATCGTTAATCAATCCGCTACGTAGAGGCTTCAACTTTACGATACTATTGACCTTGAATTGCTTGGCTATCTCGATGTTTCTCATGAAGTGTATGTTACGTTATTCAGCAAATGCATATTTGAAACCCTTTACTTTGTCCTGCCCGCCACGGGTGAAGTCTGGTATTTCTACAGGCACATATCCATTGTCCATCGAAATGGCCGATAGTTCGCCTATGCAGCACCACTCAGCCAAGTCATATACATCCATATCCAAAGGCAGTCCGTTGCGCAGACAATACACTAGACGATAGTCCATAATGAAATCCATGCCGCCATGACCACCCACAGCCTTGGCTATCTCTTCTAATTCCTTGGTTAGGATAGGACTTCTATAAGCCTCCATCACCTTGTCCTTTGCCTCGTTGGTAAGTGTCACTTCATAACGTTCGTCAAACTTCTCAGGCAATAGAGAACGATCCAGTTGCTGAGGAAGAACGCAGAATTGCTGCACAGGATACTTGCCAGCATAGCCCTTGGTGCCCACCACCTGATACATTCGACTGTAGGGACGGGGAGTCATCACTCCATGTTCCAAAAGGATGGTAGCACCGTTTTTAGTCTTTATCATGGTGGTAGTTTCATCACCGTTTTTGAAGTCCGTGACGGTTTCTCCTGTGGTTTTTAAGATATGAGCAGGACCGTTTACAGCTTTGGTGTCCATTGCTACAAGGGTTTGTAGCTGGTCGCCACGATGTATGTTCAGCACCTGGCATACAGGACCGAAACCATGGGTGGGATAAACATCGCCGCGATGTGTGCGGTTGAAATCCATGCGCCAGTTGTTCCAATACTCTTCCCAATAAGGATCAAGGTTATGAAGATAGGCACCCTCCACATGAAGCACTTCACCAAACACCCCTTGTTGTGCCATGTTCAGAGCCGTCAGTTCAAAAAAATCGTAGCAACAGTTTTCTAACTGAATGCAGTGTTTACGGGTGCGTTCTGAGGTGTCAATCAATTTCCAGATATCTTCCAATGACGTAGCCGATGGCACTTCAATGGCAGTATGTTTACCGTGTTCCATGGCATAAAGTGCCACAGGCACGTGGTGAATCCAGTCTGTGGCTATATATACTAAATCTATATCGTCGCGTTCACATAGTTGCTTAAATACTTCGGTATCTCCACTATAGGCAGCAGCTTCTGGAAGGCCTGCCTTACGTAATATCTGCTGGCACTTCTCTACATTCTCGGGTAGTACATCGCATAACGCCACCACCTGTGTGCCTGGTATGTGGGTGAATCGCTCCACGGCACCGGGGCCTCTCATGCCCAACCCAACAAATCCCACTCGCACGGTCTCAAGCTTAGGAGCTGTGAGTTGCAATACGTCCTTCTGTCCAGCAGGACGCTGAGGTACTACGGTCTTAATGGGTTCAAATACTTGATTCTTCTCTTTAGGAGAAGATGTACAGCTGGTTACCAGTAATCCTACTACTATAAAGCCGAAAATAGAACGAATCATAGTTGTATAGTCTTAAAATTGGTTATTATAGTTCAAAGGTAAAGAAAATATTTAAAAAACAACGTATGTTTCCAAGTAATTCTTTAACTTTGCGTCAAAATTAACGTATATGCTTAAAAAAATCATAATAGGATTGTGGGTATTACTGGCTTTAGGACTGGTAACCATGTTGTTGGTATTTACAGGCATTGCCAAAGGATGGATAGGATATATGCCACCAGTCGAAGACTTGGAAAACCCCAATTATAAGTTTGCTACCGAAGTTATTTCAGATGATGGTGAGGTGCTTGGCACTTATTCCTACAGCAAGGAAAACCGTGTGTATGTAGGATATGACGAGATTGCTCCTGATATGATTCATGCACTAATAGCTACCGAAGATGTGCGTTTCAACAACCATTCTGGCATTGATTTCATCGGTTTGGTGCGCGCCATCATCAAACGAGGTGTACTGATGCAACGCAATGCTGGCGGTGGTAGTACCCTAACCCAACAACTTTCAAAGCAGCTCTATTCGCCAAGTGCTAGTAACATTATGGAACGTGCTATGCAGAAGCCTATCGAATGGGTGATTGCAGTCAATCTTGAGCGTTACTATACCAAAGAAGAGATTATTACCATGTATCTCAATAAGTTCGACTTCCTCAATAATGCTGTGGGCATCAAGACCGCAGCCTATACCTATTTTGGGTGTACCCCAGCCGAATTAAAAATTGAGGAGGCTGCTACGCTGGTGGGTATGTGCAAGAACCCATCACTCTACAATCCTGTACGTTTCAATGAACGATCCCGCAGTCGCCGTAATGTCGTACTGGGACAGATGGAGAAGGCTGGCTACTTGACTCATCAGGAAGCTGACTCACTCAAGAATCTTCCATTGACGCTTCACTACAACCGCGTGGACCATAAAGAAGGTATTGCTACTTATTTCCGTGAGTATCTACGTGGTGTGATGACTGCAAAAAAACCGGTTAAGTCAAATTACCGTGGCTGGCAGATGCAGCAGTGGTATGAGGATTCGCTCGACTGGGAGACCAATCCATTGTATGGATGGTGTGAGAAGAACGTGAAGAAAGATGGCGATAAATATAACCTTTATACCGATGGTCTAAAGATTTATACAACCATCAACAGTCACATGCAACGATATGCCGAGAATGCAGTAGAAAGTCATCTCAAGGATTTGCAGCAGCAGTTCTTCAAGGAAAAAGCAAAGTCGAAGACAGCACCTTTCACTCGTAACCTTACTACCGAACAGGTGAAGGATATCATGGACCGTGCTGTGCAACAGAGTGACCGTTACCGCAATATGAAAAGGGATGGAGCTACAGAAGAAGAGATTGACAAGGCATTTAATACACCGATGGAAATGTCTGTGTGGAGCTGGGATGGCATGAAAGACACGGTGATGACACCGCTTGATTCCTTACGCTACTATAAGTATTTCTTGCGCTCTGGTTTTATGTCAATGGATCCGCGTACAGGTCATGTGAAAGCTTACGTGGGTGGACCTAACTATAATTATTTCCAATATGATATGGCGATGCAGGGGCGTAGACAGGTTGGCTCGACAGTCAAACCATACGTTTATACGCTGGCCATGGAGAATGGCTTCTCGCCTTGTGACCTTGTGCGTCATGTGTCATATACATTGTTGGACGAGAACAACCGTCCGTGGACACCTCGTAACGCCAGTAATAAGCTTATTGGTGAGAATGTCACCATCAAGTGGGGCTTGGCCAATTCCGACAACTGGATTACCGCCTACCTCATGGGTAAACTCAGTCCGTATAGCTTAAAACGACTGATACAGAGTTTTGGCGTGCGCAATCAGGAGATAGATCCTGTGGTTTCCCTCTGTCTCGGCCCTTGTGAGATATCTGTGGGTGAGATGGTAAGTGCCTATACTGCCTTCCCTAATCGTGGTATCCGAGTCGCGCCTGTGTTTGTGTCACGTATAGAAGACGCTGATGGTAATATTGTGGCTACGTTCTCACCGGATATGCAGGAGGTAATCAGTGCATCGAGTGCATACAAGATGTTGGTGATGTTACGTGCCGTAATCAATGAGGGAACGGGTGGTCGTGTGCGCCGCTTAGGTATCACTGCTGATGTGGGTGGAAAAACGGGTACTACCAACTCTAACTCTGATGGTTGGTTCATGGGCTTTACGCCTTCATTGGTATCAGGATGCTGGGTAGGAGGTGAGAACCGTGACATACATTTCGATACAATGGCTTATGGACAGGGTGCTTCGATGGCTTTGCCTATTTGGGCAGCTTATATGAAGCAGGTGTATGAGGATCCAACCTTGGGCTATGACCAGGCTGAGCGTTTTGTGTTCCCAGAAAACTATGATCCTTGTCGTGATGATGGCATTGACATGACTGATAATACCGTAGCGGAGGGTTTGGATGAAATCTTTGAATAATCAATTTTCATTAATATTACCTCCTTTATTCTTTATTGAAAATTATTTATGAAATATATTCTTTGTATAGGTAGTAACACTGATGCTGAGAAGAATTTGGCCCTGGCTGTAAGGGAACTCACTCATCATTTCTCAAACATCCGTTTTAGTAGTGAACAGGTTTCAGAGCCTATGGGAACGTTGCGTCCCGATTGGTTTTTGAACCGAGCTGCTTGTTTTGAGTCTGATCAATCTTACGAAGAGGTACGGACTATCACCAAGAATATTGAACGCATGGCAGGCCGTACACCTGATGAAAAATATCAGGAAATCATCCGCCTTGATGTGGATATTCTGCAAGCTGGAGATCAACGTTTCAAGGAGTATGACTGGCAACAACCCTATGTACAAAGACTACTTCGTCAGCTGAACATGAGGTTTGTGGGCATTATTCCTGCTCGCTATGCATCTACACGTTTCCCCGCCAAGCCTTTGGCCCTGCTGGGAGGCAAACCTGTTATACAAAGGGTTTATGAGCAGGTCGTAGGTGTACTTGATGATGCTTATGTGGCAACGGATGATGAACGCATAGAAAAGGTAGTCAAGAATTTTGGAGGTAAGGTGGTCATGACATCTACCCATCATAAGAGTGGCACCGACCGTTGTTGGGAAGCTTTTCAGAAGATTGGCGGGCAATTCGACGTGGTAGTCAATATTCAAGGTGACGAGCCTTTTATCCAACCTTCTCAGTTGGAGGTGGTAAGAGCTTGCTTCTTGGATGAGCAGACGCAAATTGCCACGTTGGTGAAACCTTTCTCTGCTGATAGTAGCTTGTCAGCATTGGAGAATCCCAACGGGGTAAAGGTAGTGGTCAACAAGAACATGAACGCCCTTTATTTCAGCCGTTCTATTATTCCGTACCAACGTAATGTGGATAAAGCTGACTGGCCATCACACCATATATATTATAAGCACATTGGGTTATATGCTTATCGTACAGAGGTGTTACAGCAACTTACTGCGTTACCTCAGTCATCCCTCGAATTGGCTGAAAGCCTCGAACAGTTGCGATGGCTGGAGAATGGGTACACCATTAAAGTAGGACTGACCGATACCGAGACCATCGGCATTGATACGCCTGCCGACCTTGAACGTGCTGAAGCGTTTATGAGACAACAACAGAATAGATGATTTAGCTTACACAATGATTGATCGTAGCCAACAACCGCAGATCCACAATCTCGATGAGTTCCGCTTGAAAGCACCTCAGCGTTATGTGTTACCCAACGGTGTGAAGTTATGGGTACTCGATTCAAGTGATGTGGAGGTTACTCGCATTGACCTTGTGATTAATGCTGGTCGTCATCATCAGTCGCAGCTTTTGCAGGCACTCTTTACCAACCGTATGTTACGCGAAGGTACTACACAGTTCAACCGTGCTCAAATAGCTGAACAGTTGGATTTCCATGGGGCTTGGATGGAGCAAAGCATATCGTTCGAGCATTCATACATTACCCTTTATACCCTTAATAAGCACTTGAATACCTCCATCGCTCTTTTGGCACAAATGGTGAAAGAACCAATTTTTGATGCACAAGTGCTTGAGGTGTTGAAGCAAAACAACTTACAGCGCTTCCTGACTGCTTTGAAGCAGCCCAATGCACAGGCACGCCGCCTCTTCAAACGTGCAATTTATGGACAACACCTCTTGTGCCATATGGCTGACGCATCAGATTATAAGGCTGTCAATACTGAGATGCTGAGGGAGTTTCATCAACAGTGGTACCACAGTGGTAACCTTAGCATCTACCTTGCCGGTCGTATTACAGACGACTGCATTGAACTTGTCAGTCAGACCTTTGGAGAGCCTTTTGGTGAAGGACAAAAGGGTGGGGAGATTTATCAAGGAAACATACCTCAGCAATGCCATCAACAATTGTTTAAGGAGATGCCAGACACTGCTCAAAGTTCGGTGCTTATTGGTAAGTCCACCATAAACCAACTCCATCCTGATTTTCTGCCGTTACGTGTACTTGTTACCCTCTTGGGAGGTTACTTCGGTAGTCGACTTATGACCACCATACGCGAGGAGAAAGGCATGACCTATGGAATTTATTCAGTACTTAACCCCTCTCCCTATGACAATGCCTTCATGATACTCAGCGACTGCGATCATTGCTTTGTTAAGCCTTTGTTGGCTGAGACCTATCATCAGATAGAACGACTGCAGAACGAACTGGTGGGTGACGATGAATTGACATTGGTACGAAACAGTATGAAAGGCGATTTGCTGCGTAGTTATGACTCTTGTCTGGCTATCACCGATGCATGGATATTCATGCACACCTTGGGTTTGCCAAACGACTACTTCTACCATTTTTGGCAAGCAATTACTACCGTTACACCCGCTGAATTGCAACGTTTGGCTTGTACATATCTTACTAAAGACACTTTAACAGAAGTAGTGGCTGGTGAAAAAATGTCATAAAACTTGGCCTCTTTCTTTTTCAATTAGCGAACTATTCTTACCTTTGCAGTATGATGAAATATACGACAACTATCATATTGGCGATATTATGTCTTTTGCCAACCACCTTGGTGGCACAAAATACAGGCATTGTAGATAGGATAAAGGGCGTGTTCTCTACGTCCATCAAAATAGGTACTTATACCTTCCGTGACGGAGCTGTTTATTCTGGTGAACTTAGAGGTGGAAAACCTAATGGAAAAGGTAAGACTACCTTTCCTACAGGCGATACATACGAAGGTGAATATGTCAAAGGCAAACGACAGGGTTCTGGTACATACATCTTTACCGACGGCGAGAAATATGAGGGGGAGTGGTTGCAGGATCAGCAGCATGGTCATGGTATCTATTACTTCCAGAATAATAACCGTTATGATGGTATGTGGTATCAGGACTATCAGCAGGGAGACGGCACCATGTACTATTATACAGGTGATGTTTATGTAGGAAAGTGGGATCATGACCAGCGTGAGGGATATGGTACTTACACCTGGCGCAATGGTGCCAAGTATGATGGACAGTGGCATGCTGATAAAAAAGAAGGACAAGGAGCTTTTACCTGGAATGATGGTAGTAGCTATACTGGTGGCTGGAAAGCTGATATGCGCGAGGGTACCGGCACCTTTGTCTATACCAATGGCGACAAGTATGTAGGTGAATGGCATAATGATATGCAACATGGTCAAGGCATTTATACTTTCCATACGGGTGATCGTTATGAAGGTTCTTATCAAAATGGTGAACGCACAGGTTCTGGTGTCTATCTATATGCCAACGGCAACAAATATGTAGGTGAATTCCAAAACGGCATGCAGGAAGGACAGGGTACTTTTACTTGGGAGAATGGTGCTGTTTACGAAGGTCAGTGGCACGAAAATATGCGTCATGGTAAAGGCACCTACAAATGGAATGTGGGCGATAGCTATGAAGGAGAATGGGCTAACAACGAGTTCAATGGTGAGGGTACCCTCATTCAGACCGATGGTACACGCTACAAGGGACATTTCGTTAATGGTATGGAAGATGGTCATGGTGTACGTATAGACAAGACAGGTACTCGCTATGAAGGTACTTTCAAGCAAGGCAAAAAAGAAGGTGAATTTAAAGAAACCGACTCAGCTGGCAATGAACGTACCGTAAACTACCACAACGATCGCATTGTGACGAAGTAATTTTTTTGAAATAAGTGTACGTAATTATAAAGAGGTGTCCGAAAACGGACACCTCTTTTTGTATGCTTATGCTCATTATCAGCAGGTTATCAGTTTGGCATGGCAATTGCGAAATAATAATAGCAAATATTAATTATTGTATGGATAGACAGATTACAAAAGAAGAGAAAGACCTGGCTCGCCGTATGAAACTAATCAAGGGTGGTCTCATTGGAGGTTGCGTATTGGTGACTGGAATCATATTTATGAGCCTGATGCGTACAAGCGTTAGCAGAGAAGACCTGACGGTGAGTGAGGTAAGTAGAGGCACTATTGAGGTAAGTGTTACAGCCACAGGCAAAGTGTCGCCCGCTATTGAGGAAATCATTAATTCTCCCATCACTACACGCATTATGGAAATTTATAAAAGAGGTGGTGACAGCGTGGATGTGGGTACACCCATCCTGAAACTGGATTTGCTGAGTGCGGAAACTGATTATGGCAAGTTGAGCGATGAGCAGCATATGAAAGCCTTGCAATTGGAACAGCTCAGGGTGAACAACGAGACTTTCCTGAGCGACCTTGCCATGAAAGTTCAGGTGGAGGAGATGAAACTGAGCAGCATGGAGGTAAACCTCAGAAACGAACGCCGCTTGGATAGTTTGGGCAGTGGCACCACTGATCGTGTACGCCAAGCCGAGTTAGATTATAATACAGAGCGCTTGGCATTGCAACAGCTTCGCCAGCAGCTAGCCAATGAACGTAGGGTAAAGGAAGCCGACCAGAAAGTGAAAGAACTGGAGCTGAATATCAGTACCAAGAGCATGAACGAGATGCGTCGCACACTGGAAGATGCGCAGATACGTTCTCCTCGCAAGGGCATCCTCACCTTTATCAATACGCAGGTAGGTGCGCAGGTAGGACAAGGCAGTCAGGTGGCCATAGTGAGTGACTTGAGTCATTTCAAGGTGGATGCAGAGATAGCCGATAGCTATGGCGACCGAGTAGTTCCTGGCGGCAAGGCTATTGTCAAAGTAGGCAGCAAAAGGTTGGAAGGTGTTGTGAGTAGTGTGACCCCATTAAGCCGAAACGGAGTGATTAACTTCAGCGTTCAACTAAATGAGGATAATAACGAAGCCTTACGCTCTGGCCTGAAGACCGATGTATATGTGATGAATAGTATTAAAGACGATGTGTTGCGCATCGCATCGGGCAGCTATTACCAAGGACCTAATGACTATGAGTTGTTTGTCTTCAATGGTGATGACGAACTGGTAAAGCGCGATGTCAGACTGGGAGAGAGCAGCTTTGAATACGTAGAGGTGCTTTCAGGTCTGAAAGAAGGCGACCGAGTAGTTACCAGTAGCATGAGTAGCTATCGGGGCAAAAACTCACTGAAAGTAAAATAAACCATTCCTTAATTGTCAATTATCAATTTGAAAAACTATGATTAAAGACTACATTAAACAAGCTTGGGAGCTGATGAAGCAGAACCCGTTGTTCAGCTCGCTCTATGTGGTAGGTACCGCTTTAGCTATCTGCTTCACCACAGTGATGGCGGTGGCATACTATGTAAAGTTGGCGCCTCTCTATCCGGAGTATAACAGGAGCTATACTTACTACAGCGATAATGTGAGGGTACAGACACCAGACAATATGAACACAGTAAACTCAGGCTTCAGCTATACTTCATTGCGCGACTGGCTCTATCCATTGAAGAATGTGGAAGCTGTATCGGGCATTATACAGGAAGCAGATGAGCACTGGGTACGCCCTTCTGATGGCAACGATTTAAGCGTTAGTGCCATCTATACCGACCCAGGGTTCTTCAAAATTTATGAGTTTGAGTTTATTGAAGGCACCCCTTTCAGTCAGGCTGATTTCGATAGCGGCGTGCGTACAGTGGTCATCAGCGACAAGCTGGCAAGGCATGCATTCCACCAAGATGAGGGTGTGGTAGGCAAGATGCTGAATTTAGACATGAACGATTATCGTGTATGCGGTGTGGTAAAAACAGGAAGCAAGTTGGGCAGTAAGAGCTATAGCGATGTCTATGTGCCTTATAAGAACTATCCGAACTATCAGCTTACATTCTATTATGATGTCGTTGGAGCTTTTGAAGCCCGCTTCCTAACGAAAGATGAGGCACAGACAAAGGCTCTGCAGGAAGAACTGGATGCCTTGATTGCCAATGTGAACCAACAGTACAAGGGTGAAAAGACTGTTACCATGCGTCCGTTGCGTACTCACACCAGTATGGTATTCGATGAGGTATATTATGGCAATCAATACAAGGTAACACCCTGGTTGTTGTTCAAAAAGTTTCTGCCCATCATCCTAGTGTTGCTATTAATACCTGCCTTCAACCTGAGTGGTATGATTAGCAGCAGGATGGAAGACAGATTGGCTGAGATGGGTGTGCGCAAATCGTTTGGTGCCAGCAAGAGTGTGTTGCTCTCACAAGTGATGTGGGAGAACCTGATACTGACGTTGGTCGGTGGTCTTGTCGGTTTGATTATAGCTTGGAGTATGCTGTTCTTGGGTAAGAGTTGGGTGTTTACCCTCTTTGAAGACTATCCCGATGCGCTTTATGACAACAACGTAACAGTTACTGGCGAGATGCTGTTTTCTCCCACTGTGTTTATCTCAGCATTGCTGGTGTGCATCATCATCAACTTGCTCTCTGCCCTGATTCCTGCATGGAACTCGTTGCGAAAGCCAATAGTAAGCTCGTTAAACGAAAAGAAATAATCAATTATCAATTTAATAAGACTATGTTCAATTTGATATTCAAGAATATTTGGGCTCGCCGAAAGCGTAATGCCTGGCTCTTTATCGAACTGGTGGCAGTAGCCATTGTGTCATGGGTTATCTTCGACCCTGTAGTTGTAGGCCTATATGTAAGAAATTTGTCCACAGGGTATGATACCGACCGTTTGTGCCGTATTTCTTTGGGTAGGTATTACGAAGGTGCCTCAGCGTATAGTGCTGATGCCGATTCCACCCTCTTTGAGGACATTGACCGCATCATGTATCAGGCTCGTAACTTGCCTGATGTGGAAAGTTCTACTCAGTTATTGGGTTTCGCATATCCTGGTTCATCCGGCAATTCCAATTCAGCCTATTGTAATCCAAACGACACTATCAAAATGCTACGGGTTTCAAACATGTATTACAAACCTCGCACCGACTTCTTCAAGACTTTCGGTATCCAACCCGCCAAGGGCTATACGGTGGAACAACTGGAAGAGGCTGCTTTACCGGCAAACAGTATGCTGCTTTCGGAAGATGGAGCGAATGAACTATATGGGTCTAATCGCAGTAATATGCGCGCATCCTTACCTCCCCGATATCAGTCAATGGTGCCAGATTGGAAAGACAAAGAGGTTACTGGCGTTTTCAAACCTTTCAAGATGAATAATGGCAATCGCGCCATCCCTGTGGCTTTCTACCGATTCAGCCCAGATGCTAATAATGGAACTGAAGTACCTGGACAAACATTTATCTTGGTGCGTGTCAAAGATGGGGTAAACTTAGATCGCTTTATCGATAGCTTCAATGAGAATGGTATGAAGCAGTTGCACAGCGGTAACCTATATGCCCGTAGCATCACCAAGTTCAGCACTGTGATGGAAAACAGAGATAGCTATTACCTCAATGCGATGCACATGCGATATGTGTTGGCAGCATTCTTCATGATCAGCCTCTGCTTGGGTGTGATTGGAACCTTCTGGTTGCAGACCAAAGTGAGGAAGGAAGATGTGGGTGTAATGTTATCTTTTGGTGGTACACCTAAAACAATCATGGGTATGCTGATGGGTGAGGGGGCTTTGCTCTGTACCATTGCAGTAGTCATTGGTTGCCTCATCTATATGCAGTATGGCATAAGCGAGGGGTTGGTGAATGATTACCTTTGGGGAGGAGCACGTGAAGACTCACCTATGGTAGCAGATTCCTGGATTGACAGTTTCCCACAGCATTTCCTCATCGTGAGCGGCATTATATGGGTGATTATGACCATTGTGGTATTGATTGGTATTTATATCCCGGCACATAAGATTAGTCATGTCTTGCCAACAGAAGCTTTAAGAGACGAATAATAAATTAATAAAAGAAATAGAATTATGGAGACAATTATCAGATTAGAAGGTATCAATAAGATATACCGTACAGACGAAGTGGAAACACAGGCGTTGGAAAATGTAAACCTGCAAGTGAACAAGGGCGAGTTCCTCAGCATCATGGGACCTTCGGGCTGTGGTAAGTCCACCTTATTAAATATTATGGGCCTACTCGATGCTCCTACCTCTGGCAGTGTGCTGATTGACGGCACTGCTACCGAGAAGTTGAGCGATAAGGCGTTGGCGGCTTTTCGTAATGAGAAATTAGGCTTTGTGTTCCAAAGCTTCCACCTGATCAACTCGCTCAACGTAATAGATAATGTGAAGATTCCTCTGCTTTATCGCAAGATGTCTGGTGCTAAGCGCGAGGAACTGGCGAAGCAGGTATTGGAGCGAGTGGGCTTAAGCCATCGTATGCGCCACATGCCAACTCAGTTGAGTGGAGGTCAGTGTCAGCGTGTTGCCATCGCCCGTGCCATCGTGGGAAATCCTGAGATTATCCTTGCCGACGAGCCTACAGGTAACTTGGACAGCAAGATGGGTGCTGAGATTATGGAATTATTGCATCAGTTAAATAAAGAAGACGGGCGTACCATCGTGATGGTAACACACAATGAGGCACAAGCCAAGCTCACCGATCGTACCATCCGCTTCTTCGACGGAAGACAAGTGGAGTGATACACTTTGAATGCAGTACTTCCCTCCAACTCTCCCTCTAAAATAGATGGAGTACCCTCCGCAGGAGGGGGAGGGAGTATGATTGGCCAAGTACATGATATTCCCACGTTATAAGCGCAATTACATATTTCACCCTCTAACCGAAATAAAATTTATGATAAGGATATATATCAAACAAGCCTGGGTGATGATGAAGCAGCAGAAGCTGTTCAGCACCATCTATATACTAGGTACAGCTTTGGCGGTGTGCTTTACACTGGCGGTAGTGTATTCCGTCTATATCAGGGTGGCAGGTTTCTACCCTGACTATGACAAGGCTGACACCTATTGTATGCCTTACATCCAAGTGACGATGCCTGACGACAAGAAGTCTATGGTATATCGTCTTTCTCACCAAACGGTGAACGACTGGTGCCGTTCACTGAAAGATGTAGAAGGAGTGACAACTTTGTATTCCACTAGTGGTAGTAGGTTCGTAAAGTTACCAGACGGCAAGGGTGACTATCTTATCTACACCAAGTTTACCGACCCAGACTTCTTCAAGGTTTGCAGTTTCGACTTCATAGAAGGAGCCCCTTTCACTGAAGCGGATTTTCAAAGCGGCATCCGCAATATCGTGATTACCGATATGCTAGCAAAGCGGATATTTGGTACAGAGCATGGTTTGGTAGGCAAAGAACTGAACATATCGTTTGTGGATTACCGCATCTGTGGCGTGGTGAAATCACCCAGTACAGCCAGTTCGTTTGCCTTTGCCCATGTATATCTCCCCTATACCACAGAGCCGGACTATGATGCCATCAATGAAAGTATGCCCCTGCAAGGCAATCTCACAGCTTATTTGGTGATAAAAGGTCAAGCCCAGTTTGATGCTGTTTGGAACCAGCTGCAAGCTAAAGCCCGTGAGTTCAACCAAGCCAATCAAGGCATCATGCAGATAGCGTTTCAGCAGGCTCCTATGTCCAATAGCCATACTACACTGCACTATATGTATTACAATGATCAGCAGTACAGCAGGTTCAAAATGTGGGAGGTGGTGCGCTATTATATCTACCTGATGTTCCTGTTGCTGATAGTGCCAGCTATCAATTTGAGTGGTATGATTAGCAGTCGCATGGAAGACAGATTGCCAGAGATGGGAGTCATGAAGTCGTTTGGTGCCAGCAAGAGCAGACTGCTTGGGCAAGTGTTGTGGGAGAACCTGTTGCTTACCTTCATCGGTGGCATCTTGGGATTGTTATTCCTGTGGGGAGGATTGGTAGTTGCCAAGAACTGGATATTCTCTTTGTTCTATCTGTGGGGAACTGACATACGGCCTACAGCAGAGATTCCTTATGAAGTGCCATCAGAAGTGATGTTCTCGCCTATTTTGTTGATAGCAGTGTTGTTGATATGCATAGTAGTCAATGTGCTTTCGGCATTGATACCTGCTTGGTATGCCCTGCGCAAGCCTATTGTATATTCCATTAACCAAAAAGACTGAGGAGGAACCATTATGTTGGAAATGGTATTTAAAAACCTATGGGCAAGGCGCTGGCGCAACGGATGGCTCTTTGCCGAACTGATTATTGTGGCGGTAGTGGCATGGAATGTCATCGACCCGATTATCGTGGATTCATGGGTATTGGCTCAGCCGATGGGTTTTGAAACCAACCGTGTGTGTATGGTTAATATTGCCACTTATCCTAAAGCTTCGTCTCAGTACAAGGCAGAAAACGACTCAACCATCATAGACGACTATATGAGATTAAGGGAAGCTGTTCGTAGGATTGATGGGGTGGAATATGCCACCGTAGTACCTAGGATGCTGAACATACCGAGTACGATGCGTCAATTCGGAGCCTATTTATCTACAGAGAAAGACCCAGAACGAAAGATAATAGGCTATGGCATAGCCTACATGCCTGGCACCGACTATTTCGAAACTATGGGTATCAAAGCTATTCAAGGGCAGTCTTTACAAGAAGTTACAGGCAAAGCGTTGTCTGACAAACAGCTGCTGCTTACGGAAACAGCTGCAAAGATGCTATTCGGCGATAACCGTTTGCCCCAACCCATCATGCAAACAGGATTTGACACCATCTACTCAGAGGTGGTGGGCGTATTGCCAGACATGAAATACAGGTTGAATTACAGGCCAATACCCATGTTCTTCGTGCCGATGCTCAAGCCAGAAGATACCTCACTGATTATGTTGCGTGTGCGTGATGGCTTGAATATCAACACCTTTATGGAAAGGTTTAGGGATAACCATATCGCCAACTTGCAGATAGGTAACCTGTATGTAAGCTCGGTTATGGATTACGACTCCTATATCTATAATTATGGATGGGGAGCTTCTTCTGCCAAAAAGTTTAACATGCATGTCACCTTGCTTGTATTCTTCTTCCTGAGCTTAGGTTTGGGTGTGATAGGTGCCTTCTGGTTACAAACCAAAACAAGGCAAAATGACGTGGGCGTGATGAAAGCGTATGGTGCCAGCAAATGGCAAATCTTGGGGATGCTATTAGGTGAAGGTGTTGTACTGACTACGGTGACTTGGGCTATTGGATGCTTTATCTACTGGAACTATGCCCGTATGGAGGGAATATATAGCGAAATCCCCTTTGCAGGATTGGAGCCTGCCCCCTCGTGGTTGGATAGCTTCTCGTTGCACTTCACCATCACTTCGTTGGTGTTGTATGTAGTGATGCTACTGGTAGTACTGATAGGTATCTATATCCCAGCAAGGAACATCAGTCGCATTTTGCCAACAGAGGCTTTAAGAGACGAGTAACAATGAATAATGAATAATAAATTAACTATGAAAAGAATAATCTATTCCTTATTAACCTTAATGATGAGCACCCTTTCGTTGCATGCTCAGGTGGAGACCTCAGTAAGAGAGATATCTCTCGATGAGGCCATCCGCCTGGCTAGGGTGCAGAGTGTGGATGCTGCAGTGGCTCTCAATGAGTTGAAGACGGCTTACTGGGAGTATCGCACCTACAAGGCAGAATTATTGCCAGAGGTAAACTTTAGGGCTACTTTACCATCCTATAACAAAAGCTATACGGCTTATCAGAATGATGCCGGTGAATACAGCTACTTGCGAGGCGACTATATGCGGATGAGTGGGGAACTGAGCATCGACCAGAATATCTGGCTAACGGGTGGTACGCTCTCACTGAATACCTCATTGGATTACCTGAAGCAGTTTACAGGTAGCAAGGACCATAGCTTCATGACGGTGCCAATAGCCTTGACACTGAACCAACCTATCTTTGGAGTGAACCGCATCAAGTGGGACCGTCGTATTGAGCCTGTGCGTTACAGGGAGGCAAAAGCTGCTTTCCTCAGTGCCACTGAAGATGTGACCATAGCTACCATCAACCATTTTTTCAATCTGCTTTTAGCGAAAGAGAGGGTGGCAATTGCTCAGCAGAACCTTGACAATGCAGAGAAACTATATGAGGTGGCGAAGGTGAAACGGGAAATGGGACAGATAAGCGAGAACGACCTGTTGCAACTGCGCCTCAATGTGCTGGATGCTCAGTCGTCGCTCACTGAGAACGAGACAACCCTCAAGAGTTGTATGTTTAAGCTGCGTTCTTTCTTAGCTATTGCTGAAGATGTAGAGTTAGAACCCGTTTTGCCTGAAACGGCCCCTTCGGTGGAGGTATATTATGATGATGTGTTGCAGAAGGCTCTTCAAAACAACTCGTTCGCTCAGAATATCCAGCGTAGGCAATTGGAAGCAGATTATGAGGTGGCAAAAGCCAGAGGCAATCTACGACAAATTTCACTTTATGCCCAAGTGGGCTTGACGGGTACAAACCATACTTTGCGCTCTGCCTACGATGGGTTGAAGTCGAACCAGATTGTGGAAGTGGGAGTGAAGATTCCAATACTGGATTGGGGCAGACGCAAAGGGCAGGTGCGTGTTGCTAAGAGTAATCGTGAAGTAACGGAAAGCAAACTAAGGCAAGAAACGCAGGAGTTTAACCAGAACCTGTTTGTATTGGTACAGCAATATAATAATCAGCTGGCACAACTGAACATAGCTGACGAAAGCGACCAGATAGCACAAAAGCGTTATGCCACAAATGTGGAGACTTTCATGATAGGTAAAATATCTACTCTCGACTTAAACGATGCACAAGTGCGCAAGGATGAGGCAAGGCAGAAACACGTCAACGAATTGTTTTATTATTGGTATTACTACTACCGCTTGCGTAGCCTCACTCTTTGGGACTTTGAGAAGGGCACGAATATAGATGCCGACTTTGAAGCAATCATCAAAGGATAATTTGGCTGTTTCATTTGAATGCGTTAATTTTGCAATACTATGATATTGATTGTTGATGACGATAGTGCAATACGTACCTCATTAGGCTTTATGCTGAAACGGGCAGGCTATGAGGTGCAGGCAGTCTCAGGACCCAAAGAGGCGATGACGATTGTCCGTAATGAGGAAGTGCGTCTCATTTTAATGGACATGAACTTTTCTCTTTCAACAACAGGGGAGGAAGGCCTAACTTTGCTCAAGCAAGTGAAGTTGTTCCTTCCAGAGGTTCCTGTGATTCTGATGACAGCATGGGGTAGCATCAGTCTTGCCGTTGAGGGCATGAAGGCTGGTGCTTTCGATTTCGTTACCAAACCTTGGAACAATATAGCATTAATGCAACGCATAGAAACTGCCTTACAACTGACTGATAAGAATGAAGACTTTCATACTGGCGTAGTTGGTGAACAGCAGTCAGAGGGCAAGACTTTTGATCGCAGTTTTATCATAGGCGAGAGCCGTGCCTTGAATGATGTATTGAAAGTGGCTGAACGCATTGCCAATACCAATGCTTCAGTGTTAATCACCGGTGAGAGCGGAACAGGCAAGGAACTGATTGCTGAGGCTATTCATCGTAACAGTAGGAGAGCCGACAAGCCTTTCGTAAAGGTGAACTTGGGTGGTATTTCACAGAGTCTCTTTGAAAGCGAGATGTTTGGACATAAGAAAGGAGCTTTTACCGATGCCGTGGCTGACAGAAAGGGACGCTTTGAGTTGGCAGATAAGGGTACCATCTTCCTTGATGAGATTGGTGAACTCGACCTGAGTTGTCAAGTAAAGTTGTTGCGAGTTTTGCAGGAACAGACCTTTGAGCCGTTGGGAGACAGCAAGCCGAAGAAGGTGGATGTTAGGGTGGTGAGTGCTACTAATGCTAACTTGCAGCAGATGGTGCAGGACAAGACCTTTCGTGAGGACTTGTTCTATCGCATCAACCTTATAACGATTCATCTGCCTGCTTTGAGGGAACGCAAGGAGGATATTCCTCTTTTAGCAACTCATTTTGCCAAAAAGCAATGCGAGGCAAATGGCTTGCCTATGGTTGCTATTTCGGAGGAAGCCAATGACTATTTGGCATCTCTGCCATACCCTGGCAATATACGTGAGTTGAAGAACTTAGTAGAGCGGACGATTTTAGTGAGTTCAAATAATCCTTTGCGTGTATGTGATTTCCAACAGCAATATCAAGGGCTTTCTACTTTACAAAATGCTAATGCCGATGGCTTGACATTGGATGAAGTGGAATTAATTGCCATTAAGAAAGCGTACGAGAAATATCATGGAAATGTGTCACAGATGGCTTCAGCCTTAGGGTTGAGTCGTCAGGCTCTTTATAGAAGGATGGAGAAGCATAATTTAGTGTGAAACTAAAACACTTATTTTACATATTAGCTGCTTTACAACTGGCACTGCTTGCCTTGTTGTTCTACTCTGCCTCTCAGCGTCAGGACATTCTGTTCTATATAGGGGAGGGCTTAGTCGTGTTGGTCTTGTTGTTCCTTGTGTATTTTTACTATAAGGTGTTAAGGCCTTTGGATGTTATAGGCAATGGTATGGACTTGCTGAACGAACAGGATTTCAGCAGTCGCCTTAAGCCTGTGGGACAACAGGAGAGTGACCGCATAGTACAGGTGTTCAACAAGATGATGGACCAGTTGAAAGACGAGAAACTGCGAATTCAGGAGCAGAACCGTTTCTTAGACTTACTTATCAGTGCATCACCGATGGGGGTAGTGATGTTGGATTTCGATGAGCGTATCACAATGATGAATAACGCTGCTATCCGTTTCCTTGAAATCGATAATGTAGAGCATGCCTTGCATCGGCCCTTGAGGCAACTAAGTTCTCCTTTGGCTAAAGAGATAGTCAACATTCCATTAGATAAGGCTGAAACAGTTCGTCTGAGTGATTCCATGATTTACCGTTGCAGTCACCTCAGTTTCATGGACAGAGGTTTTACTCGTCCATTCATACTGATAGAGAGTCTGACAGAGGAAGTGATGAAGGCAGAGAAGAAAGCGTATGAGAAAGTGATACGCATGATAGCGCATGAGGTTAACAACACAGTAGCTGGTGTAACATCTACTCTCGATACGGTAAACGATGTGTTGTCAGCGATGCCAGAGACTGAGGATTTGCGTGAGGTCATTGCAGTAGGTAGTGACCGTTGTTTGGGCATGAGCCGTTTCATTACCCGTTTTGCCGATGTGGTGAAGATCCCAGAACCCCAATTGCAGTCGGTTGACCTTAACCAGTTGGTTGGCAGTTGTAGATCCTTTATGGAGAGTGTCTGTGTCAATCGGAATATAAACATCAGCATGAACCTTTGTGAAGGTCATGCTATGGTCAATATTGATCCTACATTATTTGAACAAGTACTGGTAAACATTGTCAAGAATGCTGCAGAAAGCATTGGCTCTGATGGGGAGATAACTATCACTACACAAACAAACTCTATTGAGATAGCTGATAATGGTAAAGGCATTAACCCTGAAGATGAGAAAAAGCTATTCTCTCCATTCTTTTCAACTAAACCTAACGGACAAGGTATAGGCCTGATGTTTATTCGTGAAGTGCTCATCAAACATGGTTGTACTTTTTCCCTTCGCACTTATCCTGACGGATACACCCGTTTCAAGATTGTACTTTGAGAGCCGACTATGGGGGCTGCTAAAGTCTGCTATGGGTGTCCCTAAAGCTTGCTGTCACGTAACGTAAAGCTTACCACCACTGGCTGCAATATCTGCTATCACCCGACGCAGTATCTGTTATACCCCCATGGGAGATACTGCGATGACTCATGCGAGGCTTTGCGATGACCCGTAGCAGATACTGCGACGCCCCTTAGAAATGCCTCCGTTCAGAGATGGCAGTTTTTGATGCTTCCAAACAAAAAATAGGGGCACCTATGGTGCCCCTAAAATCTTTAATGAATGCTTACAGCTTAGATGATGTACTGGGAGCTGATGGACTCGTTGCATACCACGCGATGTATGGTTTCTGCAAAGATGTCGGCTATGCTCAGCTGCTTCACCTTGTCGCACTTCTTGCTGTAAGGAATGCTGTCGGTAAAGACCATTTCTTCCAACTGTGACTCCTGTACACGGAATGAAGCAGGGTCAGACATCACGCAATGGCTGGCGATGGCACGTACTGAACGAGCACCGTTCTCCATCATTAGGTTGGCTGCCTTGGTGATGGTACCGGCTGTATCCACAATGTCGTCAATCAGAATAACATCCTTGTCCTTTACATCGCCGATTACCTGCATAGAAGCCACCACGTTGGCTTTCTCACGTGTCTTGTTGCAGAGCACCAAAGGCACGTCAAAATACTTGGCATAGGCTCCCGCACGCTTTGAACCACCTACATCAGGAGAAGCCATGACAAGGTTATCACCCAAGTTGAGCGATTTGATGTATGGGATAAATACGCTGGATGCATACAGATGATCTACAGGAACGTCGAAGAAGCCCTGAATCTGATCAGCATGTAAGTCCATAGTGATGAGGCGGTCGATACCGGCTACTGACAACAAATCAGCCACCAGCTTGGCACCTATGGATACACGTGGCTTGTCCTTGCGGTCCTGACGTGCCCAACCAAAGTAAGGAACCACTGCACAGATAGACTTGGCAGACGCACGTTTTGCTGCATCAATCATAAGCAGCAACTCCATGAGGTTGTCGGAGTTGGGGAAAGTTGACTGTACCAGGAATACGATGGCGCCGCGAATAGACTCTTCGTATGATACTGCAAACTCACCGTCGGCAAAATGAGTAATGTTCATGTTGCCCAACGGACAATTCAAGCTGGCGCAGATGCGCTCGGCAAGGTACCTTGAGTTGGTACCTGAGAAAACCATAAAGGGTGATGTCTCGTTCATTATCTTGAAATAATTTAATGTTTAATCAAATCTTATTGCCAATAGTGTAGAGTAGGTAGTAGAGGTATTCCCAACCTCCCACTTTCTCAATCTTGAGGGGCATACCGTCATCGTCACGGTCGAGGATAAGGTCGGTCTTCACTACCTCATAACATTGTTCCTTACCATCAGGGCTCACTGCGACAAGCTATTTTACAGGGCGTGGATTCCAAATCTTTCCAGTATAACCGGTAAAGAAGTCACGGTTGTCGGAATAAAGGTTAACATCCAATTCCTTGTCGCCGTCAGCCAAGCTGTCATATTTCTGCTGGTTGAGTGGCAATGTGAGCACGCCATCGGCTAATGTTGGTTGCTGTATGCTGATGGTCTCAGGCAAATTAGCCTCGTCGATGAGTGGTGTCTCAAACACAAACTGCTCCATAGTATCACAAGGTATGGGCTGCTTGAGTGTGTGAGGATTGGCTAACTTCCAGTTGACACAATCAGGCAAACTCCAAACGGATTCTTCCTTCTCAGAAAAGCCTGTGACATCCACATAGCCTACAATAGCTCCTGTAGGCAACGAGGATAGAGTGGCTATTTGTCCCATCAACAGATAGTTGTCGATACGGTAAGACCAACACTCAGGTAACGCCTGATGATAGTCCTCTGGTATCTGAATCTGGGTGGCGACAATGGCTATTTTGCCTGGATTCTCTTTCGGTTTCCATGCCATGCTCATTACGTCTTGCAGTCCTGCACACAGTAGTGAGGCCCAAGGCTGAGGCATACAGATCGCTTTCATATTATTTAAATAGCAGAGGCGTAAACTCGGTTAAATAAATGCGCCAGTTGCGCCAGATGTGACCACCTTCGGTCTCCATGTACTGATACTTGTAGCCCAGACCATCGAGCTTCTCGCGATAAGCATTGTTGGCTTGAATCAGGAAGTCTGTCTTACCAATGCCAATCCAGTAAAGGGCAGGCTTCTTGGCAAACTGTGTCTTCAGCTTAGCATCCTCATTCTGGTAGATAGGGGAGATAGATGGGTCGGTTACACCTAATGCTGCTGAGAACAGACCTACATAATCGAAGGTGTCAGGGTTGTTCAGTGAAATGAACTTAGAGTGGAAACCACCCATTGACAAACCTGCAATTGCACGGCCTTGTTTCTTAGCGATGGTACGATAGTTGGCATCGATGAACTTCACCACTTCCATAAACGTACTTTCAAATGTACCTTCCATCGTCTTAGGCAGGTTCATCGAAGGAGGAACGAAGCCAGCAGATGTCTCACCTGGAGCTGCCTCCTGAGATACGTTACCATTGGTCATTACCACTATCATTGGTTCTGCCTTGCCTTGAGCGATGAGGTTGTCAAGGATTTGGGCAGTGCGTCCCTGCGTTAACCAAGCCTCTTCGTCGCCACCCATACCGTGCAACAGGTAGAATACAGGATAACGCTTGTTACTGTTTTCATAACCGGCAGGTGTATATACGCTCAGACGACGGGTTAAGCCATCTTGGGTATACCAGCGCTTAGCTACGGTGCCATGAGGAACGGCATTCACTTTGTAGAGGTCTGAACGACCACCGCCGATAAGTAAGATGCTGCTCAGGGTAGATACGTCGCGGTTCACATATACGTTATTCATGTCAATCACACGCTGACCGTCAATCAGGAAATGATAGGTATAAAACTCTGGTGCCAGTGGTTCGGGAGTAGTGTATTCCCAAATACCGTCTTTCTCGGTAAGGTTGGCTACACCAGGAACCTCTATCTCCATCACGTTGTCGCCAAACTTCATCGTCTGCTTCATTGTAGGCAGGAAGTCGCCTGTTACTTGAACTATTACAGCCTTAGGAGCTGCAATGCGGAATGTCACCGTATTATCTGGGTGAATCTCTGGAGACACGATGCTAGCGCCTCCGAACAATGCCTGCTGAGCGAAAGTTAATGTATTAACCAGCAATGCGAATACTGTGAATAAACTTTTTTTCATATTGATAAAATTAGTCTAAAAGTTCTGCAATTCTCTCATAAAGCTTCTCACCACGTAGGTTGCGTTCGATGATGGTACCATCCTTGTCGATAAGTACGGTGTGGGGGATAGCGTCTACACCATAGATGGTTGCTGCCATGCACTTCCAATATTTGAGGTCAGACATCTGAGGCCAGGTCATGTTCAAATCAGCAATGCCTTTCTTCCATGCATCAGCAGTCTGGTCGAGTGAAACGCCCACAATCTCAAAGCCTTTGTTCTTATATTGTTCATACACCTTCACTACGTTAGGCATCTCCTGGCGACAGGGGCCGCACCAGCTTGCCCAAAAGTCCACTAATACCACTTTACCGTTGCCTGCATAGTCGCTCAGTTTGATGGGATTTCCTGCCGGGTCATTCATTTCGAAGTCGGTGAATTTCTGACCAACACCTGTAGCAGTGAGTTTCTTAATCTGCTCTTTTATTCTGACAATGGTCTCGTCAGATGAAAATTGCTCAGGAATAAGGTTTACTATCTCAGCCAACTGAGGGGTTTCCATGTAATAATAGAATTTTTTCAGCATGTCAATGCCCGCTGCTAAGTTGATATTCTTACGTATGCCACGAGTCATGATCTGCATATATTCGTCTTCCAACTCCTTTGTCTGCTTGGTATATGCTTCACGCTGTTCGTCTGTGATTTCGTCACTTGCTAAAGCTTCATAAATAGGATCCATCTTCTGCTGCAGCTCTTGCATCTCATTCATAACGGCTTGATTGGCATCGTTATTGGGCGTACCCCATACAGATTGGGTCTCATCGTTCATTTTTACGTTGATAGTTCCGTTCTCCAGGAAGAACTCTAAAGACTGTCCGTCATTTTGACGGAAATGATACACCAGATAGCGAATTGCAGGCTCGTCTTGCACACCTTTCAGCTGGAACTTTCCGTCATTAATGACAGTGCCTTGCAACTTGTTTATTTGACCGCCATTCAACTCCATCAAGAAGATAGAATCACCGTCGTTAACGCCAGATATTTCACCATTTATGGTATAACCATTACTTGTGCAGGCCGTAAGGATAGCCAATGCCCCTAAATATAAGAGTTTTTTCATTTTGCCTTTTTGATTATTATTTGACAAGTTATGTAAATGTATAGCTTGAATGATTAAGTTTGGAACAAAGTTACTAATAATTGAATGCAAAACAAAATATGCTGCATATTTTTTGTGACGAGATGGAATAACTGGTCAGTTTAGTATGTTAAATACATCTGTACTTAGGCAAAAAAAAACCTCCCCGATTTGAATTATCGGAGAGGTGTTTTCTGTAATCATCTCTATTTGAACCCAGAATTTATTCAGCAGATGGAGTTTCAGCAGGAGCCTCGGTTGTTTCTTCGGCTGGAGCTTCAGCAGCAGCTTCCTCAGCTTCCTCAGCAGCCTCAGCAGCCTTAGCAGCCTCTTCTGCAGCCTTGGCAGCTTCCTCAGCGGCTTTCTTCTCAGCCAATGCCTTTGCTTTCTCTTCGTTGATCTTCTTCTCTGCAGCCAAACGAGCAGCATCTGTAGCCTTTTTGTCAGCAGCAACCTTGTCAGCAATAGCTTTCAGACCATTCTGCTTGTCTTTCTTCCATGCTTCGAAACGTTTCTGAGCCTCAGCCTCGTCGAAAGCGCCCTTCTTTACACCAGTAAGCAGGTGTTTCATCAAATAGACTCCTTCGTGTGACATGATGCTACGTGCGGTGTCGGTTGGCTGTGCACCTGAATTAACCCAATACAGTGCACGTTCAAAATTCAATTCTACTGTGGCAGGATTGGTGTTTGGGTTATAAGTACCAATTCTTTCGATGAACTTACCATCACGTGGAGCTTTTGCATCGGCAATGACGATGGTGTAGAACGCATAGTTCTTGTGACCATGTCTTTGCAATCTAATTCTTGTTGCCATAAAATTTTAATACTTTTATTAAATTAATAATTGAATTGATGCCCTTAACTCGTAAAGGCGGGTGCAAAGGTAGTAGTTTTCTACCACTTCGCAAAATAATTATGTGTTTATTTTAGGAATATTTCTTTGGAAGTCGCAGCAATATAGCCAAGATTACTAATATTCCCATCAAGAATGGATAGTAGAGCGATCCAATGATACTGACAGGTGAAATGCCTGCTAACCCAGAGGCGATGAGCATTTGTGCGCCGTATGGGATGATGCCCTGCACCATGCACGAGAACGTGTCGAGTATGCTTGCCACCTTGCGCTTGTCAAGGTTGAATTGTTGCGAAATCTGACGTGCTATCGGTGCTGTGGTGATGATGGCTATGGTATTGTTAGCCGTACATAAATCGGCCAGTCCTACCAAAACACCAATGCTCATCTCGGCTCCTCGTTTGCCTTTGATGTGTTTTGTCATCTTTTTGATAATGAATGCTATTCCACCATTGAATCGAATCATCTCTAACATGCCACCTGCCAATAATGTCACGATAATAAGTTCGCTCATGCCCATGATACCTTCGCCCATGGCACCTAACCAAGTGAAGAATGGAGTACCAGTGAGGATGCCCACGATGCCTGTAGCTGCCAAACCGATGAGCAATACCATCATGACATTCATGCCAAAAAGGGCCAAGATGAGTACCAGCAGATAAGGGATTACCTGAGACCATACTATAGGACCTATGTCAGGTGTCACTTGAAGGGACATACCTTGCAGAATATAAATGACTAACGATATGAGGGCAGCTGGTAGGATTATTTGTATGTTCACGCGGAATTTGTCCTTCATTAGGCAATTCTGTGTCTGTGTGGCAGCGATAGTGGTGTCGCTTATAAACGACAGGTTATCACCAAAGAACGAGCCACCTACTACCACAGCAGTCATGAATGGTAGATCGATGCCGGTCTTTGCAGCCAATCCACTTGCAACAGGTACCAAAGCAGCAATGGTACCAACGCTGGTACCTACTGATAGCGAGATAAAACATGAAGCCAAAAAAATGCCTGCCAGGAGGAGGTCACTGGGAAGAATGGTGAGGGTGAGGTTCACTACAGAATCTATGGCTCCCATCTGTTTGGCTCCCTGAGCAAAGGCACCTGCCAACATAAAGATCCACACCATGAGTAGGATACTTTTGTCACTGGCTCCTAGTGAGAATACGTTGATGCGTTCTTCAATAGTCAATCCTCGTGTGATGGCCACAGCATAGCATGACGAAAGCATGAAAGCAACTGTGATGGGTATCTTGTAGAAGTCGTTGAGCAGAATCGAAGCACCCAAATAGGTGAAAAGAAACACCAGCATGGGACTCAGGGCTAACCAACCATGAATCCTGTATCTTCGCTTGTTATCGGTTACGTCTTCCTGCATTTATATCGCATTTTAGTTGATTATTGTCCCTGTTGCACGGATTCGCTTTCATTCCCGTAACGGTCAATGGCAGTCACGGCAAACCTTGTCTTCCTGTTCCAGGGGAAGATAGGCGCATAGATATACTCTGTCCCCTGCACTCGTTGTGCGATGATATTGGCTGGGTCATTGGTATCAACAGACGATGTGGTAGCCCCATAGATAATATACATGGGCGCGTTCTTGGTGTCGTTGTCAGTAGATGGTTCCCATCTCAGGTGGATGTACCCGTCTGCATCTGTCGTCACTTGCAGGTTCTTTGGAGTAGAAGGTGCCATGTTGTCTAACCAAGGAGTGGCAGGAGGCAAGGCTGGAGTTGTATAAAGCTCGTAAGAAAGTAGGTCATAGAGTCCTTGTATGTTGTCCATGAGGTACTTCATACGGTAGTGGGCTTGACCTGCCAAACCGTTGCTACGGGTGAATAGAATTTGACGTTCTATCTCGTTGATGTTCCAGTCGCCTTCTTTGGGATCCAAGAAATAGATACCCAATCCGGGCACCACTTGACGGCCGTTGCTCTGCTCTTTCCAGTCGAGGGCAAAAGGATAAAAATTATTGCCTTTGAAATACATCATGGGGTAAATCTGGTCTTGTATGCCTTCTCCCAACCAGCCCACTACATCCTGCTTCACGGATTTGTAGGCGTTCCAACCACGAGAGGGGTAACGGGTGGTATCATCAAATTTGCCCACAGGACTGGTGCTTACTTTCACCCAGGGCTTTAGGGATTTTACGCCATTATAGATAGTCCGGACAATCTCTGTAATATTATCACGTCGCCACTGATCGATGTCACGTCCGTTTCCATATTTGCGGAACTCGTTACGGTCGGGGAAATTTGGAGCATTCTCCGGATACCTCAGGTAGTCGTAATGCACCCCATCCACATCGTAGTTCTGTACAATCTCGCGGGTGATATCCATCAGGTATCTCTTAGTGTCCGGATGCCCGGGGTTAAGAAAAAACTCACGCTTGTAGGGTACCGTGATGCTGGGTCTTTTCTTCGTTACAGAATTGTTGCCTAACGAGTTGACATGCGTACGGTTGCCCAAGGGAATGGCCACAATCCATGCGTGGCATTCCATGCCTCGCTTATGACATTCTTCTATGGCAAAAGCTAAGGGGTCATAGCCTGGATCACCACCTACCTTACCTGTCAAGATAGAGTTATATGGCTCGTAAACTGACTTGTAGATGACATCGCCTCGCGTACGTGTCTGAAAGAGAACGGTGTTGAAATTGGCCATCTTGAGTTTATCAAGCATTTCTAATAGTTCTGCTTTCTGGCGTCGGATGCCCTCGGCACTGGTGGCTTTTGTCTTAGGCCAGTCGAGGCCATAAACGGCTGTAATCCATGCAGCCCTCACTTCGTGCTTGGGTAGGGGAGTCTGCGCCATCAAGAACTGATTGATGAGCAGGTAAAGTATAATAAGTGCTTTTACTTTCATGCAAATTAATTTTATGTTGCAAAGATAGTGCAAGTCGAAGACAGAACAAAAAAACTTGTTTGTTTTTTTATGTTGAGACGCAGCCTGTCTTACTCTAAAGGTCGTGCAAGTAGAAGACTTTGCCAAACCAATCGTTCTATTTGATACTTTTCTATTAAATTGTTTCTTAATTACGAATATATCTATTAATTTTGCAAAGTTTTGTAGATAAACAATAGGTATTTGTTATTATGATTACTTTTTTTCTATCCCTTTTGGCTTTAATTTTGGGCTATCTGCTATATGGTAAGTTTGTGGAACGGGTGTTTGGCCCTGATAATCGCAGAACACCAGCCATGTCGATGACCGATGGTGTGGATTACATCCCCCTTCCATTGTGGAAGATTTTCATGATTCAATTTCTCAATATTGCAGGCACAGGTCCTATCTTTGGTGCCATCATGGGTGCCAAGTTCGGTCCGTCGGCATATCTGTGGATTGTGTTGGGATGTATCTTTGCAGGAGCCACCCACGACTACCTTGCCGGCATGATATCTGTGCGTAACAAGGGAGTCGGACTGCCCGATATCATTGGCAAATACCTGGGTAGCCGTGCCAAGAAGCTGATGCTGTTGTTCACCGTGTTGCTGCTCATCATGGTAGGAGCCGTGTTTGTGTATAGTCCTGCCATCATTTTAAGTGGTATGGTGGGCAGCTTCATGTTCTGGGTCGTTATAATCTTCGTCTATTACTTCATCGCCACCATGATGCCTATCGACAAAATTATTGGCAAGATTTATCCTCTGTTTGCCTTTGCCCTGTTGTTCATGGCAATTGCCGTGTTGGTGGCATTGTTGTTCATCATGCCCGATGTGCCTGAGATATGGGAGGGCATCGGCAACAAGAATCCCAAGATGGGTCCCATCGTACCTATCTTGTTTATCACCATAGCCTGTGGTGCCATCAGTGGCTTCCATGCTACGCAAAGTCCGTTGATGGCTCGTTGCATCAAGCACGAGAAGTTGGGACGCCCCATCTTCTATGGCGCCATGATTACCGAGGGCATTGTGGCGCTGATCTGGGCAACGGTGGCATCTTACTTCTTCTATGGAGGAGGAGCCGCTGATTTGGGTGCCGATACATCAGCCAGTGCTCCGCAAATTGTCAACATCGTATCAAAGAGTTGGTTGGGAATGTTGGGCAGCGTACTGGCCCCGTTGGGTGTGGTGGCAGCACCTATCTCTACGGGCGACACCGCCATGCGAAGTGCCCGATTGATTATTGCCGACTTTGTCCACTTAAGCCAAAAAAGCATTGCCCATCGTCTGCTTATCAGTGTTCCTTTGTTTATTGTCACCATATTGGTGCTGTGGTATAATATCGCCGATGTCGATGGTTTCAATAAGATATGGAACTACTTCGGTTGGGCCAACCAGGCATTGTCCATCTTCACCCTCTGGGCCATCACCATCTATCTGGCACATAAGCGCAAGCCGTTTATCATCACCTTGATACCCGCCTTGTTCATGACCTTTGTCTGCACCACCTTCCTGCTGATATCGCCCATCGCCTTTGGCTTGGGCAACCTGATATCCTACGGCATTGGCGGTTGCGTATCGATTGTCGCCATCATCTGGTTCGGATGGTGGTATCGCAAGAATATACTTGCGAAGTAGAAAAAAAACTATTACCTTTGCGCCCGTTAAAAATAATTCTTATGAAAGACGTTAAGATTGCGGTTGCTGGAACAGGCTATGTAGGTTTGAGTATAGCCACATTGTTGAGTCAGCACCATGATGTGACAGCAGTGGATATCGTGCCAGAAAAGGTGGAGATGATCAATCATCGCAAGTCGCCTATTGTAGATAAGGAGATAGAAGAGTATCTTGCTACAAAACCCTTGAAGCTGAAGGCTACTTTGGATGCAGAAGAGGCTTATCGGGATGCAGATTTTGTGGTGATAGCAGCTCCCACTAACTACGACAGCATGAAGAATTTTTTTGATACCAGTGCTGTGGAGACGGTTATCGACTCGGTAATGAAGGTGAACCCACATGCCATTATGGTGATTAAATCTACTATCCCCGTAGGCTATACGGAAAGTATACGCCGGCGCACTGGTAGTCAGAATATTCTTTTCTCACCTGAGTTCCTGCGTGAGAGTAGGGCGTTGTATGATAATCTCTATCCGAGTCGTATTATTGTAGGTACTAACCCTGATGATCCTCGTTTACTGGAAGCAGCTCATCTTTTTGCCGATTTGCTGCAAGAAGGCGCTTTGAAAAAGGATGTACCTATGTTGTTCATGGGTTTTACCGAGGCAGAGGCTGTGAAGTTGTTTGCCAATACCTTCCTGGCTCTCCGAGTGAGTTTTTTCAATGAGTTGGATACATACGCTGAGGTAAAAGGTCTAAATACCCAGTCCATCATTGATGGTGTATGTTTAGATCCTCGTATCGGCAACCATTATAACAATCCGTCCTTTGGTTATGGCGGATATTGCTTGCCAAAAGATACGAAACAGTTGCTGGCCAACTATTCTGATGTGCCTCAGACAATCATACAGGCTATTGTAGATAGTAACCGTACCCGTAAGGATTTTATAGCAGACAGGGTGTTACATATGGCTGGCTATTACGACTATTACAATCGTGGTGACTATAATCCTTCAGAGGAGCGCCATTGTGTGATTGGGGTATATCGTCTTACAATGAAAAGCAATAGTGATAATTTCCGACAAAGCAGTATCCAGGGCATTATGAAGCGCGTCAAGGCAAAAGGTGCACAGGTGATAGTGTATGAACCTTCTTTACCAGATGGTTCCACTTTCTTTGGCAGTAAGGTGGTAAATGACCTTGAGGCGTTTAAGAGGGATAGTCAAGCTATCATTGCGAATCGCTACGATGCTTGTCTGGATGATGTGGCAGAGAAAGTTTACACGAGAGATATTTTCCGAAGAGACTAAAAACAAAAAGGGCTGCATTTCTGCAGCCCTTTTGTTTGTTATCAAGCGTTCTGATATAAGTATCGTTTAATAGATTTCTTTGGCGTCTTCTCGAATTCTTCGTAGAAGATCTTAATCTTTTGAATTTGGCAGTAGTTGGGTAATTTCTGGTTCAGCTGTACACGGTTTTCTTCCATCACAGCAGCCATCTTTCCATTTACGATGCCAGCCTTGTTGGCCATATCGAAATCTGGATATACCAAACCTACCAGTTTGCCTTCTTGCTGGATGACAATGCACTCAGCTACATAAGGCATGCTGTTGAGCTGACTTTCAATCTCCTCAGGATAAATGTTCTGTCCGTCAGGACCTAAAATCATATTCTTAGAACGTCCACGAATCGTGAGGTTACCTTCGGCATCCAACACACCTAAGTCTCCAGTATGCAACCATCCATCAGGTGTGAGTACTGCCTTGGTGGCTTCCTCATTTTTATAGTAGCCCAACATTACGTTCATTCCCTTGGTAAGAATCTCGCCGGGAATGTTCTGTGGATCAGGTGAATCAATCATAATTTCCATCCTTGGAGCTGCCTTTCCACAAGAGTAAGGCTTGTATTTATCCCAGCCCTCATAAGAAATAATTGGGGCACATTCTGTCATGCCATAACCCACTGTGTATTTGAAGTTGATGGAGCGGAGGAACGATTCAACCTCTTTGTTCAGTGGTGCGCCACCCATGATGACTTCGATGAAATTACCACCAAAGCCAGCTGTAACCTGATCGCAGATGCGTTTCTTTACGATGTCGCTCAGTACCGGAAGGTTCAGCATCAGTTGTGCCCAAATGTTCTTCTCCAACTGAGGTAACACTTTCTTTTTGATAATCTTCTCCACCACCAAAGGTACGGCAATGATGATGCGAGGCTTCACATCGGCAAATGCTTGAGAAATAATCTTTGGAGAAGGAATGCGGGTGAGGAAATATACATGGCAACCAACAATAAATTCATAGAGGAATTCAAAAGACATACCGAAAGTATGAGCCATTGGTAAAATGCTTACCACCTTGTCGCCAGGGAACAAGTCAAGCACACTTCTTGCGAAGTCCATGTTAGACCACAAGGCACGGTAAGGAATCATCACGCCTTTCGAAGAACTGGTCGTACCCGAAGTGTAGTTAATCATCGCTAATTCGTCGGGACTTTGTTCCTTATAATACTGAACATGCTCTGGACGGAAGTTCTTAGGATATTTCTTACCGAAGATCTCGTTCAAATGCTCACGCGCATGCAAAAGTTTCTTGTTGCGTGCCACCAGCACAGAGAAGTCGGTCATCAGCATAATACCTTCCAGCTTAGGCATCTCCTGCTCGTTGAGGTCTTCCCAAACTCTGTCACCTACATACAACATACGAGCATCTGAGTGGTTCACGATGTGGTGAATGTTGTCAGCTTTGAACTCATGCAGGATAGGTACTACAATGGCTCCATATGAGAGGATGGCCAGATAAGTCACTCCCCAGTGAGAAGAGTTTCTACCGCAAATGGCAATTTTATCACCTTTTTTAACGCCGGCCTCTTCGAGGAAGATATGGACTTTTTCAATCTTTCTTGCCACATCTTTATATTGTAATGTGGCACCATTATAATCGGTCAGGGCATCTAAGTCCCAGTTCTTTTTAATCGAATCTTCAATTAATTGCAAAAAACTATGTTCCATGTTATTTATTGCACAAATACACTAATTTTGTGCAAAGATAGGTCTTTTGTGTCAAACCACAAAATAAATATGAGGGATTTTTTAGTTAGCTACGTTTATTTAAGAAATCTTGGAAAACCTGCTTGTAGCTATCACCTATGGGAATATAAGTGTTTCCAAAAACAATACGATTATGCTCGATTATTCTAATTTTTTCTTTCTGAACAATATACGAACGATGCACTCGCATAAAGCGGTCGGATGGCAGCATTTCTTCCATAGCTTTCATGCTCATGAGTGACATGATGGGCTTAGGCGCATTTTCTTCGTATATTTTTACGTAATCCTTCAACCCTTCTATATAAAGAATGTTTTTAAGTTCTATCTGGATCAGCCTATATTCACTCTTGATGAAGATACTTTGTATGTCTTCCTCCTTTTCCGTCTTTTCTGGTTGCTGACTTCGCTCTATCAAATTGAACCATTCTTGTGCCTTGTTGGCAGCTTGTAGGAAATCGGGGTAGGAGACCGGTTTTAGCAGATAGTCGAGGGCATTGACTTTATATCCATCAAGGGCATATTGGTTGAAGGCGGTGGTAAACACCACACGTGTCTGTTGTGGTATCATGCGAGAATAGTCCAAACCGTTCAGTTCTGGCATCTGGATGTCCAGAAAGATCAAGTCAACTATATGGTCATGCATTTCCTGCATGGCTTGCACAGCACTACTATAGGCTCCTACCAGTTTGAGGAAGGGAGTCTTCTTAACATAACTTGCCATTAGTCCTAAAGCTAAAGGCTCGTCATCCACTACTGCACAACGAATTACTGCCATATATATTAATAAGGTATCACCTCGTATTTATTTCAAGTGAAGAAGAGTATTCCTTGCCATCATTGCTCAAGCCATAGTGCCAACTGTATTTGTTGGGGTACGACAGGTTAAGGCGTTTCTTCACTTGTTCCAGACCAATGCCACTGCCACTCTTGTCATAGCCCACCTTACGATGGTTACTGTTTTGGATGAGGCAACGCACCACACCTTGTACCTCAGAAAAACGAATCTTGATGAAACTGGGCTCTGTGGGAGAAATGCCATGTTTGAAGGCATTTTCTACCAATGATATGAAGATAAGGGGAGCAATTGGTGTCTGACTGTTGGGGGCAAGGTCGTATTCTGCTTCTACTGTCACGTTGGAACTGAGACGGATGCGCATCAGTTCAATATAACTTTGAATGAATTCCATCTCTTTGCTTAAGGTTGTAAACTGGTCTTTGTTCTCGTAGAGTACATGGCGTAACAACTTGCTCAGCTCCTGTACAGACTCTTGTGCCTTCTCTGTATCGAAGGCTATCAAGGCATATATGTTATTTAAGGTGTTGAGCAGGAAATGGGGGTTCAGCTGACTGCGCAGGTTCTGCAACTCTGATTCAGTTAAAGCCTTTTCTGCCTCCTTGCGTGAGGTCTCTGATTTTCGCCATTCTTCACTTACCCTTATGAAAGATGAGATAATGGTAATGATGATCAAAGGAAAAGCATCACGTATGATTTCTATCCAAATAGGAGGTCTGAAATCTATACTCCAGGTACCTGGACCCTCATTAGGCTCTATGGGGAACCGTTCCGCATAATAACGAAACATATGCTCGCCCCACCAATGATAGCTGATAGAGAGACCGAAAATGACAAGTATATTCAGAATAAGATAGATTGCTGTCTTATGTCTGAGCAGGAAATTGGGTACTAACCAAAGATAATTGATGTAGAATACCAGCATCCATACACCATACCAGAACCCGCCATAAAGCAGGTATTTTGAAAAAGGCAGACTGAAGCCGCTACGTAACATCATAAGGTATGGGAACACCCCAATGATGCCCCATACCACGATGTGTGTAATCCACTTTTTATTGATCTCTATCTTTGGCATAGTGATGGCAAAGATAAAAAATATTATTCGTATCTCAAAGCTTCAATAGGGTCTAAGTTGGCAGCTTTCTTTGCTGGATACCATCCAAAGAACATACCGATAAGGACGCATACGCTGAACGATAATACCACTGACCCTGTTGAGATAGATACAGATACCTGGTCGGACAAAACGCCTACCAAGGCTCCCAGTCCATAGCCCAGTAAGATTCCGATGATGCCACCGGTAAGGCAAATCAAGACCGCCTCAATTAAGAACTGGCTCAGAATGTCGATGCCACGAGCACCTACTGACATACGCAGGCCAATTTCTTTAGTACGCTCGGTAACTGATACATACATAATGTTCATGATTCCGATGCCACCTACCACCAATGAGATACCCGCGATAGCTGCTAATAATAAAGTCAGCATACCTGTTACAGTATTCATGGTTTCCATGATCTCCTGCATAGAGTTTAACGTGAAGTTGTTTTCGTCACCCTCTTTCAAACGGTGGTTGCGGCGAAGTACTTCTTCTATTTCGTTCATGGCAGCATCTGTATCAGCTTCTGTTAGTGCACTCGCTTGAATTCCCTGCAAGTGTGTTTGCGACAGCATTCGCTTCATCACCGTAGTGAATGGTGCTAATACTATTTCATCCTGATCCATACCCATAGAGTTGGTTCCCTTACTCTCCAATACGCCTACAACACGAAAGGGGATTTGGTTTACGCGAATGCTCTTACCAATCGGGTCTTCATAAGGAAAGAGGTTGTCAACGATGGTTTTGCCCAATACTACTACTTTTGCAGCAGTTTTTACATCCTGTTCGGTGAACATCTCACCTTCAGCCATGTTAAGTTGGCGAATCTTCAAATAATCCACGCTGCAACCTGTTACTGAAGCCGGGTAGTTGTTGTTACCTGCTACAAGTTGCCCTGAGCTGGAAACATTAGGACTTACATAACTTACATGATCGCATTCGTCACGAATGGCCTCATAGTCTTCCATTTTCAATGTCTGCATAGAACTTGCATCCATACGTTGTCCGGCTCTACGCTCTCCACCAGGATTTATCATAATCATGTTGGATCCCATGGAAGATATTTCGTTTGTGATCTGCTCTTGTGTACCCTGACCGAATCCCAACATGGCAATCACTGAAGCGATACCGATGATGATGCCCAGCATGGTGAGCAGCGATCTCGTCTTATTGTTGTAGATGGCCTTTAAGGCTATCTTAAAAAGATTTACGTAGTTCATGATCTTCTGTTTTTACTGTTCATCTGGAATTGGTAAAGTAGCCAATGTCTCAGCTGCCGACTTGATATTCTTATTATAAGTATCTTCCTTGATGAGACCATCGCGCAGCATGATTGTACGACTGCTGTACTCGGCAATCTCGGGATTGTGAGTCACGAAGATGATAGTACGTCCTTCTGCATGAAGCTTTTGGAAAAGTACTAAGATCTCGAATGATGTGCGTGTATCCAGGTTACCAGTTGCCTCGTCGGCAAGGATCACTGCGGGGTTGTTTACCAAGGCACGGGCAATTGCCACACGTTGCATCTGACCACCGGACATCTGATTTGATTTATGTTCTAAGCGATCGCCTAATCCCACTGCTTTGAGCGCCTCAATAGCCCTACGGCGACGTTCAGAGGCAGATACGGAAGCATTGTACATCAAAGGCAGCTCTACATTCTCAACAGCTGTGGTCTTTGCAAGCAAATTGTAGTTCTGAAACACAAATCCAATTTTCCGATTTCTCAAGATCGCTCTTTGGCTTCTTGACATTGTTCTCACCGGTACCCCGTCGAGTATATACTCCCCGCTTGTAGGGGTATCTAGGCAACCCAGTGTGTTCAGCAAGGTTGACTTACCCGAACCAGATGTTCCCATGATGGTAACAAATTCACCTTCGTCGATGGTAAAGCTAACTCCTCGTAAGGCTCTCACCACTTCATCACCTACAATGAATTTGCGTTTCACATTTTGTAATTCTATAACTGGTTTAGCCATTTTATTCTGTTTTTTTTATTAGTCAATTATCAATTAGAATGGACCGCCTGGACCTCCACCACGTGGGCCGCCGAATCGCGTATCAGGTTGGATGGTCTGAGCCTCTACCACAATTTCTGTCCCTTCATCCAGACCTGTTATCTCAGTAACGTTGTTACCGCTCAAACCTGTTGTTACAGCATGTGCCTGGAATACATTACCATCTAATGTCCATATCTTCTGAGGGGCATCGATGTTGTTTACCACATAGCCTTTAGCATTGCTTGGGTTAGGAGTGAAACGGAGTGCGCGGCTTGGAACGACAATCACATTGTTCTTTTCTTGTTTGTAGATAGTTACATTGGCTGTCAATCTTGGCTTCAGCTTCAGGTCTGGATTAGGAGCAGTGATAACCACCTCATAGGTTACCACAGAACTGGTTGTCGTTGAACTGCTCTTTTCTCCTAAACGAACCTGAGCTACGGTACCTTCAAACACCTCGTCTGGATAAGCATCTACGGTAAACGATGCTCGTAAACCTTCGGTAATGCCACCTATATCTGCTTCATCGACATCGGCAATCACTCGCATCTGAGTCAAGTCAGCAGCAATGTTAAATAGAGTAGGGGTGTTGAAACCGGCAGCTACTGTTTGTCCTTCTTCTACAGCTTTGTTAATTACCACCCCATCAATTGGAGAGTAAATAGTTGCATAAGACAGATTACGCTGTGCCTTTGCCAGGTTAGCACGACTTTGTTCATACTGTGCCTTAGCGTTGAGGTAGTTATACTCGCTCTGCTCAAAATCTGTATCGCTAATGAGCTGCTTCTCGTGCAACGCCTTATTACGGTTGTAGGTCTTCTCCTGAAATTCGAAGCTGGCCTTTGAACCGTTGTAATTAGCTTGTGAACTATTCAAGTCGCTCATCAGAGTAATCTTATCCATTTCAGCAATCAGCTGGCCTTTCTTTACTTCGGAGTTATAATCAACATATATCTTATCGATAATGCCGCTGACCTGTGTACCTACTTCTACCTCTGTCACAGGCTCAATATTGCCTGTAGCGGTGATGAAAGATGATACGTCACCACGGGTTACTTTACCCTTTACGAAGTTAACTCTTGCTGCAGATGAGTCACCACTCATGGCCATGTAGCCTATACCCAATACTGCGATGGCAGCTACTGCAATCCAAATAATTGTCTTCTTTTTCATAATATCTTATTCTTTATTTTTTATTATTCATAATAATACTGCAATTAATTATCCAATTACAATGCTCTCTCCACCATAGAACCTCAACAACTGCTGGTTCATAATCGCCATATATTTAGCCTGTAACAATGAATTCTGTGCATTTAGCAAGGTTGTCTGCTCACGCAGTAATTCAACGGTATTTTTCATGCCTAAATTAAATTGCTCCTGTACTAGGTCAAAGCTGGTCTGTGCACTGCTCAACTGAGCCTTGGCAGCAATATATTGTTGTTGTGCTGTGTTGGCATCGAGCCATAGGCCTTCAATGTTGCTGTAGAGAGTCTTTTGCTGACTCTGCAAATTCAGCTCAGAGTTCTGCTTCTGGATGCGTGCCTTTTGAATTTGACTCTTGGTCTGCCCCTTGTCAAAGATTGGAATACTTACGCTCAAACTTACTGAATTGTTCCAGTTGTCGCTCAACTGTGTGCCAAAGTTACCACCATTTTTCATGTTGCTACTGCTAATGTTGCCAGACATGCTGACAGTTGGCAGGTAACCAGCCTTTGCTACCTTGATGTTTAAGTCGGCAGCTTCTACATCCAAACGACTTGACTGAATCTCAGGACGCATAGCTAAAGCTGCATTATATACATCAGTCTTGGTAGGCAGAGGAATCAGTACGTCATCGTCGCTCAATTCCGGTAAGAAAAGGTCCATTTCTTCTTCACCTTCAATCTCCAACAATTGCTTCAGTTGCAGTTTGTAATTCTGGAGTTGGGCCTGAGAATTAACCAACTGATACTTGTCCTGGCTTACCTGTGACTCTAACTGAGCGTAGTCTGCCTTTGATGAACTACCAGCTTCAAACAGTTGCTTACCACGTGCTGCATTGGCCTCGCTGACAGCCAGGTTGGCTTCGTTTACTTTAATAGATTCAGCAGCATACAGAATCTGGATATATATTTGTGTAATCTGCTGGATGATGTTGTTCTCGCTCTGAGCTACATCCAGGTCAGCTGCTTCGCTGTTCAACTTCTGCTGTTTCAGCGTGTTTATTCTTTTCCCATTGAAAACTGTCCAGTTCGCGTTTAATCCATAGCTGCCGTTGTAAGAAGTCTTGCTGTTGTTGGTTCTTACCTCAGAACCCATTACCATCATGCTAGAAGCTGCATTGGGTTTGTAGCCTAAATTTTGACTTACACTACCCGACACACTGGGCAGGAAGTCATTCTTCGCGTTTCTAACGTCGATTTCTGCACTTACAGCCTGCAGACGGTTCTGCTGGATAGTAATGTTCTGTTGCAAGGCATAGTCGATGCAATCCTGTAAAGTCCATTGGTCTGGCTGTACGGTTGCCACTCTCGTTGTGTCTGTTGACCATGCTTCCTGGCGTGGAGCGATGCCTTCCTGAGCGAACAGGTTGGCGATGCAAACCATGCTGAGAATTGTCATTCCAAATAATCTTTTCGTTTTCATATCTCTGAAATAGTTTGTTTTCATTTTATTTTTTGTTGCAAAGGTAGAGGGGAGTGCTTTGTTCTGCAACAAAAATCGACAAACAGGCTTTTTTTATCGACAAACCTATGAATAATGAAAAATAATGCTTATCTTAGGGGGCGAATTACCATATATATTTATATAGATATGAAGAAGACGCTGGCAAAAATATGGGATCTCTATGTCGATGGTTTCCGCAACATGACTATTGGCAAGACGTTGTGGTTGCTTATCTTCATCAAGCTCTTCATCATGTTCTGCATTTTGCGGGTGTTCTTTTTCCCTAATTTTCTTAATACAGTCACCGATGATGATTCTCAGAAAGATGACTATGTGAGTTCCCAAATCATCAGTCGCAGTAACCAGGAGTAACAACTTTAATCTAAAATACTATGATCGGAAACATTGACTCTTCGTTGATTGATTGGTCGAGAGCCCAATTCGCTCTTACGGCCATTTATCACTGGGTGTTTGTGCCACTCACCTTGGGCTTGGCTGTGGTGATGGGTATTATGGAAACACTCTACTATCGTTCTGGCGATGAGTTCTGGCAACGCACCGCCAAATTCTGGATGAAGCTCTTTGGTATCAATTTTGCCGTGGGTATTGCCACCGGACTTATTCTTGAGTTCGAATTCGGCACCAACTGGAGTAACTACAGCTGGTTCGTAGGTGACATCTTCGGTGCTCCTCTGGCCATCGAGGGTATCGTGGCTTTCTTTATGGAAAGTACCTTTGTAGCTGTTATGTTCTTTGGTTGGAAAAAGGTTAGCAAAGGTTTCCACTTGGCTTCTACGTGGCTCACTGGTGCTGGTGCCACCATCTCTGCATGGTGGATCCTGGTGGCAAACTCGTGGATGCAGCATCCTGTGGGCATGGAGTTCAATCCTGATACAGCCCGCAATGAGATGATTAGCTTTACCGAGGTGGCATTGTCACCTTTTGCTGTAAGCAAGTTCTTCCATACTGTATTGTCTGGTTGGACATTGGGCGCAATATTCGTGGTAGGTGTCAGCTGCTGGTATTTGCTGAAGGGACGCGAAAAGAGATTTGCGTTGGCAAGTATCAAGATTGGTGCCATTGTGGGCATCTTCTCGGCAGTCATGGTGGCTCTCACTGGTGATGAGTCTGGTCATCAGGTGGCGCAGCACCAGCCGATGAAGTTGGCGGCTATGGAAGGTCTGTATCAAGGTGAGAGTGGGGCAGGCCTAACAGCCATCGCTTTGCTGAATCCTGCTAAGCAGACACCTCAGGATGGGGTGGATCCTTATCTGTTTGAGATAAAGATTCCATATATGCTTTCTCTGTTGGCCGACCGTGATATCAATTCTTTTGTGCCGGGTATTAACGACATACTCAATGGCGGCTATCAGTTGAAAGACGGCACCATTGCTCTGTCTGTAGAAGAGAAAATTGCCAAAGGTAAACAGGCTATAGCTGCCTTTGCCGCTTATCGTCAGGCACGTGCTGATGGCGATGAGGCTGCGGCTAAGGTGCAGGCAGGGGTCTTGCGCGAGAATATGCCTTATTTTGGCTATGGACACATCAAGCATGTAAATGATGTAGTGCCTCCTGTAGCCTTGACTTTCTATATGTTCCGCATCATGGTCATGCTGGGGGGCTATTTCATCCTCTTTTTCTTGGTGGTGCTCTACCTTGTTTACAAGAAGGACATTACCAGAATGAAGTGGTTGCATTGGATAGCCATCTTCACCATCCCATTGGGCTATTTGGCAAGTCAGGCAGGCTGGGCTGTCGCTGAGGTAGGTCGTCAGCCTTGGGTAATACAAGATATGATGCCCACCAACGTGGCAATTTCTCAAGTGTCAGTCGGGAGTGTTCAGCTGACGTTCTTCATATTCCTCGTCCTTTTCACCATCTTACTCATTGCTGAAATAGGCATTATGTTGAAGGCGATAAAGAAAGGACCCGAATTAGAAGCGGTAGCTTAATTCTTATTTTATTACATAACAATTCTGTCGTGACTTGGCATAGCTGATGCAAGTATCAATCTGCCCTGTTGTCACAGATTGCTTTAATTATCATTATCCATTATCAATTATCCATTAATATGACTTACGAATTCTTACAACAATACTGGTGGTTCGTCGTATCATTATTGGGCGGACTCCTCGTCTTCTTGCTCTTTGTGCAAGGAGGCAACTCGCTGTTGTTGAACCTGCCAGAGAATGAGACACAGCGGCAGATGATGATCAACTCTACGGGACGTAAGTGGGAGTTTACGTTCACCACCCTTGTTACTTTTGGTGGTGCGTTCTTCGCTTCTTTCCCGCTGTTCTACAGCACAAGTTTCGGTGGTGCCTATTGGGTATGGATGCTGATACTGTTCACCTTCGTGGTGCAGGCGGTAAGCTACGAGTTCCAGTCTAAGTTGGGTAACCTGTTGGGCAAGAATACCTATCGTGGCTTCCTGATAGTCAATGGTGTATTGGCACCCATTCTGCTGGGAGCAGCAGTATCTACTTTTTTTACGGGTTCCAACTTCTATGTTGATAAGGGCAATATCACTGATACCGTGGCACCTGTCATCAGCTATTGGGGCAATGCCTCCGGCGGTTTGGATGCCTGCCTGAACATCTTCAACGTTGTTTTAGGTTTGGCGGTGTTGTTCCTGTCACGCATCTTAGGCGAACTATATTTTATCAACAATATTGAGGATGACGACCTGCATCGTAGGGCACAAAAGAGCTTGGGTTTTGATACGATCTTTTTCTTGGCTTTCTTCCTCACATGGTTTGTCTATTTGCTGATTAAGGAAGGTTTTGTTGTTGATCCAGCTACTGGTGTGGTGTCTATGGAAACCTTTAAGTACCTGCACAACCTAATGGCTTTGCCGTTGGTGACGATTATGTTGCTGGTAGGTGTAGTGCTGGTTATTTATGGCATCTTCTGGACATTGGTAAAGAGCACCTTCCGACGTGGTATCTGGCTCGTAGGAACAGGCACGGTACTTACTGTTACAGCACTTTTGCTGTTGGCAGGCTATAATAATACGGCCTATTATCCCAGTGTAGCCGACCTGCAAAGTTCGCTGACGCTGGTTAACAGCTGTAGCAGTGAGTTTACCCTCACCACCATGTTCTATGTGTCGTTGCTGGTACCATTCGTGTTGGCTTATATTTTCTATGCATGGCGGAAGATAGACAGCAAACCTATCGATGCCGATGAGATGCAGCATGATGAACATACCTATTAATAATAAGAAACCTGCTCAAACTGAGCAGGTTTCTTTGTTTTTCCAGGCATATCCCATGATGCAGGCACCAGCTATCAGTGCCAAAAGACCGAAGTGCAGCCCATAGCCATTGGCAAAGGCAACGGGGGCAAAGGTTATAAGACTGATTTCCACAGGAGCAATAAAAAGGTACGCCAAGGCATAGTCTTCCATGCAATGACTTTTATGCTCTGGGTCGGCTACGCGTAGCATGGCAATGCCCATGGCGACCGTACCGGTAAACCATCCCCATGTAAACAATGCCTTTTCCAACCAGCAATCGTCTTTCATCAGCCAACGTCCAACAATGAGCACATAGAGTAGGGTGAGTATTAGCCCGCAGATGAGCAAAATACTCAGTGGTACGATGTAATTCAATACTACCGACAGTTTGATGGCAGATATGCCAAATGCAACCAGGAAATCCGTGAATGTCCCGCTCAGGTGTCCGATGATACGGGGTGAGGTATAATGCAATACTCCTGTTTTTCTGAATACAAAGCGCATCAAGATGCCAAAGACAAAAGCACAGCTGAATACGGGCATCTCCAATTGAGGCAAAAAGAACGATACGCTTTTGCTGATGCCATAGCCGCCTAATGCCACCATGGCGATGATGGCAATGTTGAAGGCTAAGCTGTCGACAGAGATTGCTGAGGTAGAAGCTTCCCCCATGCTGTATCGTTTGTCAGCAGGTAATAACCCTGTGCGCAATTCGTGTGGCAAGTCCTCGAAAGTGGTGAGAAAGGAGGTGTATCCTTTCTTTGTACCCCATTTGATGATTGCCAGTCCGATAAATACTGAACTGAGTATTCCTACAGTGGCACAAGTCATGGCCAACGTCATCATATCCTCTCCACCCATCTTGCTGAAGGCTTGACCTATGGCGGCTGCTGTTCCATGCCCTCCGCAGAATCCGCTGGGCAGTGATAGACCGAAATAGGGTGCTACGGGCCAAAAAATGCTGAGGATGCCTATGCCTGCCAAGGCTCCAAAAGCCCATTGCCATAACATGCCAGTCTGTGAATATATCCACATACGCTTTATTCTGCTGCCATTTTCTCGGCTCTTTGTTGAAGAGGCAAAGGGTAAACAACCAAAGATAAAGGCAATCAATATGCTGGCATATGTACCCATATTGTTTGATAGAGGTAACCAGCCCAACCCACCAGGACCGAATGCTAAACCCATGAAGCCGGCTATCAGACTGGGAGGAATGAAATATCGTTGTGCTATTTGCAGTTTCACCCTGATGAGCTTGCCCAAGAGCAGTAACAGAGAGATGATGCCCACATCAGTAAACAATGTCCAAGGAGTAAAATCGTTCATCTTCGTATATTTGTTTTGCAAATGTAAAGTAAGTCTTGATAAAATCAAAATGTAATGTTCTATTTAACTGATGAAGCGTTTTCAGTTCTTGTCTCTTGATATTATAAATAAGGTGTTAAAAATAAATTGAAAAAAAAAGATGAAATCATTTGGTAGATGTCAAAAAAGTATCTACCTTTGCACCCGCTTTCGAAAACGAGAGCACCGCTCTATGCCAGATTGGATGGGAAAAAGAAAAAGATAAAAGAATTTCGAAAATTTTTGATTTTTTTTCTTGGAGGTATCACTTTTTTGTTCTACCTTTGTATCCGCTTTCCCTCTTTTTGGAGGGTGGTTGAGTTCTATGAAAGATTGATGGACAGAGGACAGGCAGCGTCCGGTGACTATTCTGATTGATATTTGCCGGAGGTCTGACATAAGGTGTAATATACATGAACGACCGTCAAAGGTTCTACCTTTTTAT